>Ga0209048_10000468_pt1 | contig 43216 bp, 38 predicted proteins | sample FrelakmetCRP12CR_FD_187146 | JGI IMG/M metagenome (GOLD analysis project Ga0209048, IMG submission 187146) | Freshwater lake sediment microbial communities from the University of Notre Dame, USA, for methane emissions studies - CRP12 CR (SPAdes)... | ecosystem: Environmental > Aquatic >...
CACGGCTGTTGCTCACCAGATTCGCCAGGATGTTGGCACCGGATACATCGATATCGCTCACCCCGCGCATGTCGAGCGCCACCATATCGGCCTGCAGGAATAGTTGCTTCACCTTCGCGGACAGGTCCTCGGCATTGCCGAAAAACAAGACACCGTCGAGCAGCACCACGGCGCGCTGCGACCCGGTCTCGCGCAGGATTTCAACATCCTTCACCGGGCGAATGCGCTTGGATTGAATCTCATGGCCGAGCAACGTACGCTGGATCACCGGGCGGCTCATGTTTATGATGAAGATCATCCCCGCCAGCACGACGCCCATGACCACCCCGGCAACCACCGAGTAGAAAACGGTGATGCCCATCACGACGACAATCACGCCGAAGTCGTAAAGCGAGCGGCGACGGCCCGTTGGCGAGGCCGCCTGGCGTATCTCCCCGACGATTCCGAAGATGCTGCGATCGAACAGGAGTACGCCGGTCGCCAGCAGGATGCCGGCGAGAACGATCGAGGGGATCGCCGCGAGCGCCTGCGGCGCAAGTACGCTCGCGGCGAGCAGCAATAGCCCGCACGACACCGGCACCAAGCGCGTCCTGCCGCCGGCGCGATAGGCCGCCATACTCGAGCTCGGCGAAGCCGCGCCGGCAATACCGCCCGCGAGACCCGCAGCACAATTGCCGATACCTTGCGCCACCAGGTCGCGCACCGGCGAAATGGCGAGATCGGCCACGTTTTGCGCGGCCCGGAACGCCAGCAGGGAATCGAGCGTCGCAATGATCGCCAGTACCGCCGACGTCGACACAATCGACCAGCCTATCTGGATGACCTGCCGCCATGCCTCGAAGCTGCTCAAGTTGGTCAACGGCGAGAGAAAGGTCATCCGCAGGTCGCCAACCGTCGACCCGAGATTGAAGCTTGCGTTGATCGCCTTGAGCAGGTAGAAGCCGAAGATGCCGCCCGCGAACGCGACGACAACCGGCGGCACCTTGGTCAGCGACCGTGAGGTGGGGAGGCGTCTTGCGGCCGCAGGAAAGCCCAGCATCAACGTCGCGGTGCCGATGAGCAGGACGAACATCAGCGGCTGCTCGAGCACTGCAAGATGCGACGTGGTCGGGTTTATCTGAAAGTAGGGCTTGAGCTGCGACAACGCGACCAGCGCCGAGACGCCATTCAGGAATCCAACCAGGACCGGGTGCGGCGTGAACTTGATTACCTTCGCGACCCCGGCCAATCCGAAAATCGTTTGCCACAAACCAGCCAGCAAGACGCAGAGGAACATTGCGACGACGATCAGGCCGCTGTCGCTGGCGACCGCAGGAATGGGAAGCAGCGTCGTGGTCAGGCTCGCGAGCAGCAGTGCTTCGCTGACGCGCGACGTCGTCACGACGAACGAGGATGTCGCAAACAGCGCCGACACGCAGCAGGAGACAATGGCCCCGCATAGCCCGGCCGCGGCGCCCGCCACCGCATAACCCGGCCCGAGCGGCGCAAATGCCAACAGGCCCGATGCGACACAGACCGGAAGACTGACGATCGCAGCGATGGCGCCCGCGGCGAGGTCGTTACGCCAAACAGTCAGCGTCGATTTCGTTGCTTGAGAGACCATGGCTCAACGTCGGCACCGACCACGAGTACCTGAAAGAGGAATTCGTCATTGCCGCGAAGACTGATGGCGGCGAACAGCCGCCGGAGTGGCGGGCGACCCGTTAGGCGTTGAAGCGGGGCGATTACTGGGAAGGCGGATGGAACGAGGCGCGAGCGATTCGTGGACGCGGCTCGGTGGGACGGCGAACTCGATGCCGCGGAACCTTACCAGCCGAGATCGGCCCAACTGGCTCCCAAGAAGGGGTCCGACAGGTCGCGAGCGGTCGCCTTCCGCATTGCGTCATCCTGTTTGAGACGGTACGCGCTTGCCTTTTTCGCCGCCTCCTGGGTACCCGCCTTGCTTTCCGGGTGGAGCTGCACATAAGCCTCATATTCCTTCGGGCCGCCGACGTAGATCTGGTTCCTGGAACCATCCGGGTAGACAAAGAACTTCTTGCCCGTGCGCTGCATCGGCCTGATCTGGTCGGGAGGGAGACTCCGCACCCAATCCTGCTGAACCGTTGTCGTCGCGACGAGTACCTTGAAGCCGAGGTCCAAAAGCTGTCTTTCGTCTATGTGCGGCGTGGCCGCGGCGGCGCTGACTGCGACGAACCCTGTCACTGCCGATGCCCCTAGTACCTCGAGCAACTTCGCCCGGCGAGAGTTGAAGAAACGCATCATGGGATTCGATCCTGTTGCGATTGCATTAATCTGCATCCGGTCGCCAAAGGTGGTTGGCAAGGGAGGCTTGAAGCGACCGAATGTTTCCACTGAATTCAGCTCCGCAGCGCCGAGCGCCCGTCAAATAACAACGCCGCCAACACGTGCGTTGCGATACGCAGCGAAACGCTATCGGAGAATACGTTGCCTCCGTACCGGCCGCAAGGCATGGTCTCCATCGAGTGTATGTCGAGTCCCGCATTGGCGGGGTTGCCAGATCCGGAATGCCGTTCATCGCGGTCACAGTAGGTAGCGCTATCCGGTCCGCACACGGCGCGGCGCGCTCGCGAGCAGGAAGTAGACGAGGATGCACCCGCTCGCCACCGCCATGCCCGTCATCGCCGCGATCCAGAAGCCGCGCACGCCGAGGGGCGTCGCGAGCCCGAGCGCGGGGATGCCGAGCGCGTCGGTCAGGCCGATCGCGTAGCCGCCGGCCAGGCCCACGAGCCAGAGGCCGACGACGTTGACAACGAGTGGGATCACGGCGCGCTTGTAGCCGCGCAGCGCGTTGATCGTCACCGCCTGCAGCGCGTCGAACAGGTGGTAGCCGGCCACGAGCACCAGCAGGCCGGCGGCGATGGCCTGCACGTTCACGTCGGTCGAGTAGAAGGCAGCCACTGCGGGCGCCCCCGTCGCGAGCGTCGCTGCCGAAGCGACGGCGAGCCCGAGCCCGAGCGCGATGCCGGCGAGGCCGGTCGAGCGCGCGCGCGCGAGCTCGCGTGCGCCGATCGCCTGGCCGACGAGCACGCCGACCGCGCTGCCGACCGACAGCGGCAGCATGTACATCACGGCCGCAACGTTGGCGGCGATCTGGTGCGCGGCCGAGTTGACGGCTCCAAGGCGCGCGACGAACAGTGCCATGAACGTGAACGCCGTCACGTCGACGAGGAAGCTCCCGCCGATCGGCACGCCGAGCGCGAGCAGGCGGCGCTGGTCCTGCCAGCGCGGCCACGACCAGCGCGCGAATACGCGATGCGGCCGGTATTCGGCGGCGAGGCCGCAGCGCAGCCACGCGAGGAGGCAGACAAGCCAGTTCACAAGCGCAGTGGACAGAGCGCAGCCCGTCGCGCCGAGCTCCGGCGCGCCCCAGTGGCCGAAAATGAACATCCAGTTGAGCGGCAGCTTGAGCGCGAGGCCGAGGAGGTTCAGCGCCATCATCACGCGCGGCAGCGACACCGCTGTCGTGTAGCTCGCGAACAGGCGGAACGCGAGGCCCGCCGGCGCGCCCCAGGCGGCGACGGCTAGGTACGAGCGCACCTTGTCCGCGAGGGCGGGCGGGGCCTGGCTCAGCGCGAGTAGTGGCTCCGGGTAGCGAAACACGAGCACCGACAGGAAGGCGAGCGCCAGCGTCAGCCACATGCCCTGGCGGACCTGCTCGCCGATCTCGGCGTGGCGGCCGGCGCCCAGCAGCTGCGCGACAGTCGGCGTCACCGCGAGCAGCACGCCCATCAGCCCGACGAATACGCTGAAGTAGATCGAGGCGCCGATGCCGACGGCCGCGAGGTCGTCGGTGCCGTAACGGCCCGCCATCAGAGTGTCGATGACGCCGTGGGCCATCACCGCGAGCTGCGCGACCAGCACCGGCCAGGCGAGGTCGTAGATTTCGGCGAGGAGCTTGCGGCGCACGGGGGCGGTGGCTGGGCGGCGGCAGGGAGGGGGCCGGAAAAACGATGCGGTTCCGGACGCCACAGGGGCTTCGGGAACCGCGCGGGGGATTCTAACGCAGGCGATCTGCGTTCGCCGGTGTCGATGACCGCTGCCGAGCAATCGCGAAGCCGGCTAAGAGTCGAATTCGCACATGGACTGACTGGACCGAGATCTGCCAAAGGCTGTCCTCGCTTCGCCACCCGAAGACTTCCACGTAGCGGACCTTTCGGCCGCAGTCTGGCGACGCTGGAACCTGAATGGACTGGACACTTTCCCGCTTGCGCTCGCAGCCTTGGACGGCGGCCCGCCTTCGAAAAGAGGATGAGACGTCGAACTCATATGACCTTCACGGCAAATCCGCGACTGTCATGGGCGGTGCCAAGAGCATCGGTAGAGCCATAGCCGATTTGCTCGTAGCCAGCGGAAGTGTCATCGCGTTCGCCAAAGCCCTCAGTCGAGGGCTTGCAGGCGAGAATATCTTCGTAAACTATGTGGCCCCAGGGACCGATTGATACGGACATGATCCACGATCTGGGCACCAATGCAGTCAGCACAATGATCGCCGACAGCCCGATGAAGAGGCTCGGCACGGCGAGCGAAGTGGCGCAGCTGGTCGTATGGCTGCGTACGGAAGCGAGCCGGCTCAACAGGGGTGCCGTATTCGACCCGCCAGTCCGGATCAGGAACCGATTCGCCTGGAATTGCTGGTCGCCGGACGCAGTCGCGGAGTTCTACGCACAGGACGGGCGCATTGTCATTGACCATGGCGAGCCTTGGGTGGGTCGCGCTGGCGTGGCCGAAATGGCCGCCGGCTTCTTCGCCGATGTTCCGGACCTAACCCTGGTTTGCGACGAGGTGCGCTGCGCGGGCGATCACGTCGTATATCTCCGGACCTTCACGGGCACCCATTCCGGGACAAGGAGACCCCTGCGGGTTGTCGGTTGGGAGGAATGGGATCTCGATGCGGAGCTCAGGGTGAAGGCGTCGCGCGGTTGGTTCGACACGGACGATTACGGGCGCCAGACCGCCGGCGAATAAACGCGCGCCCAAGCGCCGCCCTAGGAAACAACCTCATTGCAACGCCTGGGCCGGTGGTCGTACCCGGCGCCGTGCGATCGCGGCCGCGACCGCCTCCCAGGTACCCTCGAATGCGGCGGGCGTGAAGCCGGCGCCCGAGGGCAGCCAGTCCCCCGTACGTGCGCTTGCCAGCGTGTAGTGCCCGACCACGTCGAGGTGATCGGCCCGCGCGACATGCAGCAAGCGGCCGTGCAGTTGGCTCAGCGTCGGCACGATGCCGTCGCTTATGCCCGGGGTCGCCGCGAAGCCGAGCCCGCGATCGAGCCGTCGCTGCGTCGCCTTGCTCGGTTTCGGATACGGATAGTGGGGGTGCGGCCGTGCCGTGAGCGCGTGCAGGAGCCTGAACAACGTGCGCAGAGCAAGGTACTCCGGATCCATGAGCGCCTTCAGCTTCAACTTCTCGCGCGGCTTCGGCACGCCGGCGACGACGCAGCCGTAATCGATGCCGGCATGATCCGCAACGGCCGCATCGAACATGTCGATGCCCTCGGGCGTGAGCTGAAGTACCGCGCCCTGGTCCTGCTCGATTTCGCCGAGATATTTCCACACCGGGTCGCGGCGGTCGAACCGGATCTTCCGCAGCAGGCTCTCGGCGATACGATCGAGCGGGGTTCCCCTGCGTCCAAGCCAGTCGTCGAGCCGAGCGACGAGCGCGATTGCCTTCGCCGCGGCGAGAATCGTGCCGCGTCCTTGCCCCGACGTCGACAGGGCGCTCAGCACCAGCAGAAGCGTATGGCCGTGGATAGTGATGAAGTGATTGGCGAGGGGCGTGCCGTGGTGCGGCGTGGCAACGGAAATGGCCGTCCGCGTCAGGCGGGCAACGCGCTCTTCCGTATCGCCGCGCGCGACCCTCACGCCTGGCGTCAGCAGCATTCGCACGTCGAGGCCACCCGTCGAGTGGCCGACGAAGTGCAGCTCCCGGGCTCGGAGGCCGCCGCTGCGGAGCACCTGGCGACGCAGCGCGTCGGCGCGTCGCGTGATGGAGGCGGTTGGCTGCGTCATGCATCGGACGATGCGGGCCTCGACGCCGCGCCGGCGGAGCGCACGGCTGAGCGCCTGCTCCACGTCCTCGAAATAGCTCACCGCGCCGATCGACGTGAAGCCGAAGAAGCCGGGTACCAGGAACACGAGTCGCGTCGTCATGTCTCGGCTGCGCCGGCGCCGGATCGCCTCCGGCTTCCGTTCACTCGAAACGATTGATCAGCGACCCGATGCCGTCGATGACGACGGCGACGGTGCTGCCCGGTTTCATCGAACCGACGCCGATCGACGTGCCGCAGGCAATGACATCGCCCGGATCGAGTGTCATGTCCTGCGAAATCAGACTGACGAGCCTTGCGGGAGGGAACACCATGTCCGACACCGGATAGTTCTGGCGTTCCTGGTCGTTGAGGATGGTTCGGATCGAAAGCTGCATCGGATCGAGGCCGGTCGCAACCACCGGGCCGAACACGCCGAACGTATCGAAGCTCTTGGCGCGCGTCCACTGGGCAAACGTGCTGTCCCGATTGAGTATGTCCACCGCCGTCACGTCATTGATGCATGTGTAACCGAAGATGTTGCGCTGTGCCTCGGCTTCCGAGACCGCCCGACAGGTTCTTCCGATCACGATACCGAGTTCTCCCTCGTAGACGATCTTGCCGCCGTACGACTTCGGCATGCGGATGGTCTGGCCGGTCGCCAGGTACGAGCTGTTCCCCTTGATGAAATAGAGAGGCTCCGTCGGCACCGGGTTGCCGAGCTTCGCAGCAAGCGCGCGAAAGTTGTTCCACAGTGCGATCATCTTGCCCGCTGCGGTTGGCGTCAGTACGACCACCGTCCCAAGTGCGATGGACTTGCCGGTAGGCAGCGGCGAGTCGAACATGTCGCCCGAGTACACGCTGATCTGCGTTCCTTCGAGCGTACCGAAGCCGGTGATATCCCCTACCGCGTAGCGAATCCACTGCGTCATCCGAGACCCCGCGTCGTTCTTCGTCGATATTCCCGCGACCCTCGGCTTCCGAGCGTCGGTTCGAGATTACACCAACGATTCAATCGCGCGACCGATGGTTCGTCGTTGGCCCCGAGCGAGTACCTCGAGGTGGTCATCCGGCGCGGCAAGCAGGTCGCGTCGGAGCGACCTTACTCGGCCGTGGTGGAATCGATGATTTCCCGCACTTCGTACACCTTGTTTGCCGGAAAGCCACCGAGCCTTGCGTGTTCGCGCACCAGGGCTTCGTTTGGCGCGATATACACACAGAAGATCTTGTCGTCGGTGACGTAGCTCTGGACCCATTGGATCGATGGCCCGAGCTTCTGCAGAACCCCGCAGGACTTTGCGGAAATGTCGTGAAGGGCGGTTGCCGAGAGCTTTCCGGCGCCGGGGTCTCGCGTTCGATCACGTACTTGGGCATGCTTGCCTCCTCCGATTGAACTGACGCTTAGCGATCGCAACGGGAACGGATGGGAACACCCCTGCCGAGCCCCTGACGGGCCGTGAAGCATCCGATGACGGGAATGAACTGTCAAGCGAAGCGAGCCGCGCGTCGCCGTAACGGAGCGCCGACGCGTGCTGTGGGCGTGCCGCCCGCGCGTGGCGCCGGAGCTTGCCTTTGACCGGGGACCTTGCGATCTGTTCGTCGTGCGCGTCAGCGCACCCCGCGCGGACCGGAGAAGAATTCCTCCATCAGGAATGCTTCGAGTTCCGCGTTGTCGCTGGGACGCGCCGACATCACGACCGGCCGTCCCGTTCGCTCCGACATCCAGCTGAATTCGCCCTGCACCTCGTCGCGAATGATCGCGATGATCCTGCGGATGATCGCGTGGCGGATGTCGCTGTCGGTTCCTCTGCGAACCTCGATCAGCTGCCTTGCGCGGCGGCCGATGTCCTTGTTCCAGCCCGTGAAGTAGAACTCAGCGTCCTCGTAACCGAGCCGCTTGATCTGGAACACGCCACCTCCGGATTTCGGGTCGTAGCCGAAAGTCGGTGGTTGGCTCGGGGCAAGATTGGCGGCAACGATGCGATCGCGGCGTTCGATGTCGGTCTCCGTCGGCGGAATGGCCGGGGCGGTGCCTTGCGCCGCTATCGTCGTCGGATCGCCGCGCGCACGTCGTCTTGCCTCGACGTAGGCAGCGAGGTCGGTTTCGAGCGGGGGGCGAGGCAATGTCGGAGCGGCAACGGGAGGCGCGGTTGGCGGAGACAGGGGCGCGGCGGGTGGCACGCTGGGTGCCACCATCGGCGCTGCGCTCGGTCGCGCAGGCGGTTGGCGCACGGTCGCCGCGGGGGCAGGTGCCGGCCGGGTCGGGGGCAGGGCGGGGCGAGGGGGTGACGGCAGCGTCGGAGGAGCCGTCGTTGGCGTCGGGATGGGAGCCAGGCGCGTCACCAATACCGGGAGCGCCTTGCCCCCCTCGGCCGTGTCGGCGGATGGATGGGGAAGGCGCGGCAGCCAGAACCACAACATCGCAAGGTGAAAAAGCAGCGACAGAAAGAGCGCCACCCAGAAGATGGGTATCGCTACGATGTCATGCCGGTCGACCGGCACGTGGCGCCAGCGGTTCAGATCGCTCAATGCGTGCGTCAGCGAATCAGCAGTCCGAACCGCGCAAACGACGCAAGCGTGTCATCGACGCGCATCGCGATCGCGGAGGCATCGCCGAACGCGCCGTCTGCGGCGAGAGCGCTGACCATGCCGTCGCGGTCACGTGTGCCATCGAGAAGCGTCAGCAAGGTCCGCGCAAGCGGGTCCGTGAACCGGACGGTTTCGTGGCACAGGTTGGTGACGGCCTCGCGCGTGCTCGCCTGCCACCGGGCGAGCGCAAACGCCTCGGGTCGCATGCTTGCCGTCCGCGTCGCAGGCAACGGCTTCGTGCGGAGGTGCACGATGCCCGACATCCAGGCTTCCACGATCATCGCTTCCGCCCCCGGGGTCGATCCGGTGCCGACGGGCGTGCCTGTGCCCCGGGTCAATTCGGCCACCGGAATGGCCGCGGGCGCTGCCGCGACGAGCCGCCCGAAAAGGCTTCGACGCGCGCTCGCTTGAGGATCTCCCGCTCCGCCCGGCAACCGCCCCTCGTTCGCAGCCCGCACGAGTTGCGTCGATGCGGTCGCGAAGAGAGGTGTCATGCGCGACGGCTTCAAAGCGAGGTCGGTCGGTGCGTCGGCGCGGCAGAGCAACGACTGGCGGAAGCGGCGCAGTCGCGCGAAGTCGAGGTACTGTTCGCGTGCAAGGCGACCCATGCGGGAAAGGTACGCCCGCACGATTGCTCCGAGGCGCATGGGCCCCATCATGGCCGGCGTGGCCTCGGCGAGGTACGCGAGCCCGTGCCGACCGGCATGGGCGGCGAACTCCTGAAAATAGACGGGATCGTTCGGGTCGGCGATGACGTCATGTGCCAGCTCACTGTCCGTCATCTCGGCGGTGCGTCGCAGCTCCACCTGAATGGAGGCATCGGCCGCGTCATGCGTCGTGCCGGCGTCGGCGAGAAGAGCCGCCAGTTCGCGCGTGGCGGCGAGCTTGTCGCGCAGGGACGGAAGGTTCGCGGTGTGACGCAGCATAATCTCCGATACCGCGCGTCGCGTGTGCCCGCCGGGAAAGACGTTGTAACTGACGAACAGGACGCCGTTCGGGGCGAGCGTGCGCGCAGCCAGGCCGAGCAGCGCGTCGCGCACCGGTGCCGGGACCCACGAGTACACCCCGTGCGCGATGATGTAATCGAACGGGCCGCGATCCGCAGGCAGCTCGCGGAAGTCGCACGCGAACCACTCGACGTTGGCGAGACCGAGCGCCGCGGTCGCCTCGCGGGCGAGTCGAATCGGCGTCGGGGCGAGATCGCAGCCCACGGAGCGCGAGTCCGGCAGGGTAGCAGCCACAGGCAGCAGGTTGGCGCCGTCGCTGCAGCCGACCTCGAGCACCCGAGCGCGGCTGACGTCAGGTGCGTCGAGCCCGAACATCGTGGCGATCGCGGCGACATTATCCGGATGCGACGAGGGGTTGGGCCTCGCGTCGTAGGCGACCGCTTCGTAGCTGTCCGTGATCGCGGCGCTCGAAGAAGTGTCGTCGTTCGAGGGCATGGCGGCCAGGTCAATCGCAGGGCGGGTCTGGGCTTCGAAGTTCGGTCGATCGGCCGGATGGACAGGAATGCCAACCGCACCAAGCGCGTGCGGATCAGGGTATCACGGGATGACGCGACCAGGCCGGCGCCGGCCACGCATGCTAAGGTGGCGCGTCGCTTCCCGCCAGTCTCGGTCAGTGTCCCCTTCGTCCCTGTTCGCCCACCGCGCATTCGTGCGTCTGTGGTTCGCCCGCGTTACCGGCACCGCTGGCAGCCAGATGCTCATGATCGCGCTCGGCTGGCAGATGTACGACCTCACCGGCTCGGCCTGGGATCTGGGACTGATCGGCCTGTTTCAATTCGCCCCGGCGCTGCTGCTGGTGCTGGTGGCGGGGCACGTGGTCGACCGCCATCAGCGCGCACATGTATTGGCCTTGTGCCTGGCGTGCCAGGCGGGAATCGGAGCGCTGCTGCTTGCGGCGTCGATGCACGGGGCGATGCGGCGCGAATGGCTGCTGCTCCTCTCGGTGGCATTGGGCACCTTGCGCGCGTTCCAGATGCCCGCGCAGCAGGCACTCACGCCGAGTCTGGTACCGGCCGATTTGCTGCCGCGCGCATTGGCCTTCAGTTCGAGTGGGATGCAGGCCGCCATCATCGCCGGGCCGGCCTTGGGCGGCGTGCTCTATGTCGCTGGCGCCCAGGTGACCTATGCCGCCTGTACGCTGCTGTTTCTGGCCGCGTCGGCCCTGTGCGCAACGATTCGGTACAACCATGTACCGCCTTCCGGCGGCACGTCGATGGCCACCCTGCTGGCCGGCCTGCGCTTCGTCGCCGAGCGCAAGGTGGTACTGGGCGCAGTATCGCTCGACCTCTTTGCCGTGCTGCTCGGTGGTGCGACTGCGCTGCTGCCGATCTACGCCAAGGATGTGTTGTACGTGGGACCCTGGGGGTTGGGTCTGTTGCGCGGCGCTCCCGCAGCGGGCGCGCTTGCCATGTCGCTTCTGCTCTCACGCTGGCCCATTCGGCGCCGCACCGGTCACCACCTGCTGGGCGCCGTCGCGGTGTACGGCGTGACGATCGTGGTGTTCGGCTGGTCGACCAGTTTCGCGCTGTCCCTGGCCGCGCTGGCCATCGGCGGCGCGGCCGATATGGTCAGCATTGTGATCCGCCAGACGCTCGTGCAATTGGAGACTCCGAACGACATGCGCGGCCGCGTCAGTGCGGTGAATGCGGTGTTCATCGGAGCGTCGAACCAGCTCGGTGAATTCGAGTCCGGCGCCGCTGCCGCATGGCTCGGGCCCGTGGCATCAGTGGTGCTTGGCGGCATCGGCACCTGCCTCGTTGCGGCGGTGTGGTGGCGCCTGTTCCCGGACCTGGCGCGGCGCGATCGACTCCTGCCCCGCACCCCCGTGGCGCCAGAAACGTGACACGAAGCCGCCGGGAAACCCGCGCCTTGCCTGGACGGCAGCCCGGGTCCCCATTCGGCGATGTTGCGCGAATTGCGCGGGTCAGGCCTTTGCCAGGTTCTCCGCCGCGAACCCCCAGTTGAGGAGCTTGTCGATCACCGCATTGACATAGTCGGCGCGTCGATTCTGGTAGTCCAGGTAATAGGCGTGCTCCCAGACGTCGATCGTGAGGAGCGGCGTCTGCCCCTTCGTGAACGGAACCTCGGCGTTGCCCGTCTTCACGACTTTCACGGTTCCGCCCTCGGCAACGAGCCACGCCCAGCCGCTGCCGAACTGCGTGAGCGCGGCGTTGGCGAACTCCTTCTTGAAGCTGTCGTAGGTGCCGAAGGCGGCATTGATCTTGTCGGCGAGGACGCCGGTGGGGATGCCACCGCCGTTGCCCTTGAGGCCGCGCCAGTAGAACGTGTGATTCCAGATCTGCGCCGCGTTGTTGAACAAGCCCGCCTTGTCCGCCTTGCCCGCCGTTGCCTTGACGATCGCTTCGAGCGTGGCGCCCTCGAACTCGGTTCCGGGAACGAGCTTGTTCAGGTTATCGACGTAGGTCTTGTGGTGCTTGCCGTAGTGGAACCCGATCGTGTTCGCCGAGATTACCGGCGCGAGGGCATTGTCGGCGTAGGGCAGCGGCGGTAGGGTGAAGGCATCGGCCATGATGGTGACTCCTGTTCGAGATGGGGGAGCGAAGCACTATGCGGCGGGATCCGCGGCACCGGGCTATCTTAGCGCATGCCGGGAAACTCGCCCGTTTCCGGCTCGGTTCCCGATGGCACCATCTTGTCGGCGCAGGCCGGGGTCAGTGCGCGGACTGCAACGCGCGGACTGATTTCCCGGCCGAATAACCAAGCAGGCAGGCACGCGCAAGGCGCAGGTTGTGCGGCAGCACCGCGGGCCTCTCGGCCCGAGAGCCGGATTCTCATTTCACCGCAAAGCAGTAGAACAGCCCATCGCCGCCCGTGCTGCGCAGGCCCTCGGGATTGCAGCCACGCGACGGGTGGGACGAATTCCAGGAGATGGCCCACGAAGTCTCGATGGGGCCAGAACGATCATGATGACCGGTCATGGCCGAGCCATCGGCCCCGCCCTTGGTCCAGTTGCCGCAAGTCATGTCGGAGAACGGGGCGCCTGGAAAGGCCGTGCCATCGGGCCGCGAGCCGGTCAGCATGTCGTGCTTGTTGGGACGCTCCCCGGCGCCGTTCACGGGTTGACCCTTTTCGTCCAATGCCGTCTGTTTCGTGACGTTGTTGTCGGCCGCGTGCAGTTCTTCGACACTCCTGGCGATCACGACACCCTTGGCGTTCTGCCAGGGCCCGGCGCCGATACGGTCGCGCGCATTCACGAACTTAGGATCGTTCAACGCGGGTGCCTGCGTGCTCAGGTAGGCGCGCCACGTGCGATCACCCGCACCTGCCGCCTTCGCAAGCGATTGGCAGTGCTGGTCTGCACCGTCGAGCCCGCCCAGGTCGGCGCCCTTGCCTGGCCCGACGCTGGTCACGAAAAAAGTCATGTCCTTGGCGCTCGGCTGTGAGGTCGGCTGCGTGCTCGCGCATCCAACCAGAATCATCACGCCGGCCGCAGCCAGCCACGTCCTTTGCATCATGCGTTGCATTGCAATCTCCTGTCGTTTCGAATTCGATTCTGTACGAGCCGCGCCCGCGCGCCGCTGGGCTGATCCAGCGATGGCGAGCGGCCCTTAACATAGCCGAAACCCTGCGCGATTTCCACCAGGCAGTCAATGGCGGTCTCCGGCCGGCCGCGTGCCGGCGTATCGCTGAATCACCTCATCCACGCGCCGTTCTGTACCGGACCCGGCGCTGCGAGTGGCCGCGTCGCTCGGGTGGTCAGAGCTCGATTCGTGTACCCAGGACCTGCAGAAACGCCGCCAACCACGCCGGATGCGCGGGCCAGGCGGGAGCGGTCACGAGGTTGCCATCGACGTGCGCCTTGTCTACCGGGATTTCGGCATAGCTGCCGCCGGCTGCCTGCACCTCCGGAGCGCAGGCCGGGTAGGCGCTGCAGACACGACCCGAAAGCACGCCCGCGGCCGCCAGCAACTGCGCACCGTGGCAGATCGAGGCGATCGGTTTCTTCGCCTTCGCGAAGTGCTGTACGACGGCGATGACCTTCGGGTTGAGGCGCAGGTATTCCGGTGCGCGACCACCGGGAATGACCAGCGCGTCGTAGTCCTCGACTTTCGCGGCGTCGAAATCGGCGTTGAGCGTGAAATTGTGGCCGGGCTTCTCGCTGTACGTCTGGTCGCCCTCGAAATCGTGGACGGCCGTGCGCACGGAATCGCCCGCTTTCTTGCCGGGGCACACTGCGTGTACCGTGTGTCCAACCATCGACAGCGCCTGGAACGGCACCATCGTTTCATAGTCCTCGGTGTAGTCGCCCGTGAGCATCAGGATTTTCTTCGCAGCCATGGAATCACCTCGTGTCGGAAAAGGGGAGCTTCGCGAGCCCTTGCGCCGGAAGCGCTCCGCCATTATGGAGGAGTTGTCGGCGATGCTGGAACGGGGCGCGGACCGGTCGATCGCAGACACGAACCGCCCGTTGACCGGCGCGTCCGAACCGCCAATACTCGGGTGCGCGTGACGGAACCGCCTGTTCGCTGCGCGCCGGATGACAGGAAAGGGGAAAGATGGATCTCTGGAAGATCGAGCCGGGCACGTCAACGGCGCTGATGGCGGCCGGTGCGCGGCTCCCGGCGCAAGGCTTTGCGTGGCTGGACGTCGCCTACGAGGAGGTGGACCTGATGCAGGCCGAGGTCGAGCGGCTGACCGGGGTGCGCATTTTCGATGTTCACCTCGGGGACGCCAGGAACCTTACGCATCCGTCCTTCTTCGACAACACTCATACCTACGAGATCGTGGTGTTTCGCGGACTGTCTCCGCAATCGACCGTCGACGAGATCGTCACGCGGCCGATGACGTTCTTCAACTTCGACAAGCTCCTCGTGACCGTGCGCGCGGGGGACAGCCGGTCGGTGGCGCAGGTCAAGGCGCGATTCCTGAACCTGGCGGGCAAGGCGCCGCAGAGCCCGGACGACCTGATGCAGCGGCTGCTGTCGGCGATGGTCGATCACTACCTCGAGCTTCGCCAGCCCCTGGCGCAAAGGCTCGATGATTGGCAGCACCAGCTGCTGGATCCGCGGAAGCCGTTCCGCGATTGGGGGAAGCTGCTCGAGAGCCGCCACCAGATCCGCGAGCTGCAGAATCTCTCCGAGGAGCAGCGCGACGCGATCCAGGAATGGCGCGACTATCGCATCGCGGACCTGTCACAGGCGATGCATGCGCGCTTCGCCGACATCGTCGAGCATATCGAGCGGGTGCTGAATCACGCCCGCACGATCGAAAGCCAGGCGGAGTCGGCGGTGCAGCTCTACTTCGCCGCCATGAGCCATCGGACAACCGAAATCATGCGGCTCCTCACGCTCATTACCGCGATATTCATGCCGCTGACGCTCATCACCGGCATCTTCGGGATGAACTTCGACTTCATCCCGGGGCTGCACAAGGCCTACGGCTTCTGGCTATCCGTCGCCGCGATGATGGGGGTCGTCGTCGGCATGCTCGTGTACTTTCGCCACAAGCGCTGGCTCTAGCAGCCTTTCAGTCGTCGGTGGACGACTGCAGCCCATACAATCGCGCCTCGCCGAACTGCTTGGCGAGCGGCATGGCGCCGCTGTCGCTGCCGCTGAAGCGCTCGTCGCCCTCGGCCGCCAGCGACGCCGCCTACATGTTCGAGTAATTCGGCCCGCCGCCGCCTTCGGGCGTCACCCAGTGAATGTTCTGCCGCGGATCCTTGATGTCGCAGGTCTTGCAATGCACGCAGTTCGCCGCGTTGATCTGCAAGCGCTTCCCGGTGCCGCTCTCCGCGGCGACGAACTCGTAGACGCCCGCCGGGCAATAGCGCTGTTCGGGGCCGTCGTAGAGCGCGAGATTGACCGTGACCGGAATCGACGGATCGCGCAGCCGCAGATGCACGGGCTGGTTTTCCTCGTGGCTCGTGTTCGACAGAAACACCGACGACAGCTTGTCGAACGTCAACATGTTGTCCGGCTTCGCGTACTCTATCGGACTGCATTCGGCCGCGGGCTTCAGCTTCTCGTGGTCGGCCTGCCGCCGGTGCAGCGTCCACGGCGCCCTGCCGCGGAAGACGAGCTGATCGATGCCCCAGAGCACCGCGCCGGTGACGAGGCCGCGGTCGAGGTAGGGCTTGAAGTTGCGCGCGCGGTGGAGCTCGTCGTGGAGCCACGACGCCTCGAACGCCGTCGGGTACGCGGCGAGCTCGTCGTGCGATCGCCCGGCAGCCACGGCGTCGAACGCCGCGTCCCCCGCCAGCATCCCCGACTTGATCGCGGCGTGCGAGCCCTTGATGCGCGGCGCGTTAAGGAAACCCGCGTCGCAACCCGCCAGCGCTCCGCCTGGGAACACGAGCTTCGGCAGCGACTGCAGGCCGCTCGCGTTGATCGCGCGTGCGCCGTACGCGAGCCGCTTGCCGCCTTCGAGGAACGCACGAATCGTCGGGTGCGTCTTGTAGCGCTGGAACTCCTGGAACGGCTCGAGCCAGGGATTGGCATAGCCCAGCCCGACGACCAGCCCCAACGAAACCTGCCGGTTCTCCATGTGATACATGAATCCGCCGCCGTAGGTTGCGTTGTCGAGCGGCCAGCCGGCACTGTGCAACACGAGTCCCGGCACGTGCTTCGCGGCGTCGATCTCCCACAGCTCCTTGATCCCGATGCCCCACGTCTGCGGATCGCGACCGGCGTCGAGCCGGAAGCGTGCGATCACCTGTTTGCCCAGATGGCCGCGCGCACCTTCCGCGAAGATCGTGTACTTTCCGACGAGCTCGACGCCGGGCTGGAAATTGGCGGTCGGCTCCCCGTTCCTGCCGACGCCCATGTCGCCGGTCGCCACACCGCGCACCGCGCCCGCGTCGTCGTAGAGCACCTCGGCGCCCGCGAACCCGGCGAAGACCTCGACGCCGAGCGCCTCGGCCTGCTGTGCCAGCCAGCGGACGACGTTGGCGAGGCTCACGATGTAGCACCCGTCGTTGACGAAGCAGGCCGGCAGCAGCCAGTGCGGGTTGTAGATCGCCTTCGACTTCGTGAGCAGGTAGAACCGGTCTTCGCTCACCGGCGTTGCGAGCGGCGCGCCGCGCTCCTTCCAGTCGGGAATGAGCTCGGTGAACGCCCGCGGGTCCATGACCGCGCCGGAAAGGATGTGCGCCCCGGGTTCGGACCCTTTCTCCAGCACGACGACGCTCACGTCCTTGCCGGCTTCCGCCGCGCGCTGCCTGATGCGGATCGCCGCGGCGAGCCCCGCGGGGCCGCCGCCCACGATCACGACGTCGTATTCCATCACTTCTCGTTGCACGATCGGGATCCTCGTTGCGGCATGCGCCGGAGGATCGAATTGTATAATGCGGGAGCCCCGGCCGAGATGCGCACACGGGGCCCGTATCCTGCCCGCAACAACCAGCCCCGCCGATGAGCCCGCTCGGGATTACGCTGCTGATGCTCGTCGCGTTCGCGGGATTCGGTTATCTCGCTCTGCGCAAGCTGCGCATCGTCGCGCATCTCTCGCCCGAGATCCGCTGGGACCATCCGGGGGCGCGGCTGATGGCCGTCGTGACCAACGGTTTCCTGCAGTCCCGGATGATCCGTCGGGACTGGAAGCCCGGGCTCATGCACGCGGTGATCTTCCTGGGCTTCATGGCGCTGCTGGTGCGGAAGCTGCAGTTGATCGTCATCGGCTACCACGAACCCTTCGCGTATCCGGGCGTCGCCGGCGGCTGGTTCGCGGCATTCAAGGACGGAGTCGAGATCGCCGTGCTGATCGCGCTTGCATACGCCTTCTGGCGCCGCTTCGTGCTGAAGCCGGCGCGGCTGGAGGCGAACCGCGAGGCGCTGCTGATCCTGTTGCTGATCCTCGCGATCATGATCACCGACTTCCTGTTCGATGGCTTCCGGTTCGCGCTGTTCGCGGGCACCGAGCCGGGCATCGCCCACGAGCGTGACTACGCGTTCGCCGGGAGCCGCATCGCGGGGGCGTTGTCGGGGCTTTCACCCGCGGCGCTGAAAGCCGGCTACCACCTCTCCTACTGGACGCAGCTCGCCGTCGTCTTCGCGTTTCTCGTGCTCCTGCCCCTGGGCGAGCATTTTCACATCGTGACGGCACTGCCTGCGCTCTTCTTCCGGCGCGGCAGACCGGCGAACGCCGTGCCCTTCGTCGATCTGGAGAAGATGATGGCGGAGGACGCCGAGGCCGAGGCGATGCGCGTCGGCGTGCGCACGGCCAAGGACCTCACCTGGAAGGAAGGTCTCGACGCGTTCACGTGCACCGAGTGCGGACGCTGCAAGGACGCGTGCCCCACGTTCCTCACCGACAAGCCGCTGTCGATGAAGTGGGTCAACGACAGCCTGAAGCGGCACCTGCTCGCAAAGCGCGAAGAGATCGTCGCGGACGTGGCTACCGACGATTCGCTGCCGCCGCTCGTCGGCGAGGTCATCGGCGAGGACACGCTGTGGGCATGCACCACCTGCGGGTACTGCGAGGCGGCGTGCCCGATCGAGCTCGAGCACCTTCCGCGCTTCTTCCGGATGCGCCAGCACCGGGTGCTGATGGACGGCGAGTTCCCGCACGAGTTGAAGGCCGTATTCGAAGCCTACGAATCGCAGAGCAACCCGTGGGGACTGCCGGCAGGTGCGCGCGGCGACTGGGCGGCGAGCCTCGGCGTTGCCATTGTCGACACGGCGGAGCAGGTGGGGGCACTCGATTATCTCTACTACGTCGGATCGGCGGAGTCGTACGACCCCCGCGGGCAGAGGGTCGCCCGTGCCTTCGTGGACGTCCTGCAGCAGGCCGGCGTGAAGTTCGGGATCCTCGGCGCGGCCGAGACGTCGACCGGCGAATGCGTCCGCCGCGCGGGCAACGAAATGCTGTTCCAGCAGCTGGCGACGACACTCACGGCCACCTTGAACGGCCTCGGTGTCACGCGGATCGTCACCTGCGATCCGCATGCGTTCAATTCGCTGAAAAACGAATATCCGGCGTTCGGTGGGCACTGGGAGGTTCTCCACCACACACAGCTCATTGCCCAGCTCGTTGCCGACGGTCGCATCCGGCTCGAGCCGAACGCCGAGCGCATCATCTATCATGAACCCTGTTACCTCGGTCGCCACAACGGCGAATACGAGGCGCCGCGCAGGGTGCTGCGCGATATCGCGCGCGATGTGCCGCTGGAGTTCGGCCTCGCCCGCGAGAAGTCGATGTGCTGCGGTGCCGGGGGGGCGCGGATGTGGCTGGAGGAATCGATCGGCAAGCGCATCAATGTCACCCGCGTCGAGCAAGCGCTGCCGCGCGCGCCGCGCGTCATCGCGACCGCGTGCCCGTATTGCGCGGTGATGATGGCCGACGGCGTGTCGGCGCTGGGCAAGGAGAACGAGATCGCCGTCCGCGACATCGCGGAGCTCGCCGCGGCGGCGATGCGCCGCACGGGCGCAGGGTCCGTCGGATCGACGACTGCGAGCACGATCGCGGTGGCGGGAACGCGATGACGCACAAGCCCCGAATGCTCGTGCACACGTCGCGCCAGCCGATCCGCTGGGGCGACATGGATGCGCTGGGCCACGTCAACAACACCGTCTACTTCCGCTACCTCGAGCAGGCGCGGATCGAGTGGGTCTACGGTCTGCATTCGGGCGACGAGCCGTACGAGCGGACCGGCCCGGTGATCGTCAATGCGAGCTGCACGTTTCTGGAGCCGCTCGTCTATCCGGGTGAAGTCGAGGTCCGGATGTACCTCGGGGATCCCGGCCGCACCAGCGTGGGCAGCTACTACGAAATCTGGATGAACGGCAGGAAGTACGCGGACGGCGCCGCGAAGATCGTGTGGATCGATCTCGCGAGCGGTCGCAGCGTGCCGCTGCCGGAGGCGGTTGCGGCGCCGCTGCGGGCGCTGGACCGAAGCCAGCCAACCAGCGCCGGATGACACGGCAATCCGGACGCCGCACCAAAGACGGAACACCAAGATGACGACCACCCCATTGCTCTGGCAGCCGTCACCGGAACGCGTCGCGCGGGCGAACGTCACCGAGTTCGCCCGCCGGATGTCGGCAGCAACCGGCCGCTTCCTTCCCGATTACGCGGCGCTGTGGCGCTGGTCGAACGACGAGCGCGAGGCGTTCTGGCGCGCGGTGTGGGATTACGCGGGCATCATCGGCGCGCGCGGCGAGCGCACGCTCGTCGACGCGACGCGGATGCCGGGTGCGACCTGGTTTCCCGATGCGCGCCTCAACTACGCCGAGAATCTGCTCGCGCGGCGAGCGAGTGACGACGCCGGTGACGCGCTGGTCTTCCGTGGCGAGGACAAGCTTCTGCGGCGCGTTTCGCATGCCGAGCTTCTCGCCGGCGCGTCGCGGGTGGCGGCGGCGCTGAAGGCGCAGGGCGTGGTCGCCGGGGACCGGGTCGCAGCGTATGTCGCCAACATGCCCGAGGCGATCATCGCGATGCTGGGCGCAACGAGCCTGGGTGCCGTCTGGTCATCGTGTTCGCCGGACTTCGGCGTACAGGGCGTCCTGGATCGCTTCGGCCAGATCGAGCCGCGTGTGCTCTTCGCCGTCGATGGGTACTGGTACAACGGCAAGGCGCTCCCAATTGCCGACAAGGTCGCGCAGATCGCCGCAAGGCTGCCGAGCGTCGAGCGCGTCGTTGTGATCCCGTACCTGGAAGCGACGGGGCAGGGTCCCCAGAGCGCCGGCGGGGTCCGCAACGCCGTGGGCTGGGACGCGTTTCTGGCGCCGCACCCCGCAGCCCCGATCGATTACGTGCGATTGCCGTTCGACCACCCGCTCTATATTCTCTTTTCGTCCGGGACGACCGGCGAGCCCAAGTGCATCGTGCACGGCGCGGGGGGCACGCTGCTGCAGCACCTGAAGGAGCACCTGCTGCACGGCGATCTCAAGGCCGGCGACCGTCTTTTCTATTTCACGACCTGCGGCTGGATGATGTGGAACTGGCTCGCATCGGGCCTCGGGGCCGGCGCGACGTTGCTGCTCTACGACGGCTCGCCGTTCATCGACCGCGGCAAGGTTCTGTGGGACTTCGCCGAGGTCGAAAGGATCACGCACTTCGGGACCTCGGCCAAGTACATCGATCACGCGAAGAAGATCGGCGTCGTGCCGTGCAAGGATTTCGGGCTCGCGCAGCTGCGGACGCTGTTCTCCACCGGGAGTCCGCTCGCGCCCGAGAGTTTCGACTACGTGTACCAGTGCATCAAGGAGGATCTCTGCCTGTCGTCGATCGCCGGCGGCACGGACATCGTTTCCTGTTTCGCGCTTGGCTGTCCGACGCTGCCGGTGTGGCGCGGCGAGCTGCAGTGCCGCGGTCTCGGCATGCAGGTCGATGTCTACGACGACGTCGGCAAGCCGATTGCGGCCGGATCCCAGATCAAGGGCGAGCTCGTGTGCACGGCGCCGTTTCCGTCGATGCCGGTCCGCTTCTGGAACGATCCGGGCGACGTCAAGTACCGCGCCACGTACTTCGAGCGCTTTCCCGGCGTGTGGTGTCACGGCGACTACGTCGAGCTGACTGAACATGGCGGATTGATCTTCCATGGGCGCTCCGATGCGACGCTCAACCCGGGCGGCGTGCGCATCGGCACCGCCGAGATCTACCGTCAGGTGGAGCAGCTGCCCGAGGTCGTCGAGAGTCTGGTGATCGGCCAGGATTGGCCGCCCGGCGAAGTCGGCGACGTGCGCGTGATCCTGTTCGTGCGCTTGCAGGACGGTGTCACCCTCGATCAGGCGCTCGTCGATCGGATAAAGCAGCACATCCGCGCCAGCACGACGCCGCGGCACGTGCCGGCCAAGGTGCTGCAGGTGACCGACATTCCGCGCACCAAGAGCAACAAGATCGTCGAACTGGCTGTTCGCAACGTCGTGCACGGGATGGAAGTGAAGAACATCGAGGCGCTCGCCAACCCCGAGGCGCTGGAGCAGTACCGCGACCGCGACGAGCTGAAGACATGAAGATGCCCGGAATGGAACCCTGCCCATGCTGATCGACGTCGCCCGCTCGCAGCTGCTCGTCATCGACGTTCAGGAGAAGCTTCTGCCGACCATTCACGAGCACGAGCGGCTGCTCGCGAACGTGGTCTGGCTGATCGGCGCCGCACAGAAGATCGGCGTCCCGGTGGCGGCCGTCGAGCAGTACCCGAAGGGCCTGGGGGGTACCGTGAAGGCGGTCCGCGACCGACTCTCGGAAGGCGCCGTCGCGCGGAAGACCCACTTCTCGTCGGTGGCGGCGCAGTGCCTCGTTGGCCTCCCCGGCGCCGACCGCGCGCAGATCGTGCTTTGCGGCATCGAGGCGCACGTTTGCCTGCTGCAGACGGCGCTGGAACTCCTCGAGGAAGGCAGGGAGATCTACGTGGTCGCCGACGCGGTAAGCTCCCGGCGGGAGTTGGACCGCGATCTGGCGATCGCGAGGATGCGGCAGGAGGGAGCGCGGATCGTCTCGCGCGAGATGGTCGTGTTCGAGTGGCTCGGCGAAGCCGGAACGCCGCTGTTTCGCGAGGTCAGCAAGGAGTTCCTCCGCGGATGAACATCATCGCAGTCCTCGCCGCGCTGGGCCTCGAGCAGTGGCGCGCCTTTCGCTGGCGCGGCGCGCTCGAGCGGCTGTTCGTCCGCTATGCGCGTGCGGTCGAGCACCGGCTGAACGGTGGCACGGCGCAGCAGGGAATGATCGCGGCGATGGTCGCGTTGCTGCCGCCGGTGCTGGTCGCGGCCGGTGTGTTCTTCGCGCTTTCGGCGCTGCATCCGCTGCTGGGTCTCGCGTGGAACATCGCGGTGCTCTATCTGCTGATGGGTTTCCGGCGATTCAGCCACGTGTTCACCGATGTCCAGGAGGCGCTCCGGGCGGGCGACCTCAACCGGGCCCGGCGTGCGCTCGCCGCGTGGCGCGGCGGCGTGGCTGCCGAGCTGTCGAGCACCGAGATCGCGAAGCTCGCCATCGAACGCGGCCTCGTCGATTCCTACCGGCAGGTGTTTGCGACGCTGTTCTGGTTCACGGTGCTGCCGGGGCCTGCGGGCGCATTGCTCTACCGCGCGGCGGCGCTGCTCGCGGATGAATGGAGGGCCGACGTCCGCGGTGCCGACACGACGCCGATCGCACAGGGTCGCGCGATCTTCGGCGGACCGGCCCGAGGGCTTCTTTGGCTGCTCGACTGGATACCGGTGCGGCTCACCGCGCTGTCGTTCGCGATCGTCGGCGATTTCGAGGACGCCGCATTCTGCTGGCGCACGCAGGCGAAGACGTGGGACGCACAGGAGGGGGGCGAGCACGCGGGCATCGTGCTCGCCAGCGGCGCAGGCGCGCTGGGCGTCACGCTCGGCGGTCCGCTGCCGGTCGTGGGCGCAGAGCCCGATTTCCGGCCCGAACTCGGGCTCGGCGACGAGCCCGATGCCGATCTCCTTCCGAGCGCCGTGGGGCTCGTGTGGCGCGCTCTGGTGCTCTGGCTGCTGCTGATGCTGTTGCTGACGCTCGCGAACTGGGCGCCTTAGGACTCGTTCGCGCCCTTCACAGAACGACCTGCGATCCGAGCTCGACCACCCGGTTCGGTGGCAGGCGGAAGTAGTTCGCGACGCTCCCCGCGTTCCTGTACATCGCGACGAACAGCTTTTCGCGCCACAACGCCATGTCCGCCCCCATCGTGGGGACGAGCGTCTCGCGACCGAGGAAGAACGACGTGTCCATCATGTCGAGCCGGAGCCCCTGCTCGGCGCACCACTCGAGCACTTCCGGCAGTTCCGGCTCGTCCATGAAGCCGAAGAAGACCTTGGCCTTGTGGAATTGCGCATTGATCGATTCGATGACGACGTGCTGCGCGGGTGGCACGTGCGGGACGTCGAGCGTGACGACCGTGAGCAGCACCACGCGCTCGTGCAGGCTCTTGTAGTGCTTGATGCTGTGCAGCAGCGCATGCGGAACCACATCGGGGTTGGCGGTCATGAACACGGCGGTGCCGGGGACCGTCGTGCATTCCAGCGTTGCGCCCGCCACGAAATCGGGCAGAGGAATCGAGTCCTCCGCAATGCGTTTGTACAGGAGCTCGCGACCGCGCTTCCATGTCGACATCAGCACGAACACGCCGAGGCCGAACGCCAACGGAAACCATCCGCCATCGATGAGCTTGACGAAGTTGGCGCTGAAGAACCCGACGTCGATCAGCAGGAAGGTCCCGAAGAGCGCTGCGCTGACCGGCAGGTTCCAGTGCCAGACCCGCCGCGCGACCACGAACGCCAGCACCGTCGTGATCGCCATGGTTCCGGTGACCGCGATCCCGTAGGCCGCGGCGAGGCTGGTCGAGGTTCCGAAGCCCAGCACCAGGGCGACGACACCGGCGAACAGCATTCGATTGATCCCGGGCAGGTAGATCTGGCCGATCTCGTGGCTCGATGTGTGCTGAACCTCCATCCGCGGGGCGTAACCCAGTTGCATGGCCTGCTGCGTGATCGAAAAAGCGCCGGAGATCACCGCCTGCGACGCGATGATCGTGGCCACCGTGGCCAGTGCGACGAGCGGGTAGAGCGCCCACGCCGGAGCCAGCAGGTAGAAGGGGTTCTCGACCGCTTTGGGGTCGGCGAGGAGCAGGGCGCCCTGGCCGAAGTAGTTGAGCGCGAGCGCCGGTAGCACGAGAGTCGACCATGCGAGCCGCACGGACCGCGCGCCGAAGTGCCCCATGTCCGCATACAGCGCCTCCGCGCCGGTCAATGCGAGCACGACCGCGCCCAGGGAAAGGAAACCGAGCGCGCCGTGCGTTGCGAGGAACGCGATCCCGTAGAGCGGATTGAGCGCAGCAAGGACCTGTGGCGCCTGAGCGATGCTGATCGCCCCGAGCACGGCCAGCGTGACGAACCAGACGACCATGATCGGGCCGAACAGCGCGCCGACGCTTCCCGTACCGCGCTTCTGGATGAGGAACAGTGCCACCAGAACCATCAGGGTCAGCGGTATGACGTAAGGTTTGAACGCCGGCGTCGCGACTTCGAGACCCTCGACGGCGGACAGCACCGAGATCGCAGGTGTTATCAGCCCGTCGCCGTAGAACAGCGCGGCGCCGAACAACCCCATCAGCATCAGGACCCGTGCACGCGCGGGGTCCTTCTCTCCCCGCAGCACCAGCGCCATCAGCGCCATGATGCCGCCTTCGCCCTTGTTGTTCGCACGCATGATGAAGACGATGTACTTGATCGACACGACGATCACGAGTGCCCAGAACACCAGGGAGAGAATGCCAAGGACGTTGCGCTCGTCGATCGGCACCGGATGGTGCACGCTGCCGAATACTTCCTTGAGCGCGTACAGCGGGCTCGTGCCGATATCGCCGTAGACGACGCCGAGCGCGGCAAGCGTCAGCGTTGCGAGGCGCCCGCGACGCGGGTTAGGGAGTTTGGACATTGGTGGAATCTCTGTGGTTGTTGTTCTTGATCCGTGGGCCCGCGCCGTTACTGCTGGAAGCGGTAGCCGACGCCGGTCTCGGTCAGGATGTGGCGAGGTTGCGCCGGATCGGCCTCGAGCTTTTGCCGCAGGTTCGCGACATAGATCCGCACGTAATGATTGCTCTCGACGAAACTCGGTCCCCAGACCTCCCTGAGCAGATGGCGATGCGTGAGCACCTTGCCCGCGTTGCCGATCAACAGTGTGAGCAGCCGGTATTCGATCGGCGTCAAATGCGCGATGGCGCCGGCCTTGCGGACGACCCGATTGGCCTGGTCGACCTCCACGTCCCCGAATCGGAACACCCCGTCGCTGCCCGTCGATGCCGGCGCCTGCCGGCGCAGCGTCGCGCGAACCCGCGCGAGCAGCTCGCCGACGCCGAAGGGCTTGGTCAGGTAGTCGTCGGCTCCGGCGTCGAGAGCCGCGATCTTGTCGGTCTCGTCGACGCGGGCCGACAGCACGATCACGGGCACCGATGACCAGCCACGAAATCCGTGGATGAATTCGATGCCGTTTCCGTCGGGAAGACCCAGGTCGAGGATGACGAGATCCGGTTTGCGGGTTCCGGCGTCGATGAGACCCTGTTTCAGCGTATCGGCCTCGACGACGCGCCAGCCCTCGGCCTCCATCGCGGTGCGGACGAAGCGCCGGATCTGGCGTTCGTCTTCGACCAGCAGCACGACAGGCGACGTAGGGGTCATCGGGCAACCATGACTATAGCGCGCGCTGGCCGGCGCCTTCCTCGCTCGGAGCCGCGGGAGGTGTGCCGAGAGGCAGAGTGAAACAGAATCGTGCGCCGCCCGCCGGATTGTTCTCGGCCCATATCTTTCCGCGGTGCGCGTCGACGATCGCGCGACTGATTGCGAGTCCGAGTCCCACGCCGGGCGTGGACGACTCACGCGCGCCACGGACGAACTTTTCGAAAATGGCCTCTTCCTGGCCTTTCGGCAAGCCCGGCCCGTTATCGCTGACTGCGACGAGCAGGTCGTCGCCGGACAATTCGGCCGTGAGACGGATGGTCGTCCCATCGGGCGTGTATTTTCCGGCGTTCTCGAGAATGTTGTAGAGAACGCGCTCGATGAGCGTTGGGTCGAGCTCGACCAGCGGCAGATCCCGGCCGAGTTCGACTTCCACTCGGTGGCGGGCGAGCGCCGATTGGGCTGACTTGAGCGCGCTGCCGACGACCTCCTCGACTGGCAACCACTGTCGGCGGAGCTTGACGTCGCCGCTCTGGATGCGCGCCATGTCGAGCAGATTGTTGACCAGCGCGTTCATCCGTCGCGCTTCCTCGGCGATGGCTTGCGTGGTTTCGAGTTGCGTCCCGGAGGGTGACGGTGTGGTCATCGCGAGCGACTCGGCCAGTCCGACCAATGCGGCGAGCGGTGTTCGCAGATCGTGCGAGAGGGCGGAGAGAAGCGAGTTGCGAAGCCGCTCGGATTCCATCTGAATCAGAGCCTGCTGGGCGATTTCGACGTAGTGGACGCGCTCGAGCGCGATTGCGGCGAGCGCGGCAAAGGTGTCGAGTTGCCGTTGCTGCTCGGGCACAAGCAGGACCCGGCTATTCTCGGGCCGGATCGCCAGCACGCCGCGCGTGCGCATCGGCGCCCGCAACGGCAGATAAAGGAACGCGCTGCCGGCAAGCGTATCGGTGCCAACTCCGGCGGGCAGCGCCCTGTCGTACGCCCATTGCGCAGCGCCGATGTCCACGGGGAGCCCCGCGCCGCCCTCATTGCGCACGACCATGCGCTCCTTGTCGTCCGGGACCAGGACGGCCACATCCGCCCGGAATGTCTGCGCGATCACGCTCGCGGCGGTATCGACCACCTGCTGGGTCTCGAGCAGGCTCGACAGGTCGCGAGCGAATTCGTAGAGAGAACGGGCACGCTCCTCGCGATAGGACGCCACCCGCGCCTGATACCGCAGGCCGGCGGTCATCTGACCGATGATGAGCGCGACGGCAAGCATCACGGCGAAGGTCAGCAGGTACTGCGCGTCACTCACCGCGAACGAAAGACGCGGTGGAACGCAGAAAAAGTCGAACGCGGCCACGCTGATGAAAGCGGCCAGGACGGCGGGCCCGCGCCCGAACTTGAGCGCGACCAGCACAACCGCCAGCAGGAACAGCATCACGATGTTGGCGAGGTCGAAGTAGGGCAGCAGCGCGGTGGCGACGATCGTTGTGGCCGCGCACGCGACCAATGCCCACAGGTAGCGAAGCCGCTTGGTGTCGCGCCGCGGGTCGTCCGGTTCCGCGCGTGCCGCGCCGGCTGACGGCCTGTCCGTCGTCCCTGCTTCGCCACGTCCGATCTCGATCAGATCGACATCGGGCGCGAGCATCGCCACACGTTGCGCCAGGCCTCGGGCCCAGGGCCACGCGCGAGTACGGCCGGCGCGTCCCACGACGACCTTCGAGCAATTGTGCGTTCGCGCGTACTCGACGACGAGCGCCGCTTTGTCCTCGCCCGACAGAATCGCCGTCTTCGCGCCCAGCTCCTGGGCGAGCTTCATCGTCCGCAGGATCCGCTCGCGCTCCAACGCCGGCAGTCGCTGCAGCGTTGGCGTTTCGACATAGACAGCCGTCCACTCGATGCCGAGCTGGGTGGCGAGGCGCGCCGCGCTGCGCACCAGGTCGTCGCTTCCGGGTTGGGGCCCGATGCAGCTCAACAGCGAGGCCTCCGTCTTCCAGACCCGCTCGATCGCCTGGTCGGAGCGGTAGGCCTGGACGTCGTCCTCGACGCGGTCGGCGGTGCGGCGCAGCGCAAGCTCGCGCAGCGCCATCAGGTTGCCCTTGCGGAAGAAATTGCGCGCCGCGCGCTCGATCTGCTCGGGAACATACACCTTCCCGGCGGCAAGGCGCGCGAGCAGATCGTCGGCGGGAATATCGACCAGCATTACCTCGTCCGCATTGTCGAAGAAGGTGTCCGGAACGGTTTCCCAGACGCTGATTCCGGTGATGCCCCCGACGACGTCGTTCAGGCTCTCGAGGTGCTGGACGTTGAGCGTCGTGAAAACGTCGATGCCGCTCGCCAGCAGCTCCTCGATGTCCTGCCACCGCTTCGGATGACGCGAGCCCTCGACGTTGGTGTGGGCGAGCTCGTCGACCAGGATCAGCGCCGGACGACGTTTGATCGCCGCATCGAGATCGAACTCCCGCAGCGTTCGGCCTTGGTACGCGCGTTCGGCGAGTGGCAGCATTTCGATGCCCTGCACCAGCGCTTCCGTCTCCTTGCGCCCGTGGGTCTCGACGACGCCGACCACGACATCCCTGCCTTGGCTGCGGAGCGCCCGCGCCGCGGCCAGCATCGCGTAGGTCTTGCCGACGCCGGCCGAGGCACCGAAGTAGATGCGCAGGTGCCCGCGCTGGGCCGCCGCTTCCTGCGCCTTGACTTCGGCAAGGAGCCGGTCGGGATCGGGACGCTCGTTCTGCATGCCTGGCCGTCAGGGAACCGGGGCCAAGTGTAGCAAGTGCCCCGCCGGACGGGGCGGGGCAGGCTCAGATTCGGTCGCGTCCCGACCGATCAAGAGTTGGAACCATGGCGCCTGCGTCGTCACTGTCCCGCACGATCGAGCGCGAGGTTCAGCGCGAGCACGTTCACCCGGGGTTCGCCGAGAATCCCGAATGTTGGGCCCGTCGTGCTTGCGGCAACGAGCGCACGAACCTTGTCTTCGGACATTCCGCGCGCTTTTGCGACGCGATGCAGCTGGTACTCGGCGGCCGCCACGCTGATGTCCGGGTCGAGCCCGCTGCCGGACGCCGTGACGAGATCGACGGGCACGGGGGCCTTGTTCTCGGGTTCGGCATCACGCAGCGCCTTGATCCGATCCTTCACCGCGTCGGCCAGCGCCGGATTGCGCGGGCCCAGATTCGAACCGCCCGATGATGCGCCGTTGTACGGCTGCGGCGACGTCGCCGACGGCCGGCTCCAGAAGTATTTCGGGTCGTCGAAGGGCTGGCCGATCAGGGTCGAACCCAGCACTTTGCCATCCCCAGGAATCAGGCTCCCATTGGCCGCGCGAGGGAACGCGAGCTGCGCGATGCCGGTGACGACATAGGGATAGACGACCCCGGTCAGCAACGACAGCACGACGAGCATCCGCAATGCCGGGAGGAGTTGTCCGAACATGATCGTTCTCCTTGAGTCAGGCGAGGTTCAGCACGACGAGCAACATGTCGATCGCCTTGATGCCGACGAACGGCAGCAGGACGCCGCCGACACCGTAGACCAGCATGTTGCGACGCAGGATCGACGCCGCGCCGACCGGACGATACTTGACGCCCTTCAGCGCCAGCGGGATCAGCGCCGGGATGATCAGGGCGTTGAAGATCACCGCGGAAAGGATCGCGCTCGCGGGGGTTGCCAGCTTCATGACGTTCAGCGCGTCGAGGACGGGATAGGTGCTGGCAAACGCGGCTGGAATGATGGCGAAGTACTTCGCGACGTCGTTGGCGATCGAGAACGTCGTCAGCGCGCCGCGCGTCATCAGCAGCTGCTTGCCGATCTCGACGATCTCGATCAGCTTGGTCGGGTTCGAGTCGAGGTCGACCATGTTGCCGGCCTCCTTCGCTGCCTGCGTCCCGCTGTTCATCACGACCGCGACGTCGGCCTGTGCCAGCGCCGGAGCATCGTTGGTGCCGTCGCCGGTCATCGCGACGAGCTTGCCCTGCGCCTGCGTGTCGCGGATCAGCTTGAGCTTGGCTTCGGGTGTGACCTCCGCGAGGAAATCGTCCACCCCAGCCTCGGCGGCGATCGACGCTGCCGTGAGCTTGTTGTCGCCGGTGATCATGATCGTCTTGATTCCCATCCGGCGCAGTTCCGCGAAGCGTTCCTTGATGTGCGTCTTGACGATGTCCTTCAATTCGATCACGCCGAGCACGTGCCTGCCCTCCGCGACCACGAGCGGGGTGGCCCCGCGCCGCGCCACGTCGTCGACTCTTGCCTTGACCTCCGAGTCCAGCGCCCCTCCTTGCGGGGTTATCCAACTGCCGATCGCATCGATCGCACCCTTGCGCAGCTCGCGGCCGCGATACGTGACGCCGCTCATTCGCGTCTGCGCCGAGAACGGGATGATCGTGAACTGGCCGGGTTCGAGCGCCGGGGCGACGAGGCCGAACGCCCGCTTCGCCAATGCCACGATGCTCTTTCCCTCGGGTGTCTCGTCGCCCAGCGAAGCCAGCAGCGTGGCTTCGGCGAGTTGTTGCGGCGAGACTCCGGAAACCGGGTGCAGGGCCGAGGCCTGCCGATTGCCGTGCGTGATCGTGCCGGTCTTGTCGAGCAGCAGCACGTCGCAGTCGCCCGCCGCCTCGACCGCGCGACCGGACGTCGCGATCACGTTGGCCCGCATCATCCGTCCCATGCCTGCCACGCCGATCGCTGACAGAAGGCCGCCGATGGTCGTCGGGATCAGGCAGACGAGCAGCGCGACGAGCACGGTGATCGTCACCGGCGTGCCGGCTTTGGCGACCTCGACGCTGTACAGGGAATACGGTAGGAGCGTCACGGTGGCCAGCAGGAACACGAGCGTCATCGCCACGAGCAGGATCGTCAGTGCGATCTCGTTCGGCGTCTTCTGCCGCTTGGCTCCTTCGACCATGCCGATCATCCGGTCGAGGAACGCTTCGCCTGGATTGACGTTGATGCGGACGATGATCCAATCCGACAGGACGATCGTCCCACCCGTCACCGTATTGAAGTCGCTGCCGGCGGCGCGGATGACCGGTGCGCTCTCGCCGGTGATCGCGCTCTCGTTGATCGAGGCGACGCCTTCGATGACCTCACCGTCGCCGGGGACGAGATCGCCTTGCTCCACCAGCACGACGTCGCCCTTGCGCAGCCTGGCGGACGGCGTCGGTGTTTGGACGGAGTCGCGCTGCGGCTTCGCAAGCTTCTTCGCAACCGTATCCCGGCGCGCACTCTTGAGGGACGCGGCCTGTGCCTTGCTGCGACCTTCGGCGATCGCCTCGGCGAAATTGGCGAACAAGAGCGTCACCCACAGCCACAGCGTCACGGCCAGGATGAAGCCGGCCGGCGCCTCTCCTTTGCCGGTCAGCGCCTGAATCCAGAGAATCGTCGTCAGGATGCTGCCGATGTAGACGACGAACATCACCGGGTTGCGCCACTGGTAGCGGGGCGTCAGTCGTCGGAAACTGTCGACGAGCGCCGACTTCATCGCGTCGGGACCGACGAACCACGACAGCGCGGTCCGTTTGGCGGCGAGAGTTGTCATGTCGATTCCTCGAGGAGTTGCGCGGTCAGTTGCCGGCAAAGAGCAGCAGGTGCTCGACGATCGGGCCGAGCGCCAGCGCCGGCACGAAGGTCAGTGCGCCGACGGTGACGACGACGCTGATGAGCACGAACACGAACAGCGGCGTGTGCGTCGGCAACGTGCCGGCCGACGCGGGTACGCGTTTCGCGGCGGCAAAGGCGCCTGCAAGTGCCAGCACGGGAATCGCGAGCCAATAGCGCGCGAACAGCATGACGATACCGAGCGTCGTGTTATAGAAGGGCGTGTTGGCGGAGAGCCCCGCGAACGCGCTGCCGTTGTTGTTGCTCGCGGACGAGAACGCGTACAGGATTTCCGAGAATCCGTGCTCGGCGGGATTCGCGACCCCGGCCTTGCCGGCGTCCACCATGACCGCGATCGCCGTGCCGCAGAGCACCAGCAGCGGGGGCAGAAGAATTGCGATCGACGCCATCTTGATTTCGAAGGCGCCGAGCTTCTTGCCCAGGTATTCGGGCGTGCGACCGATCATCAGGCCGGCGATGAATACGGCGATGATCGCGAACATGATCATCCCGTACAGCCCGGAGCCCACGCCCCCGTAGATGACCTCGCCGAGCTGCATCAGCCACATCGGCACCATGCCGGAGAGCGGCATGAACGAGTCGTGCATCGCGTTGACCGAGCCGTTCGACGCTGACGTCGTGGCGACTGCCCACAGCGCCGAATTGGCGACGCCGAAGCGCACTTCCTTGCCTTCCATGTTGCCGCCCGGATTCGTCGCAGTTGCGACCTGATCCGCGCCGAGCCCGGTGAGCACCGGGTTGCCCGCCCCCTCGCCGATGTAGACCGCGACGAGGAGTGGCACGAAGATGAGCGTCATCGCGGCGAGCAGCGCCCAGCCCTGGCGCGTGTCGCCGATCATCTTGCCGAACGTGTAGCAGAGCGCCGCGCCGATCAGCAGGATCGACAGCACCTCCAGGAAGTTCGCGAGCGGCGTCGGATTCTCGAACGGATGCGCCGAATTGACGTTGTAGAAGCCGCCGCCGTTGGTACCGAGCTGCTTGATCGCAATCTGCGACGCGGCCGGCCCGAGCGGAATGGTCTGCTCGGTCGCGGTCGCCTTTTCGGTGACCGGATTGCCCTTCTCGTCCTTGAGCGGCTGGCCGTCCGGTCCGTTCTTCGGATTGTCGTAGGTCACCGGCTGGACCAGCGTCACGGTCGCGTACTTGTCGAACGTCTGCGGGACGCCCTGGCTCACCAGTGCGAGGGCGAGCACCAGCGACAACGGAAAAAGGATATAGACCGTGGAACGAACGAGATCCGTCCAGAAATTGCCGATGCCGCTCGCCTCCTTGCGAGCGAAGCCGCGAATCAGCGCGACGAGCACCGCCATCCCGGTCGCCGCCGAGACGAAATTCTGCACGGCCAGTGCGAGCATCTGCGTCAGATAGCTCATCGTCGACTCGCCGCCATAGCCCTGCCAGTTCGTGTTCGTGGCGAAGCTCGCCGCAGTGTTGAATGCGGAATCCGGGGTGACGGCGGCCATCGCCTGCGGATTGAGGGGGAGCCATTGCTGCAGCCGCTGCAGCCCGTAAACGACAAGGGCGCCGAACAGGTTGAACCAGAGCATCGCCAGCGCATAGTCGATCCAGCCCATTTCGCGCTTCGGGTCGACGCCCGCGCCGCGGTAGATGAGCCGCTCGAGTGGCCCGCCGATTCGCTCCGCCCATCGCGCGCGGCCTTCGTAGACCGCAGCCATGTAGCTGCCGAGCGGCTTCGCAAGCAGCAGCAGGACGACCACGTAGAGTCCGAGTTGCAGCCAACCCGAGGTGTTCATTCGAAGATCTCCGGCTTGAACAGTGCGATGATCAGATAGACGAAGATGACGAGCGCGGCCGCGCCGCTCAGCCAATAGATCCAGTTCATGAGCGGCCTCCCTTGCCCATCAGGCCCGCGCAGAAGCGGATCAATCCCGCCGACAAGGCGAAAAAGGCGACGATCAAGCCAACGAATAGGAAATCCATCGCAACCTCCCTGTCTTTGCGTCCATCGACGCTTGCTGGTTCACGTTACGCTTCCTGCGGGTCCCCGGGTTGATGCCCGTCAAGGCCCGCTGCGGCTTTCGATCGCGCTACGCCGCGCGTCTTTGACGTGGATGTGCGGAAACCTCGGCATCGTTCGCTTCTGTCCGCTCACCATGTGTCCTGTAGGAACTGCCAGTCCGCACGATGGCAGCCTGCCCCCTCGTTGCATTCGTCGGGTGATCGCCTTGTGGATTCGAAGCGCGCCGCTTCTCGTGGCGAGCGATAACCAAACCCGCAATGACCAGCAGGCAGATCGTCACCAGAACAATCAGCGCCCGAATCAGCAATCCTGTGTGCAACGCATCCATGATGCTTCTCCTTCGATCCTAACCATCGAGCCAATATATCGGGACCCAAGTAAAGAGGGCGTCCAATTCCGCCGGCATCGTGTAAAGAATGCGTAAAGAGCTCTCGGTTGCCGAGACAGTGGCTGCGCATCGCGATTTAGGCCGATGCGACAATGTGCCGCGTCCCGATTGCCTTTGTGCCTGAATTGAGACTTCCGCGGCAATGCGTCGACTCTTTACCGCTTCTTTATGAACGATGCCTCAAGCCTGACAGCATGTTTATGCGCGACACACTAACCTCCTCGCATAGGCACAAGGTTTCGGAGCTCGTCAATGCTGACATTCGCTCGATGCACAACGCACGTCATGACGCGGAACCGGATCGGCGCGGCGGACGCCGTGGCGCGCAATGCCGTTGCTGCGATACTCACTCCGGCCGACATCCTTCTCGACCTCGAGGTGCCGACGAAGCAGCGCGCGCTGGAGGAAATTGCCTGCTTTGTCGGCGCGCGCAATGGGATCCCCGAATCCGAGGTTTGCGCGAGCCTGGTTCAACGCGAACAGGTCGGATCCACTGCACTTTGCTACGGTGTGGCCATTCCGCATGCGCGCGTCAATGGAATTTCACGTGCGATCGCCGCATTCGTCCGCACCAGATTTCCGATTCCGTTCGACGCGCCCGATGGCAAGCCGGTGAGCGAAATGCTCGTTCTCCTCGTGCCGAAGCAAGCGACGGAGGTGCACCTCGCGCTTCTCGCTCAGGCTGCGGAGATGTTTTCCGACAGCGCGTTTCGCGAAAGCTTGCGCATGTGCGTCGACGGCACCGGGGTCCACGCGGCCATCTCGCAGTGGCCGTGGATGTGAACGCCTTCGGCAATGAGAACTCCTATGGATACCGTTGCACAATGGCTTTGCCCACAGCAAATTGAACTCAATCTCGATGCTTCCAGCCGGTGGGAGGCATTGCGAGCGGTCAGTTCGGTGATCGAGCGCAGCCAGGGGTTGTGCGCAGCGCCGGTCTTCCGCGCACTGTGGCGCCGCGAAACTGCGGCGTCCACCGCCATCGGAAATGGTCTTGCCATCCCGCATGCGCGCATTCCGGGGATCGTCGAACCCGTTACCGTCTACGTGCGCATGAAGGCTCCGCTGGAATTCCTTGCACCGGACGGCAAGCGCGTGTCCGACCTGTTCGTTATCCTGGTTCCATCGGAAGGATCCAATGGGGAGCATCTGCAGCTCCTGGCGCTGGTCGCCGAAGTGTTTTCGGATTCCCGCTTTCGCGAATGTTTGGACGGAGCGTCGGATCCGCAAGGCGTGCGATCCGCATTCTCGAATTGGATCGGCGAAAGGCAGTTGGGCACGGCGCGAGCGGCCGGGGCCGTCGCAGTGGGACTGGGCCGCGGGCTGCCGGGCCGATGAGGCAGCTGAAGCGGGGTTATCGCCCCGGCGCCCGCGCCGCCTGGCTTTCGGCGACGAGTCGCTGCAGCAGCGCGACGCGATGTGGCGCAACCTTTCCCGCGTCGACCGCCTCCCACACGGCGCAGCCCGGCTCGCGATCGTGGCGGCAATCGCGAAATCGGCAATGGCCCAGCAGTGGACGGACCTCGACGAACGCATCGGCGATCGCCTCCGGCGCGACGTGCGCGAGGCCGAACATCTTGAGCCCCGGCGAATCGACGATCCAGCCGCCGCCGTCGTCGGCCGGCAGCGGGTAAAGCGTCGACTGCGATGTCGTGTGACGACCGGTGGATAGTGCCTCGGAGATCTCGGCCGTCTTGGCCATCGCGTGGGGTGCGATCGCGTTCAGGATCGTTGACTTGCCCATGCCGGACTGGCCAACCAGCACGGTGCGCTGGCCGCGTAGCAACGGCCGCAGCGGCGCCACGTCGCACTTTGCCGCCATCGGCACGACCGCATAGCCCAGCGCTGCAAATGGCGCGAGCCGCGCGAGGAGCGCGGCGAAGCCCGGCTTGTCGGACTTGTTCGCGACGAGCACGAAGCGGCAGCCCTGGACCTCGGCGGCGACGATCCAGCGATTGACGAGCTCCTCGTCGATCGCGAGGTCCGGCGCCACGACGCCGATGACCTGTGTGACGTTGGCCGCGATCAGCTTTTCCTTGAACGCGTCGGAGCGGTAGAAGAGCGTCGTGCGCGGTTCGACCGCCTCGATCGACCCGCCGCCCGCCATGGGCGCGACGCGCACGCGGTCGCCGCAGGCCAGCGTGGTGCTGCGGCCCTTCAGCAGGCATTCGCGCGTCTCCCCGCTGTCCAGCAGCACGGCGTAGTGGCGGCGGCGACTCGCGGTGACGAGACCGTGTTCGAGCGCTGTCGTGCCGTCCGTCTGCAAGTGCGCTGCTTGCGTCACCCGCCGATCGATTCCACTTTGGCGGCGCAGGCCAGGTCGTTCAGCGTGACGCCGCCGGCGCTGTGCGTCGACCAGGCGACGACGCAGCGGTCGTAGTGCACGCCGAGATCCGGGTGGTGGTCCTCGCGGTGCGCGAGCGACGCGACCGCGTTCACGAACGCGATCGTCTGGCGATAATCGGTGAAGCGGAACGTCTTTTCGACCCGATCTTCGACGTGCCTCCAGCCAGGGAGGCTGGCGAGCCGTTCGCGCAGTTCCTCGTCCGCCAGCCGCGGCGCGCCAGGTCGGCAACGCATCGCGGCGAGGGCGAGCAGTGCGTGAGGGGCGTGGACATCGGTCACGGCTTGAACTTGTAGAACTCGAGGTTGAGATAGGCGGCGATGTGCTCCTCTTCCTCGGGGAAGTAGCCCTTTCCGAGATTCGAGTTGCAGCCCTGAACCTGCGCGAGCAACTGCGCGGGCGACTTCACCCGGCGGTCGGAGCGCCGATACATCTGGTCGGGATCGCCGGCGAACCGCTGCGCATGGCAACCGACGCAATCGCGGTCGACGAGCGTCTTGCCGCTCTTGGCATTGCCTGCCGTGAACGGCGGAGGTGGCGTCTGCGCGACGGCAGCCCCGAGGGCCGCGAGCAGCAGCGTTGCAAGGGTCATCGAGATCGTTCGCGGCATGGGTTGTCCCTCTTTGATTGACACTGCGTCAGGCGGCCTCGAGCCGCGCGATGCGGGCGGCAGCGGGGGGATGCGAGTCGTGAAACGCCGAGTAGAGTGGATCGGGCGTGAGCGTCGCGGCATTGTCCTCGTACAGCTTGACCAGCGCACCCACGAGCGACGCCGCCGACGCATGCTTCGCGGCGAACGCGTCCGCCTCGAACTCGTGCCGGCGCGAGTAGAGCGACGAGAGCGGCGCAAGCACGAACGTGAACACGGGCAGCGCGAGGAAGAACAGGATCAGCGCCACGCCGGGGCGGTCCGGCGCCGGCGGGACGCCGAGGCCTTCGTAAAACCACGGGGACGCGGCGAGCCAGGCGAGCACCGCAAGAAAGACGAGCGAGAAAGCCGCCATCCAGAGCATCCGCTTCAGCACGTGCTTCAACTTGAAGTGGCCGAGTTCGTGGGCGAGCACCGCCTCGATTTCGTCCGGCGCGAGCCGCGCGAGCAGCGTATCGAAGAAGACGATCCGCTTCGCACGGCCGAACCCGGTGAAAAATGCGTTGCCGTGGCTCGACCGCCGGGATCCGTCCATGACGAAGAGGCCGCGGTTCTCGAAGCCGCAGCGCGCGAGCAGCGCTTCGACGGTGTCGCGCGCGGAGCCCGCGGGCAGCGGCGAAAACTTATTGAACAAGGGGGCGATGACGGTGGGGTAGAGCGCCAGCAGGAGGAACTGGAAGGCGATCCACACCATCCACGCCCATATCCACCACAGCGGCCCGGCAGCGCGCATCAGCCACAGGACGAGCGCGGTGAACGGCAGGCCGAGCGCCGCTGCAAGCAGTATGCCCTTCACGAGGTCGGCCAACCAGAGCGCGCGCGTTGTCCGGTTGAAGCCGAAATTCGCCTCGATGCCGAAGGTCTGCCAATACGAAAACGGCAGGCCGACGAGGCCCGAAATCACGGCGACAGCGACGAGCAGTACGAGGTCGCGACCCAGTTCCCCGAGCGGCAGGACGTCGGTCCAGGCGACGAGCGCGGCGAGGACGCCACCCAGCGTCAGCGCGAGAAGCACCACGGCCTCGATCAGAGTCTCCGCCATGCCGAGCCGCGTCCGCGCGACGGTGTAGTCGGCGGCCTTGCGGTGCGCCGACAGGTCGACGCGGTCCGCGAACGCCGAAGGCACGGCGTCACGGTGCATCGAGACATGCGCGATGTGCCGCCGGGCGAGCCAGATCCGAAGCGCGAGCGAAATCGCGAGCGCGACGACAAAGGCGACAGTGAAGGCGAATGCGTTCAAGTCCGGGGTGGCTGCGCAGCCGGTCCAGCGGCGCAAGTGTGCGAGAATGCGCGATCCATTCTACGCGAATTCCCGATGCCCCAAGACGCCAGCCGCCTGATCTGGATCGACATGGAAATGACCGGTTTGAAGCCCGATACCGACCGGATCATCGAGGTGGCGCTGGTCGTGACCGACGGCGACCTCAACACGGTTGCCGAAGCACCGGTCTGGGTCGTGCACCAGAGCGACGCCGCGCTCGCGGGCATGGACGCGTGGAACCAGGGCACGCACGGCCGGTCGGGTCTGATCGACAAGGTGAGAGTGTCGACGCAGGAGGACGCCGCCGTCGAGGGCGAGGCGCTCGCGTTCCTGAAGGAGCATGTGCCGGCCAAGGCGTCGCCGATGTGCGGCAATTCGATCTGCCAGGACCGGCGTTTCCTCGCCCGCTGGATGCCCGCGCTGGAGGACTATTTCCACTATCGCAACCTGGACGTCTCGACATTGAAGGAACTCGCGCGCCGCTGGAAACCCGACCTGATGAAAGGGGTTCCCAAGGAGGGCAAGCACGAGGCGCTTGCCGATGTCTACGAGTCTATCGCGGAGCTCAAGTACTACCGCGAGAACTTCATTCGATCCTAGAACCCATCCCGGGAACTGCTGCGGGCGCCGATTGCCGCTTCGTGTCCTCGCTGGTCCCGCACTGTGTGCGTGCACCGGACACCGAGTCAGAGCTTGCGCGCGAGCAGCACGCCGTCACCGATGCTGACGAGGCACGCGTCGACACGCGCATCGTCGCGGACCTTAGTCGTCAGCGCACGCAGGGCCACCGTATCGGGGCGGGTGTCCGCCGCGTCGGCCACGGTGCCGCTCCAGAGCACGTTGTCGATCGCAATCAGTCCGCCCGGCCGCAGCAGCGCTAGGCACGCCTCGTAATAGCCGTCGTAGCCGGTCTTGTCGGCGTCGATGAACGCGAAATCGAACGATCCGGGACCGCGTCCCCGGAGAAGCTCCGACAAGGTTTCCTGCGCAGGCCGCAGATGCAGCTCGATCTTTCCGGCGACGCCGGCTTCGGCCCAGTAGCGGCGCGCGATCGATGTCCATTGCTCGCTCACGTCGCAGCAGACGAGCCGGCCCTCCGGTGGCAGGGCGCCGGCGACCGCGAGCGCACTGTAGCCGGTGAACGTACCGACCTCGATCGCATGGCGCGCGCCGATCAGGCGCACCAGGAATGCGAGCAGCACGCCTTGATCCGCGCCGATCTGCATGCCGCCCTCGGCAAGTCCCGCCGTCTCCGCACGTAGTCGTTGCTGGACGGGCGTTTCGCGGGCGACAACCGTCCGGAGATAGTGGTCGACGGCCTCGGGCAGGAACGAACGATGGGTCATGGTCGGGTCCTTGCGGGGACAGTGCGCGCACGGAAACTCGCGGGGAACGGGCGCGGCAGGCACCGATCGTACCTGTCCGGGTCGGAGGTGGGAAGCGACCGGTTCTGCGATAATCGACCCGATGACGAGTCCCGCTCCTTCGGTCATGAAGTTCTGCAGCGCATGCGGCTCCGACCGCATCGAACTGCGCGTTCCCGACGGCGACAACCTGCCGCGCCTCGTCTGTGGCGCCTGCGGCGCGATCCACTACCAGAACCCGAAGGTCGTCGTCGGCTGCCTGCCCGAGTGGCAGGATCAGGTGCTGCTGTGCCGGCGCGCGATCGACCCGCGGCACGGGCTCTGGACGCTGCCTGCCGGGTTTCTCGAGAACGGCGAAACCGTGGTCGCGGGCGCGGTGCGGGAGACGCTCGAGGAAGCGAGCGCCCGGGTTGCGATCGGCGAGCTCTACACGATGATCAGTCTGCCCCACATCAGCCAGATCTACATGATGTTCCGCGCGCAGCTCGCCGATCTGGATTTCGGCCCGGGACCGGAAAGCCTCGAAGTGCGCCTCTTCCGCGAGGAGGAGATTCCGTGGGAGGAAATGGCGTTCCGCACGATCGGCCGAACGCTGCGCAACTACTTTCTCGACCGCAAGCTCGGGGTATTCCCGACGCGGGTCAGCGTGCTCGAAAGAAAGGCGCCACGGCCGGACCTCATGGGCGCCGGGTGACCGCGTTGCGGACGTCATTTCGAGTAAAATTCACGGGAATCATGCCGGCTGGACGCGCTACGCGGGCCACAGCGTCCGGCTGTTGACCACACCATTCCGCCCCCTGGAGGACACGATGCAAGTCTTGCGCACACCCATCGCGCGGCTCGCGGGCGCCGCGATTGCGGCGTTCGCGCTGGCGCTTCCCGTCGCCGCACAACAGCAGAATCGGATCTCGATCACGACGGGCGGCACCGGAGGCGTCTATTACCCGCTGGGCGGCGGCATGGCCAACATCCTGTCGAAATACGTTCCCGGCCTCCAGGTGACCGCCGAAGTGACCGGCGGCTCCGTCGACAACCTGAAGCTCATCAACGCCGGCAAGTCCGAGGTCGGTTTCTCGATGACCGATGCCGCATGGGAAGCGTACCAGGGGCTCGACAAGTTCAAGGATGGCAAGGTCAGTGCACGGACCCTGATGGTCCTCTATCCGAACAAGATGCATGTGGTGACGATCGACGGCACCGGCATCAACAAGCTGTCCGATCTCAGGGGCAAGCGCGTCTCCACCGGCTCGCCCGGCAGCGGTACCGAGATCATGGCGTTTCGCGTGCTCGAAGCCGTGGGCATCGACGGCAAGAAGGACATCAAGCAGGAGCGGCTCGGCGCCGCGGAGTCGGTCAACGCCATCAAGGACCGGAAGATCGATGCCTTCTTCTGGGTCGGCGGCGTGCCGACGGCGGCGGTCACCGATCTCGCCGCCACGCCCGGCATCAAGATCAAGCTGATCGACCACGACGAAGCGGTCGACGCGATGAACAAGCGGTACGGGCCGCTCTATGTGAAGAGCGTCATCCCGGCCGGCTCGTACGGCGGACAGGACAAGGCCAGTCCGAACGTCGACGTCTGGAACATCCTCGTGGTCAACGACAAGATGAGTGACCAGATGGCGTACAGCATCGTCAAGACGCTGTTCGAGAAGAAAGCCGAGCTCGTCGCCGTGCACAGGGAGGCGCAGAACATCGAGCTCAAGAGCCAGGCGCTCGGTTCGCCGATCCCGTTCCATCCCGGCGCGCGCAAGTACCTCGAGGAACAGGGCATCAAGGTCAACTGAGATGAACGGCCGCCACGCGGGCCTCGTCGGGCACTGACCGCACCCGGCGCGCGGTCGAAGCGCGCGCAACGTTTCCGGAGCGCAGGATGGCGGACCCCGCTGAGAAGGAAAGCCGCATCGAAGCGGCCGAGGCCGTCGCCGAGGAACGCCTGCAGCAGGCGGCGACGTACATCGAGGAGGAGGAGGGTGCAACCAACCGCTACCGCGGCTGGCTCGCGCGCCTCGCGACCGTGCTGCTCGTGGGCATGTCGCTCTTCCACCTCTATGCGGCGCTCGAAATCGTTCCTGCGCAAGTCTTGCGCCCGGTCCACGTCGGGTTGACGCTGCTGCTCGTCTTCCTGCTTTTCCCGGTTGCCGCCCGCTACCGCAACCGGTTGATGTGGTGGGACGTCGTCTGCGCCGCGCTCGGCGTGGCGACGATCGTCCATCTGCTGGCGGGCGGCGACGATATCTGGGACCGGAACACGCTGCCGAGCGACGCGGACATCTTCTTCGGCGTGGCCTTTGTGCTGCTCGTGCTGGAGGCGGTGCGGCGCACGTCGGGATGGATCATGCTGTTCGTGATCGGCCTTTTCCTTGCCTACGGCTTCCTTGGCCCATGGCTGCCCGGACAATGGGCGCACCGCGGCTACGACGTTGCCAGCCTGACGGGCTTCATGTACCAGACGCTCGAGGGCATCTTCGGCACGGCCGTCGACGTGTCGTCATCGCTCATCATACTGTTCACGATCTACGGCGCCTTCCTGCAGCACTCGGGCGCAGGGAAGTTCTATCTCGACTGGAGCTTCGCGGCGATGGGCAGCAAGCACAGTGGCGCGGGACGCACCGTGGTGCTCGCATCGTTCCTGCTCGGCGGGCCGTCCGGCTCCGGGGTTGCCACAACGGTGACGATCGGCTCGGTCGCCTACCCGATGCTGAAACGCGCCGGCTACGGCAAGGACGCGGCGGGCGGCCTGCTGGCGGCCGGCGGCCTGGGTGCGATCATTTCTCCTCCCGTGCTGGGGGCCGCGGCGTTCCTCATCGCCGAATTCCTGAAGATCAGTTATCTCGACGTGCTGCTGATGGCGACGGTGCCCACGCTTCTCTACTACCTGTCGCTGTTCCTCATGGTCGAGCTCGACACCCGCAAGTTCGGGCTGCCGGACGTGGCCACTGCCGTCGAGGGGCAGCTCGCCTTGCTGACGAAGCGATACTGGTACCACTTCGTATCGCTGGTCGCCATCGTCGCGTTCATGGTCTGGGGCTTCTCGCCGATGCTCGCGGTCTTCTGGGCGACGGTCGTCACCTTCGGGGTGTCGTTCCTGCGCCGCGACACGGCGATGGGGTGGCGCAAGCTCGTCGATGCCTTGCGCGACGGTTCCGGCCAAATGCTGAATGTCGCGGCAACCTGCGCGGCGGCGGGGATCATCGTCGGGGTCGTCGCCAAGACGGGCCTGGGCCTCAAGTTCAGCGCGATCGTCATCTCGTACGCGGGCGGCAGCCTGCTGCTGACCACGCTGTACACGGCGCTGATCGTGTGGATCATCGGCCTCGCCGTGCCCGTGACGGCGAGCTACATCATCTGCGCGGTGATTGCCGCGCCGGCGCTGACGAAGCTCGGCGTGCCGGACTTCGCGGCGCACATGTTCATCTTCTATTACGCGGTGCTCTCCGAGGTGTCGCCGCCCACCGCGCTGTCGCCGTTCGCGGCCGCAGCCATCACGGGCGGCGATCCTTACAAGACGACATTGCAGTCCTGGAAATACACGCTGCCCGCTTTCGTGGTGCCGTTCGTGTTCGTCCTCGATCCTTCGGGCGTCGGACTGCTGCTCAAGTTGCCCAAGGACGGATCCTGGCTGCACGTCGCGTGGATCGCGATCACTGCCTGCGTCGGCATCGGCGCACTCGCGGCCGGCACGCAGAAGTGGCTGCTCTCCGCATGCAACCAGATCGAGCGCTGGGCGCTCATCGTATGCGGACTGCTGCTCGTCTACCCTGCACCGGCGGCGGATGTCGTCGGTCTCGCGGGCGTTGGCGCGATCCTCGCCCGGCAGTGGTTTGCGCGCCGGCGCGCGACGTCGTCAGAACGGCAGCGCGATCCCCGGCTTGGCGGCGGATAGCACGCGACGGAACTCGGCCT
>Ga0209048_10000469_pt1 | contig 43206 bp, 38 predicted proteins | sample FrelakmetCRP12CR_FD_187146 | JGI IMG/M metagenome (GOLD analysis project Ga0209048, IMG submission 187146) | Freshwater lake sediment microbial communities from the University of Notre Dame, USA, for methane emissions studies - CRP12 CR (SPAdes)... | ecosystem: Environmental > Aquatic >...
AGTTCTAATTTTTCTTCTTTGGTAAGTCCTCTATCTTTGCGCAATCTCGTTAACTCTTGCATTCTTTTAATTTGTTTCTCATTTAATCCACCTATTTCAGCCAATTCTCGCTGTTGTTTCTTTAACAAATCTACAGCATTACTTGTCTGAGCAACTAATACTTTCTGTTCGTCTGTCATCGATTTATTCCCACTAATTAACGACTCTGCTAAACTTAATGCTTGCTTTTGTGGCAATTTCATACCGGCAACCAATTTACCCATCATGCTTGAAACGTCTCCCAACCGTGTGCCGTAAATTGCTAATCCCTGAGCTGCGTTCATGACCGACGAGAAAAATCTTGTCGTCATGACGTTTGCGCCGGCAGCGTCTTTCTTCATGGCAAGGAATACTTCAGGAATCTCTTTTTTAGTCTTCCTAAATTCAGTTGTCAACTCGCCTGCCTGGCTAGCAACCTGATCAAAAGACTCACCTATAGTAAATGATGTGCGCATCATGCCCGCCATAAAGTCACGATAATTTTCTCTACTTTTAGCTGTCGTGACATCAAGGTCGACGCCTGCGCTCGTTAATGCCTCAACCCCCTTCACTGCCTCATCGTAAGTCATGCCGACTTGGTTATATAAACCATGCAAAGACATCCTAAATGCTTCAATTTGACCAAGCGTTGTAACTTGACCCTTCTGTAAAGCTTTAAATGACTCCGATCCTACTGCGCCGAGCTTATAAATGTTCTTTTGCGCGTCTTTAAGTTCTTTATTTACTTTAATCATAAGCAATATAAAACTAGCAAGACCAGCCAACGCCAGTAAAGGACCCGCCAAACCTTTTAACACAGTCATGAGTTCGCCTCCAATAGCTCCTGGAGCACCCGCGACCCCTCCAGCGATGCCACCCATCACACCCCTGCCGCCTCTTGCGCCTTTTCTCTTACGAAAGCCAGTCTCTTCTAATGCCTGTCTCTTTTGCTCGCGTCCTATCTTCGCAACTTCAAAAAATCCAACACCTTGTTGTCGTAAGAAAGTTTTATTTAATTTAATTTCAGTTAATCTGCGATTTAATTCTTCCTTACGTATTTTCCTTGTTTTGCCCAATAAATCAAATGATTTTTTTTCAAACATTGATTGTTGTTTCGTCATCGGCAATAATTTTTTAGCTTGTTTTACAGCGTCTGTGTGACTTAGTGCTGGATCATGTTTCATTAACGTCTGGGCAATGGCTTCTTGCGTCGCAAGCCTGTCAGTCTCAATCTTATACAGGTCATACTCGGCATCTTTTTGTGATGTTATCGTTGACATGATTTCATCTGTTTTATTTTTCTCATCAACTTTTAATTTATTACGCTCTTCAGATAACTTAGCATCCTCATCTGCAAGCTTATTACTCTTGTCATTTAGGTCAACCAACCGCCGGCCGATCTTATCCCTAGCCATTTGCTGCTTTTCTTGCTTACCTGTGATTAACAATGAGCTCTGCTCTAAACTATTTATCTTTCTCTGATTGACTTGCATCTCCTGGTAATTCTTTGACCGCCTGGCATCGATGTCTTTAATATGGTCCGAAATCTTCTCTCTATCTTTTCCTAATTTTGCGCTCTGCTTCTCCAAATCAACAATTTTCTTTTCTGCCTCGACCCATCCCGGGTCAACCTTAAGCGTGCGCAAATGATCCGCCAGCTCTTTTGTTATTTTTTTAACCTGCTCAGGATCAAGGTCCTCGATCTTGAGGCCAAGCACAATATCACTTCTTGTCTGTGCCATTTTCCACCTTTTCCTCTAGTTTTGTTTCAGTCTCTCCCTGCTTACTTTCAAATGCGCTAGTAATCACTGATGCCTTATTTTCTATACTATTGGCAATGGTCATGTCCAACTCACAGTACTCATTAAACAGCACGTCAATCATCTCACTACCAAACGCTAATATTATTTCGCGTTTTTCATCTATAAATTTCTTTGCGTCAAATCGCCTGCCACTAACCGCGACGATCGACCGCGATAGCGTTTCTATTTTTAATGAGCTCGACGCAGCATCTGCGTCTTCGTACTTATTGCTAGCCTCAAACACCTGTATAGTCTCACCCGCCGTCAGTGGCGCAAGAATTATTTTTAAACCACCAAAAGTAATTTCTTTCTCATGATAGCCGTACGTCTCTAGCGATTTCAAAAATTCAAGAGCTTCATTTGACATTTTCATCTCCTTTTGTTTTATTTTCATCTTTTCTATTGTTCTATTTTCTTACCAAATCATTTTTACCAACTAATTTAAGATTTTATATTCGAACAACACTAACATTCGCGTCTATAATATAAAGATCACCAGTGACAGTGTCGCATGTCACAACTAATGATATTAAATCGTATATATTCGATGCTGTATAAATGCCACAACCACCGATACATATTCGATTTGTGCTATTAGTACTTGCTGCAGCCGCTGTCAAAATCAATTGACCGGCAACACTAGTATTTATGTATCCCGTCACTATACATGGAGCTGTATGCTGAGTGAATGTCAATGACCAATTAATACTAAACGTGCCCACAACCATATTTGACAAACTTTGCGCGTCTACAAGGGCAAAATTGTTAAGAGCACCTGCAATCATGTTATTGACAATTGTCGCGCCTGAAATTGTTAAATGATAATATTGTGCATATTGTCCCATGGCACCGTAACTTGCAAGGCTGCCCGCGCCAGAATATCCTGAGACTCCTGAATAACCACTAACACCCAAACCTGAAATACCTGAAATGCCGCTATAACCGCTCATGCCTGAATATCCACTATGCCCAATATTCACTATGCCCGAATATCCACTATATCCTGAAATACCACTACCAGAATATCCACTGTGACCTAAAGTGCCACTATAACCAGACAATCCAGTATAAGAAATTTGTGTTAGTGTGACTGTAGCGTAGCATGCTATAGAAAGATTGGCAGAACTTGAAATTTGGAGACTGACATTGTCACTCGCATTAAGATTTAATGTGCCAATACCTGTGAGATTCGCAATATAATCATTTGTGTTATCTGTTTTTGCACCACTAACTGAATTTGTTAATTCTAAACCAGATTGACTATCATTTACTGCAATATTAGCTTGAAGAAATCTTGGCGTACCAAAAGTATACATTACACACAATGAGTATCTGACTGCATATGTACCCGCATATGTTACATGTAAATATCTTGAACTTACTACAGACACTCCATTATTTATTGCAGGACCTCCTGCAGGGGCAGCCATATTTGAAACAGTCATCCATGTATCCGGCGTTAAAGTATAGGGCTCATCTTGTTCGTACATACTACCGTAATATCCATTCACACCTAATCCAGAATAACCACTTATCCCTAACCCAGAATAACCGCTGTAGCCTGAAACTCCAGATCCGCTGTAGCCTGAAACTCCAGATCCGCTGTAACCTGAAATTCCGCTACCACTGTAGCCGCTATAACCTGATACTCCGCTACCACTGTAGCCGCTTTTACCGCTGTAGCCTGATGATCCTGGGTTGTTGCCACTGTAACCGCTAGTACCGATGCCACTATAACCGCTGTAACCTGAAATTCCGCTACCACTGTAACCACTTTCACCATAACCGCTATATCCGCTGTAACCGCTTACACCACTGCCACTGTAGCCTGAAATTCCACTACCGCTGTAACCACTGTAGCCGCTTACACCACTGTAGCCGCTTACACCACTGTAGCCGCTTACACCGCTATAACCGCTGTAACCTGAAATTCCACTACCACTGTAGCCGCTTTCACCATAACCGCTATATCCACTGTAACCGCTTACACCACCACTACCACTGTAGCCTGAAATTCCGCGGTAGCCGCTATAGCCTGATGATCCTGGGTTGTTGCCACTATAACCGCTAGTACCGATGCCACTATAACCGCTGTACCCGCTATAACCGCTGTACCCGCTATAACCGCTCACGCCACTGCCACTATAACCACTATAGCCTGATTTTCCGCTATAACCTGACTTGCCAGAATAGCCTGAGGCACCTTGCGGTCCTGCCGGGATGAAAATCCCGCCTATAAAACTCCCAGGATTAGCGCCGCCGCCCAAGTATGTCAGTGTCAGTAGGACATCACTGTCAATGGTGTGGACTTGGTACGACCCGCCCTCGCTAGAAAATAAATATGTGTAGGGTTCCCAATAGCTCGAGTCCCAGTAACGACTAATATAATAATGGTTAAAACACACTTGGACGTCATTGCCCACATTTGGCTGCTCATAATCATACTGAGTGTCCGTTATCGACGTCGTCCCTAGCCCGCTATAGCCTGACTTGCCGGAGTAACCAGACAAGCCGCTATATCCTGAATAACCTGAATCACTCATAATATTCCCCTTGCTTTAAGTTATTTATCTGCTTTTCTAGCAACTTCAGCGGCTCATTTGACATTTTCTGCTTTATTTGCATCTGACTCAATTGTCTTCTGTTTTTCTAAAACTTCTTTTGCGCCTATGACATTGGTCTCAGCAGTTAACTTAATCTTTTCAAAAAACTCGTCGACAGCTCCGACTAATTTTGCATATGCTATGTATAAATCATCAACAAGATCCTGACTCCAGGACTCAATAATAGACCGTTTATCCACATCACTAACACTATCTAGGGGTAACCCATTGATGTGCGTTATGGCGCTAATTAATGTCTCAATTTTATGCTTGTAAAGAAATGCTTGACCCCACAGACTCATACAATTAACGAACGTGTCTGTCTCGGATTTTGTACCCAACGTGCGCAATGTCACCGTAAAACCGTCTTCAATCGGAACGTCAACTGTCCTGCGACGCAGTTCCGATATAGCTTTCATCGCAGTTATTGGATCATCAAATTTTTTTACAGCCATAAGCGCTCCTCTAATAAATTTGTTTAATAGTTATGATTCTGACATACTCAGCAAGCAGGGTTTTAAGGTCGTTTTGCTTTCTAACGTTGCCTCTTTGGGGATGTCAGTGTTCCCTTTGTCACAATCTCTGTCTTGTGCCAATCGAAATATGCTTTGCATTGAAGCAGACATCTTTGCAATATTAAAAGCAGCATTGACATCAGCATTTTCAACGTGTCCACATGTAGGACACTTAAATTGCTTTCCTGTTCGTTCACCTAAATGACCACATCTACTACATGTCTGACTTGTATATTGTGGTGCGATTAAGGTTACTGGTATGCCCGCTAATTTGGTCTTATATTCTATAAATCGTCTTAATTGATAAAATGACCAAGAGTTCAAAGCATACCTGAACTTCTTACGACATTTCTTATTTTCACGGATGCCTTTTAAATTCTCTAATTTTACACCTCCTTTTAATTCTTTAGCTAAATTAACTATAAATCTACTTATTTTATGATTATGATCTCGCACTATTCTTGATTCTTTATTTTTAATCTGTTTAACTTTCTTATATTTATTCTGCTTTTGCAGACTTTTTCTAATTGCATTATATCTCTTATGCACATGCTGTACTCGTTTACCTAATTTCCAAACTTTACCATTTTCAGGACAAGCAACTACAGCGCAGTGTCCTGTGGTATTAAAATCTATGCCTAAAGATACCTGCGGAATTATTTTAGACTGTTCTTCTATTTCACAGGATATATAAGCATACACATTATCTAATTCTATTTGATTAATCTTTTTAACTTGTCTATTAAATGGCATTTCAAGCTTAAGACAAGTAATTGATATTTTATTATTCTGATATCTTATTCCTTGATTTGGTATTATTAGATTTACATTATGAATCTGTTTTGCTTTAGCGTTTTTACCATATTTTCTAAGTATCTGATTTGCTATTACTGCTTTTAATCCTATATGTCTAATATATTTTGTAGATAAGGTTTTACGATTAGCAATAGCGTATTCAGCCACTTGTTTTGCTTTTATCAATTCCTCTGCAAAATCTCTATTATGTTTCACTTTATATGTTAATATCATTTAGACTAAAGCTTTCTTTTATGATTGTAAGTACATTTCATCTGAATCGTCATTTTCTTTCTGGATTCGCGATATCATCTCACTTTGTTGTTCTTCAAATTTATTCTTACCCGACAGTATCTTTTCCCTCCTGTTTAACATCGCATCGATGCCTGAGGCGCTTCCCATCGCAGCACCTTTAGAGATGTCATTTAGTCTGGCAACAACATCTGACTGTTGACTCTCTTCTTTAACATAGCGGTCTATCCACTTAATAGTCTCTTCATCACTTTCTCCGGCGACCTCATGAAGTATCTTGTCGCGATTTTTTAGCATGATAAATGATGTTATGGTGACAATCTCCGAGTAATCCACTCCGTTTAAATAATACGGATTTGTCTTTACCTCCTCCTTAATCATCATCTCAATTTGCTCATCATCACCCAAAGTAGTGATCTGGTGAAAACCGACATCAAGCTTAGTCGCTGGCAGATCTATGACGACAACATTAGACTTCCTCTTTTCATGCAGTATGCGGGCTCGCCTCGAATTCTCTTTCTGTATCCTGAGCTGCTTCGCAAACTCATACTCCTCATACTCCCTAATGATGCGATCGTGCTCGTCTTCCTGGAAGGCCTTTACAAGCGACTTGCTGAATCTGTCCCTGTACTCTGTCATCGATTCACCACTCTTACGCTCAAATGAGTCAAATAATTCATCTGCAGTATTTTTGATCATAACTTTTTCCTTTGATTTATCTTGAATCTCTTTAATCTCATCCCTTTGCTCCCTTAACATTTGTTCTTCCTGCTGCAGCCGCTTCTTGCCCTGAATCTGCCGCATGGCTTTAGGATTAATGAATGAGCAGATGCTCTCCGTCATGTACTCAACTTGAGACCACGCGTGCTTATTCTTTGATATCAATTCTTCCTGTTGGTTTAAGAAAACCCACGCCTGCTGTATGTAAGACAATCCTCGATTCTCGAATTCCTGATTACCAGTTATTATCGCGCTATTAAGACTTGTTTTAGTAGACCTAACTATGGACCACCGTAATTTTGATTCATCCGTCTTGACAAAATCATCTATCTGCTTGGCTGCCTCCCTGGCCCTGCTTGTCAGGGAGAGATAGATGCCGAAAAGTTTAATGATAAGCTGTTTCGGCCAGTCCTTGACGATCTCTTTACTAGCGTCTGTGATTTTACAGCCATTAATAGAATATATTGATTGTTGTAGTGTCTCAACAGCAGCTAGTAGATTGTATGCATCCGGTAGGTTTTCATACGTCTCGATGACAAAATTCTCTTCTGCGAGACTTAATGTTCGGATCACTATAACGGTGTCCTCAAACTTCACAGTCTCCTTAAGATATCCGTCAAATATTAGGGCCTTTATGTCTTGGAATTTGTTATCCATATATGCATATCCATTTCGTTAATCTGCAATAACCTGCAGTCATAGAGAAGTGACGTGAAATCTATCAGGGGAGAAGAAAGGCGCTCTCCCGATGTTCGGTCAATGAGCGCCCGAGGTATTTAAAGTATGCGGTTTTCTTAAGCAAGAGAGATGAGCTTACTAATAGTCGTACGGTCCCTATCGACCAATGATTCATCATACGCGCCACGACCTGCTGCAGGATCGTACACGTCCGTTATGTTGAGCGTCGCATCCTGCATTATCGTCGATGCGCCGATTTCAAATGTGATGTTGTAATCCTGCATCCAGCAGCCCTCATAGTACGTCTGTATGATATTACCATTGGACACGCCGGCAGTCATATTCTTGCCCTGCTGGTACGTCAGGTTGGCCTGGATAAAGTCAGGTACAATGATCTGTTCTTTGATGTCAAACGGCCACCTGTGATGTTTCAATGACCGGATAATGCCAGACGCACCGGCATTGTACCCGAGCACCTGCATCATGTTGACCAGATACATGACAGCTATACTGAGTGTGCCAGTGAGGTCCGTGACGCCTACTGACTGTTCAGCGATCCTATCACCATTACCGATACCCCTTACGAATTCCGTCGGTCTCGACTGCGCCGGTGCCCATGATTGTAGAAGTCCAATCTGGTGGGCCGTCGGATCAGCACCACCGGGATGCGCCGAAAACACTTTCACTTTCTGGCTGTTGAGTAGACTAGTGTTAGGAGTCGTGCCCTTTTGATAGATGTAACTATTAGAAGCCATTAGGTACCTCCAGTTTTCTTTTTGATTTGATCAACTATCTTATCTTCATTATTAAATGTCGTTATCAAATTATCCACAAACACTTTTTCAGTGTCATCTGCTGACATGTCTGACTCAAACCTTGACACAGGCCCTATCGTTATTTTTGGATCAACACCCCTCGGTTGACCGTGCCTCTCTCCTAAGTCACGTGGGGCATTAAACCTATCCACAGTTTCATCTGTGTATAAATAATTATTATCTAGACGTATGGGTTTTTCTTGAAACCTTTCGGATAAAGCAGGGACATCCGAAGACCAAAAAGTGTCTTCGTCTACAAGATGTCCCTTATCCTTATACCGTTCGTTATTAAAGGCTCGTTTCATTTTACAGCTTTGCCCTAATATTAAACGTCACCCTAATATATGATAGTTCAAATACCGGCTTATAGAAAGCTTCTGCAGTCAAATAATTAGGATCAAAAGTTGACGGCGTCGCAGACACGCCTGTATAGTCGGCAATGATCTCTGACTCCTTCAACGCTGACAACGTGGCCGCGAGTGTGGCAGCGACATTACCGGCTGTGGTCGTCAGGAACTTCTTACCGATATACTGATCAAGTGTGGCTCTAGCCTGTTTCTGAACCTCATCGATAATGGTGACAATGTTCGGTGCCTGGTTGAACGGATTGCTCATGTCGGTGGTTAGTGCATGGCGAACTTTAATGATGCCCGCGTCATTGATGATGACAGTTACGCCCTTGGCAGCCGTCTCATCCATCTCAACCTCATCCATGTCCCTGACGAGCCGTTTGAAACCGGTAATCGACTTACGAGTCATGGGTTCAGCAACATCATATGCCGTGCTTACATTCAATCCCGCAATGGCAGCAGCGATATAACTACCGTCAAGTATATACTCGGACTCAACGCCTTGCTCGTCTGTCAGACCAATTATGGCCCCGTCAGGATAGACTGCGACGATTCGGGAGTAGCCAATAGCAGCAGCAGCATTGGCTGCGTCCACTGGATTTATGCCAACAGCGAATCCAATAAACGCTGTACGTTCAGACCTGCGACGTTCTGACGACAATGTCGCAACATGAGTCTTTAGCGCGCTAATGACCGTGGCTGATGTCGTGCAGACGTGAATGACGCTCGGCTTAATGCCACTGATGGGCCTCTCGATCGTCTTTAACGCCTGTATGAAACTCGAATCGGTGGCAGTGTCCTTACCAGGCTCCTTGAGCACCTGCATGCATATTACGGCAACTGCACCGTTGATCATCATCAGGAACGCCGACAATGATATCTGGTTTGAGATTTCAAGTGCCCCGTACTCGTTCGTGATGTCTTTGAATCTCGTAAATATTTTCGGTGAAAAATCAGTCTTTTCATAATAGTACGTAATGTAGTATGTAGATCCGACTGTGGGCTCGTTACCCATCTTATTAAAAGTCTGTATGTTCGTCGTGTCATCAACTGCTGTATTGGCAGTATCAGTAACAACAAGCTTTATGCCCGAAACCGTATACACTAGCATCGATGTGCCTGTCTCAAATGGTCCGGCAGTGCCTGTCCCAGGACCGCCTGATCGAGTGCCCGGCACATCATCATTATGACATTTAATAGTAATTGTCTCTGTGGCAAGATAAGTCCCATCAGGCGTGATAGTAAATTGGAGTCCTGTTACAGCGTCAATATATGTGTGTCCTGTCTTACCTGCATTTGTTAGACCACTACCGGTTCCTGAAGGATTTGACGATGCAACAGTAAAAGCAGTCGCACTCGTAAATGTGATAGTAACAACTTCATCAACAGCTTTATTCTTACTAGCTTTTAGGTGCGCGCCGACTGAGTCCATCATTGTTGGTGTCGGCGTAGTTGTCCAGCCAGTCATTTTGGCATTAAATAAACTGCCTTGCGCCTCTGTGGTAATTTTATAAGTGCCGACCCCGGCGGCGCCTGCCGTAACTACGTGCAGCGTATAAGTCTCGTCAATCAACTCATTACGGTAATAAGAAACTTCAACTACCGATCCTCCTGCGGGAACCGTCTTTAAATAAATTGTTCCTGTTATGCCATCAACACGTGTTACTATAGCATCTGCACTGTTAATGTATGCCTTAACCTTGTTAGGATCATAAGTCACAATGTCACGGCCATTACCGTCAACAATGGGTTTATATTTCACCACGCAGGTATTTTCGACGCCTGTGAATTGGCTCGAGACGTCTTCTTTTACGATGTGGTCGTCGATCAACAAGGCAGATATCTGCGTCTCATCAAAATACACTGATCCCGAAGTGTGCGTGACGACATTAATCTTATAACCCGCGCCCCACTGGATCTTGTTGCCATCTAGAATAATAAAATCAACACCCTCAGTGTAATTGTTAAGATCTGGAGAGTCACCACAAGAGACGACAGTCGTGCAACCACTCTGTGGCAAGAGGTCAAACGTGTCAGCGTACTGGTTGAACCAATAAGATATCGTGACAGTGTCACTCCCAGCCGGCGCAGCAACTAGCTCAACTGTCCCTTCCACGCCATGAACAGCAGAGACTTGGACAATCAGCTGGTTAACTTTTGCAACAACGTCCGTGATTGTCGTTGTCGGCGTACCACTTCCACGACCGTCTACTATTGGACGATTAGACGTATAAAAAACTTTATTCGAATTACCGGCCTGGGCAGAAACGTCTTCATTGTCGACCCGTGTGTCAGTCAATTTAAAATAATATGTTGCCGTGACGGTGTCCGAGGACTTTGGCGGTAACTGCAGTGTTATCTGGCCTGTGAGACCGTTCACTCTTGTTACCGGCATTGGCTCATTGTTAACCTTCATGACGACATCAGACACCCTATTTGTGACTGTGCCGCTACCCTCGCCTGTGACGATCGGATAATACCTGACCTGGAAGACCGTGTTCGTGCCGTTAGCCTGGGATGAGACGTCTTCATTTGAGGCCTTGTTATCAACCGAAGCTGACGAGCCGCGAATCATGTCCTGGTTGAGGAGCAATTTCTCTTCTTGTCCAGTACCGATAATTACTGGGATCCTTATCCCACCAAGAAGACTTGCAACGTTTGGATCAAGCAACGTTCTGTCATAGACGCCCGGGGCTAAATAGCCTGATACGAATGCTGCCATAGTCAACATCCTTTCATTTATAGTTTTAATGCCTTGACAATATTTTCAGAATTTTTGAATCGGATGTGAATCTGATGTGAATCTATTAGCCGTACTTAATCACTCTTTGACTGCAAACACAATTCACGTCACTTTGGGGAATATCACTAATATCCTTGAATATAAAGTCTCTATAACATCCACATCGGACATACATGACTGTATCAACGTCTGGTTGAGGGACTATTTGGTTAAGGTAAGATACGAGCTCACCCCTATCGTTAAAGTTCCTTGTTGTCTGGTCTTGTCTCAATTGGACAATAGAGATATTTTTTAATAGTGTTGTTTTTCGGATAAATGACACTTTTGGCTTCATAAAATTTCCTAATTACGATACATGACAGCCGCCTCACTTGACGGGGTCACATTAGTGAATACAATGTCAAACGTGGCATTTGTCGACGCCGCTATTGTGAAGTCGCCCGCAACGCCACCATTAGTGATTGACGCACCGCCACTGACTGCAATCGCATTCACTGCTGCCGCAAGATTTTTAATGGTTAATTTAATGCTAGTGCCGACAACAGCATTAGGTATCAGAGCAAGCAGACTCGCAGCTGACGGCATCGTATAAGCCTTCGGTGTCGTTGTCGGTGTTCCCGTTATAATCCCACCATATACTTCATCAGCAGTTAAAGTCGGTGTATTATCGTCCTCATCAGTGACATATTTATACTCGCTCACTTGGCCAAGTGAGGAATTAATTTTGCCGACGCTTGAGACGTTACCCATGACCACACTATCAGCATACGACACATAAATAAATCCAGAGTAAGTAACTGCAGTCTGTACCTTACCGTCACTAGACATCGCCACATCACTCCAATTTTGATTGCTCGCCTTTACTGTCCATGTGCTACCATAATCCACTGACACATAAATTTGACGGGTGTTAGTCATAACTGCAGTCTGTACCATCCCGTCGCTTGACATTGCTACAGCGTACCACTGAGGTGTTGATACTCCTGTCGCCGTCGCTGTCCAAGTAGCACCATAATCTGTTGACACGTAAATGTAACCTGTGAATACGACCGCCGTTTGTATCTTTCCGTCACTAGACATGGCTACATCTGCCCACAAACGACTGCTGTCCCTAGCAGTCCAGGTCGTACCATAATCATATGATGTGTAAATATGGTCACCATAACAAATGGCAGTCTGTATTTTACCGTCACTGGATATAGCCACTTGCCTCCACTGTAAGCTACTACCGCTGATTACCCACGTGACACCATAATCCCTCGATATACAAATAGGCATTCCAACGCCAACCATCACTTGTGTCCGTCCGTCGCCTGACATTGCGATGCCATAGTAGCCAGTATCGACGTATACCATTGTTGGCCACGTCATGCCGTAATCCGTCGACACTATAAGATAACCAGAGCCGCTAATGACAGTCTGTATTTTTCCATCATTTGACATGGCTACATCAACAAAAGCACCGGTACCATATTTGTCTACCCACGTCACGCCATAATCATACGACACGTAAACGTCGCCCGTGATGGCAGTTTGAATTCTACCATCGCTAGACATCGCGACAGCATTCCAGGCACGAGAACTATCCCTGGGAGTCCAGACATTACCAAAATTACTTAGATTCCACTGATTCTCTTCAATCCCGACACGACCAAAATAAGCACCGCCGTGTAATTGTGACAGCTGCATCTGATCCACAGACAACAATGACCGCTTATCACCTGCGCCGCTCAATTCTGAGATTACAACATTACCATTAGTAATACTGTCTGCATAAGATGTGTATATAAATCCTGAGTAAGCTACAGCTGTCTGGACCTTACCATCAGCCGACATTGCTACACCGTACCAATTTCGACCCACGCCTCTTGCAGCCCAATTCACGCCATAATCGACTGATATATAAATCGCACCACCGTATATGACAGCTATCTGTACCTTACCGTCATTAGACATGGTTACACCACTCCACGGGCGACCACTAAGTGACCACGCATGACCATTTCCCGGATTACCACCGCCCGACCATGACAAGCCCGTAAATGAGTTAGTGTCATTGCTCTTGACAGTCATCGTCTTGCCATTACAACTGACGACGTCACTAATAAAACTATTAGCTGTAATTGATAGACGAGTGTCTGTCAACTTAGTATTAGTCGTCGTCACCGCTGCGTCAGCAGTGCCCGAAACAGTGTTTGGCGTCCATGTCGTCCCATAATCTGTCGACGTGTAAATATGATCATTGCCATAAGTGCCGCCGGCTACAGCCGTCTGTCTTTTCCCATCAGCAGACATAGCCACATGAATCCACGATCTACTACTATCCCTTTGCGTCCAGGTGTTGCCATAATCTATTGATGTATAAATATGGCCAGCACTAGCCCCACCAACAGCAGTCTGTACTTTGCCATCACTTGACATTGCTACACCGACCAACGCTGCTGGGACACTTCCGTAACCCTTTTGAACCCAAGTAATCCCATAATCCACTGACAAGACAAGTCTTGAATTTGACCCAATTAGTTGTATCCTACCGTCACTAGACATCGCGATCGAGTTAGCGGACACCGCCAAAGTCTGGAGTACCCATGTAGCACCATAATCTGAAGATTTCCATATAGAAGTATCCCAATTTGATATGGCCGTTTGAAATTTACCATCGCTAGACATTGCTACCTGTCTACAGACATGACTACCTGTGGATGGAAGCACCCAAGTGACCCCGCAATCAGTCGACACATAAATGCCATCGAGGCCGACTGCTGTCTGTATCCTACCATCACTCGACATAGCGACGTCGAGCCAACCTCGCGAAACATCTGTCATTTTAGCTGTCCACATCGCACCGACATTATTCAAACGCCACTGATTCTCTTTAATGCCCGTGCGACCAAAATAAGCACCACCCTCTAACTGCGACAGTTGCATCTGGTCAACAGACAACAGTGACTTTTTATTAACCATCGGGATGTCTGAGATCGCAATATCTTTAAGAGAAACCGTGCCCGTCACATCAAAGTCTCCAACAACATCAAGGTCACGTCCTATTTGAGTATCCCTTGTCACATCAAGATCTTGCCCGACATTCACATCGCCGTCAATGACATTTAACTCGCTACGGACATTCACAATGCCGTGGACATTAGTGCTAGCGTACGACACACAGATTATAGTACTCCCGTTCCAGGCAATAGCGGTCAATACCTTACCGTCAGATGACATCGCAACATCGTACCATAATGTCCCGCCCGCACCCTTTGCGGTCCACGTCGCTCCATAATCGATAGAAATGTAAATATTACTACCGCCACCCACAGAACTAGTAGCAACCTGAACCTGACCGCTAGAAGACATAGCAACAGACAACCACGATGGACCTTCAGGACCTGTTGTTGTCCAGGTAGCCCCGTAATCATATGAAACATAAATAAAGTCACCATTATCTATAGCTGTCTGTATCTTACCATCACTTGACATTGCTACATCATACCAGCGCCTATCAGAGTCTCTCTGGGTCCAGGTCAACCCATAATCAACTGATGTATAAATGTATCCTGTACCCTCAGCTGGGCAAACAACAGCTGTCTGAATTTTTCCATCGCTGGACATAGCTGTGGCGTACCAATCTAAGCTATCACTACTAGCAGTCCAAGTCTCGCCATGATTGTAAGAAATGTATATGTAGCCCGGACTAACAGCGGCCGATTGGATCCGTCCGTCGCTGGACACAGCTATACTTACCCAACCCCTATTTGACTCTTTCGCACTCCATGTAGCACCGTAATTATAAGACGTATAAATCTGACCATTCCAAACAACAGCAGTCTGTATCTTACCGTCGCTTGACATAGCCACGTCGAGCCAATCTCTACTACTATCTTTGGCAGTCCATGTGATGCCATAATCCACTGACACGTAAATTTGACCACCGTAGACGACAGCGGTCTGCATTTTTCCATTGCTAGACACTGTGACGGCAGTCCAAGCCCTACTAGCATCCCTTGTCGTCCACACATCACCAATGTCATCTAAATACCACTGATTCTCTGTAATGCCCACGCGGCCAAAATAAGCACCGCCCTCTAGTTGTGACAGCTGCATCTGGTCAACTGACAACAGTGACCGTTTTTTATCGCCCATTATCTCTGAGACATCGACTTCGCCGCGACTACTACTACAGGCATATGACACGGCTATGCCATAATAAACGCTGTCACTAGAAGCAACCATGGACGTGACTTTGCCGTCGCTTGACATGGCTGCATTGATCCATCCATCAAGGGAACCTCTTACAAACCATGTGACACCTGAGTCTATCGACACATACGGCCAACCATAAGCAGAAACTATCTGCAGTCTGCCGTCATTTGACATGGCAGCGCTTGTAAAGTATGAACCACTCACCTTTAGTGTCCACGTGTGACCGTAGTCTGTGGATATATAAACTTCGCCATCTGGAGGAGGTGGTAGCCACATGTAAGTCGCATTAGCATATACAACAGCTGTCTGGACCTTGCCGTCAGCCGACATTGCTATACCGTACCAGCATCTTAAATTGCTACCTGTGACCGTCCACGTCACGCCATAATCTTCTGATATATAAATGTAATCTCCGCTAGCAAAAAATCCACCCCAGTAACCTGCGACAGCAGTCTGTATCTTGCCGTCACTCGACATCGCCACAGCAGTCCAATAGCGGTACGCGTCAAAGTTTCTCGCGGTCCAACTAACACCATAATCTGTCGATGTGTATATGTACCCAATGCCATCAACAGCAGTCTGCAACTTACCGTCACTCGACATCGCCACAGCAGTCCATATACGTACAGAACTGTCTCTTAATGTCCACGTCACACCATAATCCGATGATGTGTACACATACCCAGGTGCTATGCCGTCAGGTGACTGGACAAGAGCAGTCTGTATTCTTCCATTAGCAGACATTGCCACACCGGCCCAATTCCTCGAACCAGCTGCTGTCATTTGCGTCCACGTGTTACCATAATCTATTGAAGTATAAATATAACCGCTAAAAACGATAGCTGTCTGTAATCTACCGTCGCTAGAAACAGCTATGGCGTGCCAATTACGCATGCTGTCTCTGGCCAACCACACCTCACCAAAACTCGCTACACTCCACTGATTTTCTCTAACCCCGACACCGTCAAAATATGACCCGAGATCTTGATAAAAAGATCCGCTTATCTTTTCAATTACCTGTTGCACATTATCGTCCGTAGACAATCCGTGGACGTGAGTGGTGTCTAAAGAAACGGCACATGCGGGTTGAACTTTGTAAACTTCTCGCAAATCAAGATAATCCACTATTCTAGCTTCGACAATATTGGTATAACTGTCGCTGGTCTGATAGATTATCCTGTATAAGATCTTCATCTCACTGTACGGTACGTGAGATAATTCTAATGAATCAAAATTATCCTGTCTCGCTGCGTCCATCGTCTGATATTGACTTTGACCCGTTATAGCAATTATTGGTTTTTTGACATCATTAGTGGCAAAAATATACATTGGCACGTACCAATTGTTTGTTGCCACCGTGATCGTCCCATTATTGTCGTAACTAATTCTATTTCCAATATTGTCATACACGGGATATGACAGATTAGTGGTCTTCTTACACCAGACACCCACACCGTTTCGATAAAAGACAGGTATTACTGCGCCGTTAGTTATCTGCCAACTACTAAACGGACCACCGTACCCGCTGGTCACCGTCACGTTCACAACCAATTGACCCGTCCCAGGATTATAAGAAGTGACAGTCCCCTCCATCTTATTTGTGTCATCGGTTATTATAACATTTTGGCCGGCAGAAAAAGTCAAGCCGAGACCGATCGTGAGCGTCTTCGAGCCCGTGCCGATTGACAGGGGTGTCGATGATGTCGTGACAATACCTAACGACTGGTAATACGGATATGTTGTCGTAGAATTGACAATACCTATTAGCATGTCTTCATCAATAACAGTACCGCCTACCATCTGCACCTGTGCGTCTGCATTAAAACTGCCCGCGCCTATTGCAAATGTCACATCTAAGCCACTATAATAGCGAAAGCCGCGGGTCTGGTCTAAATAAAGGCGCGTCTGCCCGTCCATTATAGTACCATGACGTTCGTCTACTAAACTTATAGCTTTACCGTCCGCCTTGTCCCAATAAATAGACCCGACGGGCGCATGTATCGTGTCGTCCCAGATCGTCTGGCTAGCATTTAACGTGCCCGTGATGTCATAATAGAAATACCACAAGCCGTCAATATTATCAATTATAACTGTGTCAGGACCCGCGCCGCTCTTGTCAAAATACCAATTGTTGACATAGAAAATAGGACCCTCAGATCCTGTGGGACCTGAGACGGCAAAGGTCCTAAAGTCGTCGGCAAATAAAATTTCATACTGCGTCGGGCTCCTGCTTACAAATCCTGTCGGTGCGTGGAGCGCGTACTGGTTCGTTATGTGCTTCCTAAGGGACGTGTATGATGCCGGCGAAAGGGCAGGTGAGAATGTCAAATCTGTGCTATTATTAAGAAATATATTGCCTTGGTCAATCTCAGCAGCATAATCAGTAGGACCTCCGCCTGAATTGTTAATTACTAATGATCTGCCTGTGCCCGCAGAATTAATCACAACAGAATCGCCAGTACCAGATTTGTTAATAACTAATGCCCTGCCACCAGCGCCAGACTTATTTATCGTTGCAGCATCTATGCCACTAGCATTATTATCTACGACTAATTTACCGACATTATGCTCTACAGTATTGATGATTTCAACAGTGCCGTGGACTGTCAAGTCATTCTCTACAACAGCATTATAAACATCAAGCTCGCCCTTTCCATTTGAAAGGCTTACCAATGTGTTTATGTACGTGCGCTTATCAACTATATCTGCAGCAAGAATGCTTGAGCTTGTCGTGCGATTTATTTCAGCGAGCTTATAATATCTATGATAGATGCCATTAGCATCCAACCCATCCGCAGGAATATCAGTCGTCCCAACTGCGACGAGGATGTCTTGCACTATTCTAAATCTATTGGCAGTCTGTATGTCCAAGTCCGGATCTTTTAATGTCACATCCTGATATTCGCTATCCACATCACAGCTAACTTCTGCAAGATACATGTCAACATAGACAGTGTCTGTTCGCGTGCCGACTCCGGGCGGCGCCAGTGCGGGTATTGTAGTATTCGTAAAATCATCGTCCTCAAGCGATCCAGAGCTATTCTGCTGGTCATATTCGACATCGCTAAAAAGTAAAAGCGCATATCCTTTTATAACTAAAATTGCAGGCTTGTCTATCCCATAAACAACAACCCAGTCAGTAAACGGCCCGCCTGACCCGCCTATTGATGTCACATTTACGTGTAATATACCAGTGCTATGGTCATACGAAGTTATTGTGCCTTCCATGCGATTCGCTGTGTTTGCCGCGGAGTAAATGATGACCCTTTGTGCCCTATTATTATACCAAGCAGGTTCTTCAATAGGATCGGGAAGGCTTGACGGCAATATGTCCGCCTTATTAATATCCAACGACAATCCAGCCTCAACAGTCAGTATTTGAGACCCCGTGCCAATTGTCAGCGGAGTAACCGATGCCGTAACAGTGTCACTTTTAACGACAAAATTGTTCACATTATTTACAGTACTTTCCTCTACCCTCCATGACCTCCCAGGGCTGGTCTTGTATACGCCCAATGTTGCTTCTTCGGCTGCAGTCCTATCACCGTCAAGCACACCGTCACCGATATTTCTCTCAAAATATCTCCTCAGAAAATCAAGTTGACGGTAATCAATCTCCGTTAGCTCCTTGTCAAGTACGGGCTTACCACGTTGGACAGCCATGACGTACCGTTTTTTAGCATTGCTCGCAAGGTCGTCGAGGGAGAACGAATAGTCGCCGACATATGCTGTAGCTGGGTTCACTTGACCTACTCCTTTTATGATGATGACTTTAGTGGCAAAATTATTGAAAAGATAAACCAAAGATAAAAGCTATTATTGCTCGCGCTGTTTCATCGGATCAGTGTACTTCGGCCATTTTTTAATCTCTTGCCGATAAGTATCAGCGTACGCGTTCTCAGTAATGTCTTCACGGTCTATAGGATGGGTCCTAATCTCATCTAACGCCTCATTAAGCACTTTTTCATCATCCATCTTAGACCTCTGTTCTTGAGACCAGTAAGTACTTCTGTACAGGCCGCACGACATAGGGTGTGAGATCCTCAACCGGTTGCAGGCCGACTTTATAATCCACACCCCTCTGAGTTGCATCCATCCGCCGCATACTTCTTAGCTCATTCTCCGCGTCATCGTATTGACCAAGGTCTTCAATACGATTTAAAAACACGCGCTTGATAATACCGAGGATTGGTTGGCAGGCTTCCCATTCAACATTGACGTCAAATGAAACGTCGGCATTAAACGACAATTCATTAGCCGTCTTCACTTCTTCTTCTTCTGACTCTCCAGAAATATTAAATTTCTCAATGTATATGCCCTCATCGACTAACTTCTCCTGTAACACGGCCCAAAGGTACATGACAGCTAAATCTACTAATTGCTCCTGGGTGTTTGTGTCCTGCGCGACAGCAGATAAATTTAGTGTTATCCTCCACTTGCCCGCGTACGCCTTGGCTATCTCCTCACGTTGTGGATAGACCACCACTACTTGCACGCCACCCTTAACAAGAAAATTACCAAAAGCCAAAACCACACCGGGAACAACATTATTATAAGCCGTCTCAAAGTCAGCATCAAATGGTCCAGTCTTGTCACCGATATATTGATAATCTGCCGTTAACTGACCAAAATCATCTATGGGTTTCAAAAATACGATTTCACCCGTGGCATTATCAATCGTGTAATGTTCATTCCTCTGCAACAACCTCGCCGTCTCAGAAATTATCTGCTCACTACCGGGATTGATCTTCTTATGTTTTAAATATGCATGTTTAAAAGCGTCTATTTCAATCTCCAATATTTCATCAGCAACTGTTAGATATGGTTCGACAATAAACTTTTTATCATCAACCATCTCGACGACGTAAAATCCGGGCTTGACCAAATTTTTTATATTCGCCGTGTCCTCTCTGACCCATTCTATCATTCGTCCCGGAGTGTTTTTAAGGTTAGCCAGCGTCGTATAAGACGACGTGAGGCCCTTGAAATTATCTAACGAAAGTTTTATAGAGTCGGCACTCGCAGCCTTAACAACGATGGCATACTTTGGTCGCTCCTCGAATTGATACTTATTTGTGACGACTAGCGCGCCATTGCCGAACACAGGATGATCGTTAAATAGCGCCTGCAATTCATCAATGATTATCTTTTTGATAACATTCGTGATTCGGTAATACATATTAATATTGATTGTTCCATTTAACAAACCGATCAACCGTGAACTCACCAATCGGTGTTAGCGTCTTTCTCTCCGGTTCTGATGGATCAAATGATGCGATAGTAATGTAACCGGGCTTTGGATTATTATCTATGACTCTATAAATTGATCCCTTGTTCAGCCCCTGTACCTGATCGACCATCACAACCAGATCGTCAATGTCAAACATCTTTGCCTGCTTCTCGATGCCGACGTTAACGCCTGCCTCTTTCAAGACGCGATTGACAATTTTTTCTTCATGCATTTATTGCCTCCTGTTTCGTTTTATTATTCTTCTTCGTACTCGGCCAATGATGAGAATAAACAACCCTTAACCACTGCAAACATCTGGTCTTCAGCTATTTTAATCTGCTTTACCTGGAATGGCAATTTGATCTTGTCAATCTCCTCCTTAAAGACTTTATCAAAGGACTTTGCAAGTGAAGATCCTCCTGCAAGTATGATTGAGATGGGCTCAGGAAATTCTGGTACATTTGACGTCTCAACTAATTTTTTCTCAAAACACTTAATGACGTACGCAATAAAATTACGGTAAAATATACTAATCGACTCCTCGTGCCTATCCTTCGGCGCCAACAAATCAACGCCGGTTTCTTTTATTGTCGTTATTCTCGTCGTCCGCTCACCAATGGCCCTTGCAGAATTCTCATCAATCCAGTCTCCACCTCTTGAAATGCTAAATTCTACCGATCCCGCACCCATGTATGAAAGTGAGACATTCACCATGCCGGCACCAAAACTTATCGCCAGACCGGTAAACTTCTCATCGTCCAATTCTGAGTAACAAATCGCCCGTGCTTCATTAACAGACTGTGCCTTAAAGCCAAAAGACTCAATGAAAGACTTCAGCACGTTCTCGTGATAAATTATATTATAATCCGCGTCAATCGGCTCCGCTGGGACGGAAAACTTACAAACTTCATTTTCACAATTTGGTTTGCCGAGAATACTTTTAAGAATCGTCCTGATCATTAAAAGTGCCTCAGGCTCCCGAGTGCTTATGACGCCTTTTTGTAATGGCCTGCGAATTTCTCTCTTAAACACATTTGCAAAATTAATGGCCTCTTGACCAACGACATAAAGTAACTTACCGTCATCGGACTCGATGTAATTCGCATCATTCGCTTTCAACATATTCCGCGCAAATTTATCATTCTCAATGTCAAAAAAGGCATCACGTTGCGAATGAATCTTAATCTCACCATCAGCGTCAACGGTGGCAGTATTAATGAATGCTGTCCCGACGTCCAATCCAATGCCTGTCTTACGAATGGCATTTTCATCTCTCTTAGCCGGTTTCTTTGGCTGTTTCATCTCCATATTAATCTCCTTTTTTAGTTTGAATATTTTTTAATTTGGATACCACGCTCTTTATCTTCTCACCCTTAACAGTCGTCACAACACCTAATCTACCCTCCTCAATATTAGTCTTCAAATCTTTATCTTCATTTAAATTAATAAATACATTTTGCGACTCTTCGATCTTTGTCTCTGGCTTTTTCGTGGGCAACTTGTCAATTATCTGCTGTGCTATAGTTTGCACTGAGTCCGGATCTATATTAACATTCGTCACATTTGTCGGTTGCAGGCGTTTAACTTCCGTGAGAACCTGCGCTATTGCCACCATCGTTTTCTGCGTTTCTGTCGCGACGTAATTCTTAATGTCTGTCATGTCAGGCTGTTGTTGCTGCACTACCACCTGTGGCTGCAATTGTTGTGGTTGCAACTGCGATTGTTGGTCATTATAATTAATCGGCCTGGCAGAAACTTTACCATGCAAATACTCCTTACCATAAACGACGTCGACCCATTTATTGTGTATAGAATTTAATAAATCTTTTGACATCCTAGCTTCGCTCGCCGGTATGTCAACTACAGTGTTATAAGCCACCGCACGGTTGATATCTTTTATACACACGTTGCCGACGACGCGACCAATGATGCGAATATACTCTGGTATTAATGCTCTCGTGTGATCAAACCATATTTTCTCACCGAGCGTTATATTCATACTAGACTCTCACTAATCAATTCTTTACTGAATGTCTCAATTTTTGCTACCCCGGCATCAAAAAATCCCATGCCCCGTTTAAACCCAGGATGCATCCATTTACCCTTTTGTGACATGCTCTTGCTTGTAGCAATTCTAAATATCGTCTTGCCAGAATTTGTCACGATGGGTATCGGACCCTTATCTGTCAAGTATCGCATTTTATGCTTTCTGATGCCCTTATTTAAAATTCCTGCATAATCGGCGTCGATATCAAACCTCACACCATTCTTCTGAATTGTAGCGCCGACACTTCTTAGCAAGTTTCCTGTATTAATCAACCGTCTCTTCTTTATTTCTTGTCTAAAAATCTTCACTCCTTTACGGGCAATTTTGCTGATTACTGCCTGCTTTTTCTCCTGCATCTCTTTTGTGTTAAATTTTACCAAACGCACGCTTAATCGCATTTTTCAATCCTCAAATTAAATTTATTCTTAATCATTGGCGACAGATTCAACAGCGTGACATTATCAGTCTTCAGTAGTCTAACGCCAGTTTTTATGGCATAATATAGATCTATAACAATCTGATCATCAGCTGGTAATTTTGTCGCATTTACGACATTATAAAAAACTTTCCTATCATTCTCTTTTATACGATGCCGATTCAGTCTTATGATATCAGGTTTCATTAACAATCGTCGAACCTGCAATATCATTGCGGTATTATAAACTTGTCTGGTGTAGTAAACGGTAATGACATCAAATTATAGTGAGATTCTTTCTCAACCCTAATTTCGTTCTCAGTGGTTCGTTGGGCATTCTTATCATTGTACTTTCTCATGGCGCTTAGATCAAAATCCTCTGTGGCCACTACATCTGACTTTTTACCGACCAACGTCCGAGTCTCGATAATCTGCTGTTGCTCAATAAAATTATCATCCCTAGCATGCGCGTCCTTGATGTAGGGCGTCCTATATTCGGTTGCCTGCACGTCATCATTGAATGCCCTGACTACATGAGCCACACTTGAACCCAGAGGCAAATTGGGTATGTCGTTAATAGATGTACTTCTATTAGCGCCTAATCTACGGCAAGGAGCGATTACGACCTCAGCCATATTATGCCACCGTTATGGTTATTGTTGCTGTCGTTAAGTCCCCGACTTTAGCATACACATCCACCGTGCCCGCAACTAATCCTGTCACCAGACCCTGTGACACAGAAAGCACAGCCGTGGGCGTCGGATTTGTCTTCCATAAAGCATACCCAGTTGCATCTCGTGCCAAATTATCAGGCGTGTAATTAAAGTCTTTAATCTTTCCCCGATACAATAGCGCAGACAGTTGAACAGTGTTGCCCACAGCCATCGTCATAGCCGATTTCACAGGATAAATTATCAACGCTTGAGGATTATTGCTAAAATTACTATCGATCATTGTTCTGGCTTGAGCCAGCGTTAATTTGTCAGTCTCATGAAAACTGTCAACATTAGACAAGAATCTAACACTATCCTCATACGCCTGCTGTCTAATTTTTTCTTCAGCTGTTTGAACAAATGACATAGGTTACTCCTTTTTTAATGATCAATTTATCAACCGACTATTCACCTGTAGTGTCAAATACATTCATAAAGTTAAAAACAATTCTTTAAAAATTTATATTCTCGATAGTAATTGTGCGTCCCTTTGCATCATCATAATCAGGTCCTTTATCAGTCCGTAACCTGTCTTGCTCAGTAATCTCACCGTTCTGTATAAACTTGCCCTGGTCTTCAGTGTAGTGTTCAAATGGCGGCCGCAGACCGGGCCGTTCTTTATACTTGAATAAGTCCAGAGACTGAATGAACTCATATCGTATGTCAGTCGCGTCAATGTGCTCTATCGGAAAGTGTTGCTGCACTGCCACGCCTCTAACTTCAGGATATTTCACAGGACCGATCGAGTATATTAATAATTTAGACCTATGTAACAAAAAGTCACGCTGGGTGATCGTCGGCGTGATATTTGTCCATGTATTCTCGACAGCTTCTAATTTCATACCCCGTTCTGTCATATTAATTTTCTGCTCTACCTCACATGGCGCGATTTTCATTTCATAAGGCCCCTCGTACCCACCGACGTAACCTGTGCCCCAACATATTTTGCACGGGCCGATCTGCGGCTGCTTGTGCGTCCGCTCATTCTGTACATAACACTTACATTTTTGTCCGGTCGTCTTACGAATAAATAACATGACCCTCTCACCCGCCTGATCCAATAACCAGGCATTCCTACGTATGGCCTCAATGTACATGTAATCAAGCTTATCAGGTTCTATAGTGACGGAGCTGCTCCACTCAAGCCTAGTCTCACTACCGTCACTCAAGACGCAGGTGACTTTATAAAACGGCGCCCTGGTTAAATTCAGTCTAAACGAACTAACGATGTACTTATATGTCACCGTGACGATTGACTCAGTCGTCGGCACTATTGGCTCGACCCAACGACTGAGCACGTCATCGTACTTTCTTTCAGTATCTAGAACGATTACTCCCTTTATGCCGTCAACAGATTTTATAAACGCCTTTTGACCGTCAACAAGCACTTCTACGTCATCTGTATTATCAGTGTATATATTGTATTCCCTCTTTTGCACGTTGTCATTTACGATGGGCGCGTGTTGCACCTGTATGCAATATTGAGCGTTGGGATCTGTCATCAAGGGCAGGCACGCCTGGCATGACGATAGCGTAAAATCTGCGAACCTGACAGTCACTATGGTGTTTGAACTCCTTACATAATATTTGACCTGCAAATCTGACGTGGAAAAGCTCAAGTACGAGTCCATTAGTATCCAGCGACTGCCGTCATAATAGAATGTCGTGACGTCTGCCCCCGACCTGCTAATCATGAACTTGCCACTCATGTCTGTGGTGTTAACGTCCTTCTCACTAACGATTTCAGAATTGACAACCAGTTGACTAACGTACTCATCAAATGACTCGTGCCGTATCCTTGAAATTTTGACGTAAGTAAAGTTATTGAAGGCAACCATTAGTGCAGCTTCTGATTTATAAAGTGCGTCGGTTACAGGCCACGCCAATAGTTCATAACCTGATTCAATATTAAAGTCGCCCTTTAGTCTAAACCTCGATTGAAATGTTGCCTCACGATTATTACCATAGACGTCAATAAAGTTCAAACCGTCTGACTGGTTAAATATTCTATCAGGATCAATTAACTCCCACTGGTCTGCATTAACAATTTGACCGTTAAAATCAGTCGACGCATCTATGGGCGACTTAAACCTAAATTGGTCTGACACATCTTCCTGCATAGTGATGCGGTTCACCCATTTATCTCGATAAAATGTCGTCGTAATTAGCTGCTGATTCAACTTTAAAAATGTGTGACTTTCCCTCGTGTACACCTGATCGGACGTCAATATTTCATACGACGTTATATTTTTAAGTATGTCTCTCGGACCAACCTGGGAGCGATAAATATTATAGCCTACGATTTCAGACTCCATGGGCATCATGTCGTCCCAGCAAATATCAAGAGTATTCCTAATGTAGGGGGTGGACACGAACACGTTCGTCGCGACAACATTATTTTCTTTTTGTTGTATGTTGTACGTCGCGACCTTTAATGTCTCAGCATTATTAAACTGGTCAACAGCAAAAAATCTTATCACATTGGTGCCCATTTGTAGATTGACCGTCACCGGCGACGTATCTTTATTTTGATGGTCACCCACCGTGGGGTTCGCGCCGTTTAATGACCAGTAAATTGTAGCGGGTTTATTTGACGTGAGTATAATAGACGATAAAATAGTGTACGTGCCCTCTGCGACATTTGGCGTAGTTATAGGCGTGATAGTGTCCGATGCTATGGTAGTAAATTTATAAATCTCTATGTAATACGGACTCTTATTTCCTTCCTCGTCAATGCCAAAAAATTTTAATGTCATGTTGGCACTGACGTGAATTGGTATAGAATATAACGAAGAATTAACGTCAGGCATCAAACCGTTAGTAGTATAATAAATGCTTGTATTGGGCTTACTACTTATGAGGGACACATCCTGAGCAGACGCATAGAGTTTACCCTTTGGATTTGCTATGACGGCAGGTGAAGTTGTATCATCAACGACAATTGTAAATGAATAGTCGTCTGTATATTCTACACCTTGATTATCTTTAACACTGACAGCGACGGGTATGACAGCGCCTTTATTAAAAATAGTGACGTGAATTATGTAAACATCGTACCCTCTGGGAGCGTCAAGTATTGAACCAGAAAAATTTGCCTGAAACTGTCCATTTATTATTGCATTACTGCCGTTCACCGTCACATTGATGCTATTTTTATCGGCAACAGATCCCTGGTTGGCCCAGATTTCAAAATAAATCGGAGCCGTGCGCTGGATGTCAGTCGCACCATTGATGGGTGATTGTCCACTAAAATATAGCATTATCTAACCTCAATCAGAATTTTATTTACAATAATCTCCGTGGAGTCTAAGAATTTTTTCTGTAAAAATTCTTTTACGCGCAACCAGTTCACCGGCGCGCATCTGTCATCAACACAATAATCAAAGTACACTTTTCTCGACGTCTGAAAATCTAAAAACGGTGCATTCTCATTTACCGCATGTAATCTAATGCCATTCCTCCCAAGAAATCGTAATGCATTTTGCAACGGCTGTCCGTCGCGGCACGTCCACAAGATAGTGTAAAAGTTTTCATATAGCCATGCCGTAGTCTCTTTTGCATAAGGAAGGAGGACGAACTCCTTCAGTAGGGGCGCATCCTCCTCATGCTTCACAATCGTTCCGTCGAAGTCGACTGCAATGATCTTCGGTGTCTCAATCATTATACATTCTTTCCTCTAACAGATTTCAATGTTTCATGTATTCCAGTCGCACCGAAGCCGGCAGTTATACCTGCAATTATGCTCGTGGTCATCGACTGTCCTGTCGATGCGCTTGCAGCAAAGCCTGACAAGATGCCAATCACTAATGCGATGTACGGCTTTAAGGGCTTTACTTTAGGCGTGTCAAATACTTTTGCCAACACAGGTAATTGTAAAATTGATACTAGCAATTTGATTATCAATGCGATTAGCAAAACTAATGTGACACCATTAGTCTTCATGCCCCTGACTGCCTTAACAACAGCGCTCGCATTTTTCACCAGTGTGTCAGCCGTCACTGATGAATCAGTAAGTTTAACATTTGTCTGCGCGTTTACAGCAGCGACTTTAACTGCTGCGGCAGCATCTTTGACCACCGCAGTCGCGGCCTTCACAACCGGATTAACAGCTTTTATTGGCTGTGCAACTGCAGGCTTTACAGGGGCAACTGCTGTCACTGCCGGTTTGGCGACTACTGGCTTTGCCACTGCTGCCGAATCGGCTGACACTGTAAAAGCAACAACTGCTACAGTCAACAAACATGCGAACAAGCGTCTCATAGCACGACCTCCTTTTTGTGTAGTTTATTTATAGCATCATACTCGTCTATTATTTGAGTTATGACACGCAAATACTTCTTAAGATCTGTCAAATTGTCAAACGACTTGAAATCTTTCCCAACATTCTTCAAAAAATCTTTCTCATTTTTTGTCAGGTCGCCGCCCTTATAAAAGATAACATAATGTGCTAGCAGAAGGCCCGCGCACTCATCATATATATTTTCTGTGTCCCAATTCTTATCGTACGGATCCATAAAGTCAAGCTTATCAAACTCCTTCTTTATTTCTTCTCGCCACTCATTGTCACTACAATCGCCGCCCAAAAATATTGACGGCCCATCTTTAGCCCGCTTAATGTCCTTAAGCAAGCTGGCTATTTTAAAAACCTCAACCTGTATTTTTATTAAATGCTTCATGGATGTTTAGGATTCCCTTTTTCTATTTTCAGCTTTTCTACAAATTCCTTAGCATCTTTAACTGTTAGAAAATGAACACTATCATCATAACTTCCTGTCGGGGTGTAACGACCTACACTCACCAAACGACCTTGTTTGTTTATATAGCTCCAATATACCCAGAACATTTTGCCAACAGACATTGGCGCTTCTCTTATTTTCCATATCACATCTCCACTCTGACCGATAATACCGCCCGCAGCAGTCTTTTTCCATTCTATAACAGCATCATTATCAATCTTATCGTCAAATAAATTAACCTCTGATGCGTACCCAGTATAATCTTCACCCATGCCGCTTGTGATGTCAAAAATCACGCCGTCATAACCTGATCGTCTTAATTTTTTTTTATCTTTTTCGGTGCCAAAACCAGACTTTTGATTATACAACAACAAATCAACTTGTCGTCTAGTCACCTTACCTTCAGAAAACATTCTGGCGACTGCAAGTTCGGGTGTCCATGACTGACCTTGTAAGATGCTCGTAATTGATTCGTCGGGCGAATGACCACGAAAAATAAACCCTTTCAATCTTACAGTTTCAGGCAAGTCGTCCAAACCATTTTCTCTTGTTAATTTGCCATCAATAACCTTAGCAGACTTTAATTCAACTTTGGGTCGTAATTTTGCTGTCAATCTCTTCTTACTTTTTGGATGCTGCTTCAAATATGCTCTTTGCTCATCTATTGTTAAATCATCCCACCCTCGAGCACATTTTAAAAATTCGGACTGAATGATAGCTAAGTGCCTCATACAACTTTCCAATGAGATGGCACTTCAACATTTTCATCTTTGCCATGCTCATACTCTGCATAAATCTTTCCATCATCTACTATATCCACATCCCAGCCGTTAAGTAATGAATACCGTTTTTTCTCTTGCGGTCTGTCTAAATTGTCAGGATAAAAACAATCAAACATTTCTTTTGATATTTGAGTCTCTGCCTCTTGCTGTAATGGCAAATTCTTAACGCCCAGACTGTATGCGGGCTCTTTACCATACTCTTGTTTCATCCTAATGCGAGCATAAGCAATCGATTTATTCTTAATATCATCACGCACTTCCCTTAACATGCCCTGCCTAATGAGCGTCGGCTGTACGTCTTTAATTTCAGGTGGTGTTTCTGATAATTGCACCCTCTTTTCGCGTTCTTTATGAACCTCACCGCTCATGTCATCTTGCGCGTGTTTTAAAAATTCAAATTGAATTTTAGCTAAATATTTCATTTTTCATCTCTCAAAAAAGATTTTAATCTTCTCCGTTCTTCTTCTAATTCTTTTCGACCTTCATCATCTTGATCAAAATAAACCCAACCTCTATCCGGCGTCAAAATGCTCGACTGGCCCGGCGTGTGCCGTTCAGTGCCAATTATTTCACGCTTTTTAATCAGATGCTTACTCATATCTGCATTTGGATGTTCTTTATGATATTCATCATAAGCACGCTGCGATGAAAAAACAATCGCAAATTTTAAAAACTCAGACTGAATTGTCGCTAAGTGTCTCATATTCCTTCTGGATAAAAAGTTTCATTAAAAATTTTATCAGTCTCCTTATCGTAATCTTCAAATCCGACGCCGCATTCTCGCAAAAACATCTTCTCAACATTGTTAGCAAAAAGATGCTCTTTCTTGTAAGGACTGTCGTCAGCATCTCCGGGTTCAGCATTCTTATCAACGGTGCCGGCCTTTCTTCTCTTCTCAAATTCTATATCAAAGTCATAGACGTCTTTTTCTGAGATGCCGTGCAGACGAATTAATGCATCCTCAATTAACTCATGGAGCGCAATGGCTCGTTCGTACACGCCATTGTTTAATTTAAGAACTTTAATCTTCAACTTTCCATCTTCAATAAAGTAATCTGCAAGAGTGGGATAACGTAATTCATCTCTTTCTACAACTCTAATTTCCACACCATCTATTTTCGGCAATCTGGCAAGCTTTAAAAACTCGCATGAGATGATTGCTAAGTGTCTCATATTTACCCAATCATTATTCTGTTAAAGCGCGAACCCGTCCAGCGCTTTATATTTTGTCCAGCCGTCCAGGGTCCAAGTGCCGCTCCGCGGCTATATGTGTACCTATCTTGCCTCAAGCCGACAATGCACTTGATCCTCTTCTTCGCCTGTTCCAATCGCTTATCAACCATGCCCTGAATTTGATTAGCAAACCCAGAATATTTTTCAGACCGTCTGATATCTAATGATATGCCTGACAGGCTGTAATTAAATTCTTCACCTGCCCAGAGTATCGCCAGATCATACAGCGCATATACCTGAGCCTCTAGTAACATTAATGGTTCCCAAGCTGCAGGATATGTTAGTAAGTCATAATCAGTCGCAGGCGGCCATAAGTTCACATAGTTAGACGCGTCTTCTAGATGATTGACTAATTGGTCATCCGGCCATTTGTATCCTCTAGTCTCGGTAAAGCCTGCGATCTCTTGTTCGCTACTAGGTGGGGCAAAATGGTAGTCTCTATCCGGATTGACATCCCTGAGCTTGATCCTCAGTTTATGAATTAATCGTTTCACCTGTTCAGGGAATTCTTCTGCTATAACAGTCAATTTAGAAACTACGTCAAATTCTTCTGAGTTAGTTAATTCGTCACTGGTAGCCGTCTCTTTTACTTTCCAGACAATCTTATGAAGTCCCAAATTTTCGTTGTCTGGTATCTGCCACGGGCCAAAATAGCTGCCCACACCAAATTTTATAGGTGTCCTGTTAGGCCCACCAATCAAGACAGGGCTACCAGACGATAGATCGTACAAGTCAAAAGCTATGCTATACGGATCTTTTAACCTGTTCAACTTGTCATAGATGAAGATACTCAAATTGTCACGTGTTGTGGTGTCACCGCGTCTTAAAGCATTCATATTTGCTCCTTATGGTCGCCAAGCTATTGATTGCATTGACCCGTCAAATTCATTGCACGTGCCGCTTTGATTGCAACTGCCACCCGCGCCTGGAGAATTGCACGTGCCCGACTGACGATTCGTCGGATTATATCCGGAAGTCACAGATGGTGCAGCACACGTCTCATTCCGTCTTACTATAACAGAAATACTATCTGCCTTTGATATCAACTGCGAATATAACGTCTGTTGGACTGCCCATATAATTTTATACGTTCCAGGTTTGATGCCCGATATGTTCATCCAAGCAAAATCCGCATAATAATGACCTGCGCCATTTCTCATGGCCACGCGATCCACCTGACCACTAACTGTATTCCCCTTAGCGTCATAAATCGTATATTTGACTGAAAAAGGATCAAACGGTTGATTCTCCATTGAGAAGTAAACCGGTATCAAGAAGCTAAACTCATACGAACAATCGTCAAAGGCCTCAATCGTCGACCCGCCATAAATTAAAACACCGGAACCGCTATGGACTTTAACGCCCGTGGCTATAATCTGCGACCCGCCGTAAATCAATACATTGGACACCCCTTCGACCGATGACATCGTCGACCCGGGGTAGGTCAACGAGCCGTAACCGATGCCGACCTTGACTCCCGACGCCTGAGTTTCACTACCGGGATAATATAAAACCTGCGACAGAAAGTAACTATCAAACACCGCCCACGCTATGACTTTATTATCAAAGATTGCATAAGGATCTGAGTACAAATAACGGAAGTCAGACTCTTCTAATTGTCTGTCCCATAAATAGACAAGTGATACGGCACCTTGGAAATTGTTAAATGGCGCGATGGGCCGCCCACCAATTACGATGGGATTGAAAATGGCTGGCTGCAGTGGACTGTTAAATGCAGCCACAGCATCCTCAAATCCATTTCGAAATCCTCTTAACACTTTATTTGAAAAATCCCATGCTAGACCTATATCCGCCCATTCATCCCGTTGCGACACTTGTGAAAATGCGACGTCAGCTATATTAACGCCATCACCCAATGATATATGAAATACGTCCGTTATGTCCCTATAAATTAAACTATGTCTGTCAGTTAATGTATTTTCTGCTGACCAAATAGCTTCTGCGACTCCTGTCCGAGACGGCAATACTTTCACCAAGATAGAAAGATTATTTGTCGGAAGATTTATAGAATCGGTAGCTACTTCTAACTGCGTGCCTCCGTCCAAATAAAGCGCGCTACCCTGCGTCGACGCTATCCACGACGGGCTACCGTTAATAATCGCATCACTCTGATTCGCGGAACAGTCAAATATAACAGAGCCCGTTAACTCGTCACAGACCCACACTCCGACCAGTCCTCGAGAAAAGTGGTTAAATTTTTTTATCGATGCGCCGCGCAACTTAAGCATTTTTTGCTCCTAATTGTTAGCAGCCATGGCAGACACCCAAACCCAAACAGACTGCGTCGGTATACTATTTCCATTAACTACTTCTACCTTTATGTTATCAAGGGACATCACGTCTAGATTAGGAATCGTTATAATTTTTTCAGTGAGTGCCTGCCTACTTATTCGCTGCGTGAATAACGGAATGGTGTCGGGCTCATCTGCTCCACCACTCCGATCCACATCATATAAATTTATGACAGTGTCACCGTCAGGAACATCATCAAAGGTAACCGAGACTCTTATTGAGACTTTTATGTACATTGGCGAGGTGCAATCAATTCCTCCGACTGCAGTGCTGCCTGCAAAGACAACTTGTCGTATAGCGTCTGTCCCTATTACGTCGAACCAATTTGTTTTATTCCACATTTTTTACCGTCCATTTGAAATATTTTTACACTACAAACCCTTGTATAATCACACCATTTATAAAAGGACGTGAATTGATGATTTGTGAGAACGCAATAAGTAGTTATTGTTATTTTTTCTCAAGAAACTCAATGACTTTACTAAAGATGATGTCTGCTTTATCAAAGGCATTAGCATCCAGTTGTGCGTTCGGCCAAACTTCAAATTGTCTGGGCCGTAAAAAGCTTGTCGACTTGAGTATGTTTTTATTATAATGATACCCAAAAACTTTAGGATCTGACAGACCAAAAATTACAATCCCAGGCACGATCATCGGCATGCAATTACATAGATGCTGCAAAAAATTATCCACAGATATCCAGCACCTACAATTTGAGACACGCCTCTCAAGTTCATTAAACGGTAGGCTCCACCAGTAGTCACTCATATTGGGTAGGGGCTCCTCACCTGCGCGACCAATTTGGACTAATTTGTACCCAAGCTGACTAATCTTAGGAATTAAGTCATGCCAATACGGATAACTCTTTGCGTGCTGCGGATGGAAACTATACGGACTTATAATGATCGTGTCACCATTGCCATATTTAATATCGCGTGAACCCCTGTCGGGCAATTGGTGCATCTTTTTATATGCCAGTGTCAAATTCTTGTCCCAGTGGTTGCTCGCCATAAAGCCGTATACGTCGTGAGGCCTTAGGTCATTAATGGCTATTTCAGCATCGACGATTGAAGCCAGCGTCACATTTTTGTCAAGCACGTCGTTAAAGACTTCTGGAAAAGTCACGAAGAAAACATGCTTCTTACCTTGGTTTTTTTCAAAATACATGGGTAGACAACTCTTAAATGCAAAGTGGTCACCGAGCCCATTTTTTAAAACGACAAAAGAATAATCAGTGGTCTTTACTTGCCACTCATTTAATTTTGCTGAAAAAATTCGTTCGTCACTTGTAAAAAAAGTCCGTCGCTTATTAAAATCCACCTCTGACCGTATCCCACCGGTAGGACTACAAAAATGCCAGGTCACCGCACTCGGGTCTAAAATAATTGAGTACCCCTTGCGTCTCATTTCGTGTGTCAATAATGTCTCTTCCCTATGGCCCACGGGTGACAACTGTGTATTATAAGACGCGATAGATTTACGGTAAATAAATGAACCGTACAGGTGATCAACTTTCCTTGGCCTGGCGTGCTTTGGGTGCGAAAACCACTGCTCATTCAGACCGAGATAGACGTCCTCAATCTTATTTGATGCTATGGTCGGTAGTGGATTGATATTATTAGCCTGTATGACCAAGCCTCCCACTGCGCCGACATCATCCGCGATATTTTTCACAAGCCTCTCGAGCGCATCTTTCTCAGGCACATTATCATCGTCGAGCCGCCAAATCCACTCCGTCTTTGCAATCTCCACAGACTTAATGTGATTTGCCACTTGACCTTGACGGTAACCAAACACTATAACAGCGTCTATCCCATAAAATTTAAATAGGCTAAAAATATGTGAGTATAGGGGATCTTTTTTTAAGTCCTTCTGTTCCCCATCGTCAAAGATTAATACGTGTTTTGGTTTATATGTCTGACTGCACACGGCCATTAATGCCAGTGGCAGTGTGGAGTAATACCGATCTTTCGTGGATATGACGCAGGTAACATCAACACTCATTATTTATTCGCCTCCATAGCTAAGTACCACGTGACAGTGTGGGGCAAAATATAATTTGACATTGGCGGCACCCGTCTTACATTCTTAAAACCTGCCCACTGTAACTGTGTCGTCAGTTGTGTCTCCGTAAATAAGAACTTGTGCGCCATTCCCGGAACCCACGGATGCGCAAACAACTGGCCGTATAACAATATACGAATACTCTCATCGCCGTCTACAAAAGCCTTACAGCAGGCAAGCAAGTCAGGCGTCTCAAGTATCAACGTACCGTCGGGCTTTAGCACCCTACGCCACTCTTTTAAAACCTCCTGACCTTCATAGAAATCAAAGTGCTCTATGATGTGAAGTGCTCTTATAGTATCCACAGTATTATCGTCGTACGGAATTTTTTTAGCATCAAAAACCGCATCGACTTTCGCCGCAGGCAGTGGATAAAGATCAGAATTAATGTAGCCCTGTTGGTAGTCCGTCCCACAGGCAATATTCAAATTTACCTGTGGAAGGTTAAAATTATGCTTTGCACTTAGCTTGCTTAATTTTTCGTTCGACCTTGCAGCCGCACCACTAGCACTAACAAAGTACTTAAACGTCACGTCGTCTACGCGCGCAAACTTGCATCCTTTTCTATGTAGTCTAAACCACATGTCCCAGTCTTCTAAGCCGTCAAGGTCACTGTCAAATTCCTCATTGCCACCATCAAAGCAATGCGATTTGACAATCATTCCCGAAATCCAGATGAAATTATTATGCTCCAAGTGCTTGCCTATAAATTGGCGCGGCACAATTATACCAAATGGAAATACTTCTTTTTCTCCGTCATGACAAAACGGTCGGCTATAACAACCGTCGCTGTCAGCGTTCATACTAACGGCGCTATCTAAATGGCTGCAATACCACTCATCATCGGCGTCAAGGAACGCTATTAAAAACGCGCCCTCAGTGGTCCTAAACGCCTCTTTTATTAATACATTTCTAGCATTACTCTGACCCTTGCGCTCAGAGCCTTTTAAAAATACTATCTTTAAATGATTGTCCAAAATATAGTCGTCAACAACTTGCCGCGATTTATCTGTGCTACTGTCGTCATAAATGTAATGAGTTATCTCTGCCCCGACCTGCGCATTTTGATTTTTAACAGATTCAATGGCCTTTATTATTTTACCCTCATTATTATATAAGGGCGTTATCACAGCTATTTTCATATCAACCCCTTGTCGGTCTTATATCTTTTAACAATTTCATCCATGTTAGTCTGAAAAATTTTCGTCCAATTTTCTAAATTCTTCACGGTCTGCTCAGCAGCGTGCCATATTGGAAATGCACCAACCATCTGTTTTGAGTCTGAGACGATGTCTCTTTTATACGGCACCTGCACTATGTCAAATCCCTTATCTTGAGCCCTAATGCAATAATCAATGTCCTCGCAACCGCCAGGCGAGAATGTCTCATCCAATAATGGTATTTCAACCAAGCACTTCCGACTTATCATGATGCAGAAGAAAATCAAAAAATTTCTACCAACCTCGTCGCAGCGTTTTAAAATGGGCCCCGTTATGCCGCAGTTGGGATTAAAATCAAACGGCTCCCGTAGCATGTTTAACCAATCATTCTTATTTTGTTGTAATAGTATCGTGTCGTCATTCATTAGTACGACATAATCGCCGGTTGCTGCCTTTAGTCCCACATTGACTGCTTTTGGGTAGCCGATCATCTTGTCAAATAAAAAACATTTTGCGACAGTAGTTGTGACACTGTTGTTAGGACTATTTATAATCACAATAATTTCAACGTCATCAAGATCTGTATATTTACTGATGCTCTCATAGCATGTTTGTAGATTATGCACATCAACAGTGGGTATTATTATTGAATATTTCATAATCTATGGTACAGATTGTAATAAAACTCATCATGCCACGTCTTGAAGTCTAATTGCTCCACTGCCGTCTTCCTACTATTATTTGAAAGAAAATTTCGCCACCTATCATCGTAAGACAGTTTACGCACTGACTCCCGAAATTCGCCCTCGTTACTAACTAAAAAAGCGTTCCAACCATTTATCACAAAATGCGATTGCCGAAACGTCTCTTTAAATGCAACTATAGGTAATCCGCAGGCAACGGCCTCTGTGCAGCTCCTATTAGTCAACGTAATTGGATTTTCCATGACGATATAGCTACCCCAAATAAACATCTTCGCGCTATTATAAATGTCAGGCATTAATCTGGGATCAACAAAGTCCATAAAGTCCACTTGCAATTTGGTCCTCAATATATTTCTCGTATATTCAAATTCCTGTGTATTTTGTTGGCCCACAAATAAAAAATGAAAGGGTTCGTCCTTGAACATATTTATGAGGATGTCCTGACCCTTACCGCCAAAAAAACCGCCCACACAGACTGCGTCATATTTCTTAGGTACCGGCTTCGGCTTGTAAATGTCTAGATCACAACAATTATTTTTAATCAAGATCTTTTCAGGCGGGACGTGGCCAAAAGCAGACATCTGCACCCTACTCTCAATGATTAAATGTTCAATCTTGGGATTCCAATACAGTCGAGGATCATTACCTGCATAGTGTTGTATGATTTTGCACTTGCCATAAAAATCATCTATCATCTGCAAAGTATTGCCAAAGGATAGAGGACCAAACAACTGTATGACGTTGGGTTTAAATGTCTCTATTTCCTGTTTCATTTCATCATATTTTGCATCTTTATTAAATAGTTTAATCTTAAAATTACTACGCAATTTAACGTGGGTCTCTTGCTCCGTTCTAACAATAAATAAAATATTGAAATGCTGTGAGAGCCAATCCTTGTTGTGCATGTGACAGAACTGGTCCAATTGAATGTCTTTATAGATGTGATCGATGAAATATAAGATATTCATATTTGCACTTGCGACATGCATTACATCAAACTTATAGGTCCTGCCTCACTCCTGACCTTTTCCTCGAACTGCTCACGACTCATCGTCGAGAACATCGTAATATGAAATGCTAGATTGTTCGCCTTATTAAAGTCTGACATCCTTGCCGCATTAAATTTATGGCGCTTAATAAAATGATCGTAACCGACATAATTATAATGCAACAGCATCAACTCTACCGTCGAAAATTGTGCCATTCCCATTGGATGGCACCTGTGCGCGCCGAACTCATAATTAATGTCGATTGCTTTTGGATTAAATATGACCTGCTTCTTCTGCCACTCATCATTGCGACGACCTGTCTGTATCTGGTCGATAATAGTCCAGTTCTCATTAAACTTTGGAAAATTCAACGAGTACATGTCGTAGCCAACAACTTGTGGTAATGTCACGCCTGATGATGTAAACATCTTCAGCTGGTTCAATAAATCCCGATGATATAAAAACTCATCAACATCGACCACAATCTGCCAGTCGTACTCTAGTCGACCATCTTTATATGCCTCGTTGCGGATGCCCGTCAGGATGCGCTCATCCATCACAGGATGGTCGTTTAAAATGACCTTGGCCTTAGGCCACTGCGATATTATTTTAAGCGAATTATCAGTACTGTTGCCGTCATAAATAACAATATCGTCAGCAATCTTCGAATACCACTGCAAAAAAAATGGCAACATCTCTTCTTCATTCTTACAACAAGCAATCACTCTAATTTTCATATCAGTGCCTCATGATGAAATTTTTTAACCGACATAAATTATTAATATACTTCTCTGCATTAATAGTTTACTTGGCCGACAACGTAGCAGCAATAGTAGTGTTTGATGTATTAACAATTCAACTATTCGTTGTTAGATTTTTATGATAGAATAATGCTCCGTACGTTCCCGGTAATAACAGCCCTCGTACTAAAAATCCGCAACGCTTGATATTTCTTCCGACACAATACTCATCAATGACAAACAGCCGTTTCATACGTGAACTTGCCTCCTCAAAAGTGATATCAAAGGGCTTCCACGTTTCATGCTGGTCCTTCCACACTACCATAAAATTAGTAGCAGGAATGCGATCTGACCCATCAAGCTTTATGTACTCGTCTCTTTTAATAGTCAGAGATGGATCATACTCTTCCCATGCTCCAACTCCTTCAGAAACTACTTCAGTAACATCGTACATGGCTTTACTAATAAACATGTCACAATCTACTAGAATATTACAATCATTGTCTTTACCTAACTCATGAACCTGCATCTTTTCATATGTCGGAGGGAACTTAGGATACTTTCTCTCGGTAATCACAGTAAATGCAGCATTTATCTTCTTTGCATATTCTTTTAATAGAGGAATCGTAGTAGACGCAATGGCGGGGTTATAATCTACACAAACTACAAAAAGTTCTTTAGTCATTTTTCAACACTTCTTCAATTCGTTTTATAGCGTCCTCAACAGGAAGTAGATATTTAGACCAGTCGCTTAAAAGAAATTCAGCGCTCGACCCGTGAACGCACGTAGGTGCAGATTCAAATTCGTCAGAGGGCAACTTCTTATATAGAGCAATAGCTTTGTACTCCTGCGAGTTATGACGAAATGGCAACACATGATCGGGATGCTTACAACTACAAAATAATGCTATCCAGTTATCAAAGGCCCCTGCTATATGAATGGGAGCAGAATCATTTGACACTACCATCTTGGCTTTTGAGATTAAAGCAATCAACTGTCCTGTAGTTGTTAGATTACGCAGATCAACACCATTATCAGGACATTTGACATCGAGAGTCCCTCTCCATCTCGCGCCCTCTGGCAAGTTAGCATCATCTTTGCCTATCAAGCACACACGATGATTCTTTGCCAGCCCATCTATGACTGCCTGCCAATATTCTGTCGGAAGCGTTTTGCTTTCCCAATGCTTACCTGCATGAATCACGATTAACTCTTCTATCTTCTCCGGCAGATCTTCAAAGTCTTTTTCGTCAACTTCCAGGTGAACCGTCTTATCTGCTGTAGGAAGAATGCGCTTCATAAGTGCAATAGAGCAGTAATCAACAGTGTGACACATAAGATTTGAGACAACTGCCCACGTAATTGTGTCAGGAGACGGAAAAGATAAAGCTTCGTAATACGGAGTGTCAGGCTCTGTTAAAAACTTACCTTGCTCAACCACACGACAATCTTTTTCCATGTGCTTGAAGATTCTAGGCCAGTGTGATCCAATTACTACATTATCGTTTGGGTACACACGTCTTCTTAAGAATCTCACCGCTGGCTCTGACATAATTTGATCCCCTAAGCCGCCTGAAACGGAGACGTAAATGTTCTTTTTCGTCGAGTAGCTTTTACTCTTCCACTTCTCTAAGTCTTGTGGGATTAAATCTAGAAGTATTTCTGGATTGGGAAAAGGAGGGAGCATCAAGAACCCAGCGTAATGAACTATATAACTGTTAAGTCTGTGTTCTCCGGTGACCTTGTCTAAGCATGACATTCTATTATAACGGTACTCTAACTCAAATACTTTAAGTCTTTTCTCGTTGACTTCTTGAGCGATACGCATATTTAGATACGACTGTTCATAGAAACTAAAATACTCTTTCTCCGGCTTCTTAAAGAGATCTCTTTGTAGACGAGAGATGACGAGAACACCTGTGTTGAAGTACTTTCTGTCCCAGCCCTCAAGCTTCACGTCGTATGCCTTACACACATCGACCATCAACTCACGTGATCTATCAGTCCACGGCGCTTCGTTAAATGCCCCTAATTGATTCGGAGGGACTACTTCAAATAGATTTGGGCAGTCGTCTCGAATAATGATGTCTGAATCCAAGAACAGAATACGTTCGTACTTCTTTAGTAGATCGTAAATTTGAAATTTTTCCCAATGCGGGGTGGTCTTAGCGATCTTTGAGTCTTTAATGACGAGGAATTCTGCGCCGATCTTCTTAGTATAAGCTGTGATTGAAGGGTGCGTTAACGCAGAGATGCGTTCATAAAGTTCGCCAGTGGATATTGTCAAGACAAGATTCATGAGTTATAATAATCATATTTTAAAAGTTTTTTTACGTCAAATCAAGTAAATTTAAAAATGTATCCCAACTTGTATTCCCGCAGTAATAAAATCGTTTGTAATTCTATTCACTCTATCAAAGTTCTTAGCGAATAAATGATTGCCTACAACAGCAACAGGTGAAGAATAGCTTATTACAGTATTAGTCCCAAGTCGTCCATTTTCACCTCTGCCCCAAGTCCACAGAGAGCCATCTATTTTAAGACCCGCGTTGCCATAACGAGTACAAGCAAATTGAACAAACGAATGACTACCCACAACAGCAACAGGTGAAGAATAGCTTGTCGCATTGTTAGTACCAAGTAGACCATAGAGGTTAGACCCCCAACACCACACAGAGCCATCAGCTTTACGACCTGCACTATGAGACCAGTCTTGCGAAACTTCAACAAATTGATGACTTCCCACAACAGCTACTGGAGATGAACGAGAAGTTCTCGAGTTATCACCAAGATTACCGAAATCATTATAGCCCCAACCCCACGTCGATCCATCACTCTTCAAAGCTATAGTATTCATCAATCCCGACTTAACACTAATAAATGCATGATTTCCAACAACAGCTACAGGCGAAGAATAGCTTGTTGCATTATTTGTCCCAAGCACTCCGGCATTATTATCGCCCCACGCCCACGCAGAGCCGTCAGCTTTTAAAGCAATTACGAATCCTGCGTCCTCAAGTCCAGTATGAACTCCTTCACTAGTCGACCCACAAGCAATCTGAACAAAGTCATGATTTCCAACTACAGCTACAGGTGAAGAGTAACTTGTTAGATTGTTAATCCCGAGCTCTCCCGCTTGATTTCCTCCCCAAGCCCATAGAGAACCATCAATTTTTAGCCCCACGCAAAATCTAGCTGCACTCGCAACATTAACGAACCGATGATTCCCAACGACAGCTACCGGAGACGAGCGATTAGTTATTGAATTATCGCCGAGTTGACCATAATTGTTTAAACCCCAGCCCCAAAGAGAACCATCAGCCTTAAGACCAAATATACACCCATAGCTTAAAGTACCGCCGAGGACTATTTTTTTAAAAGAATGACTTCCTACAACGGCTATCGGCGAAGAGTAACTTGTGGTAGTGTTATTCCCAAGTTGACCATAAGTATTTATCCCCCATGTCCAGCAAGCCCCATTAGACTTAAGAAAAGCCATGTTATTAATAAGTCCCATTTTCTCTCCTAAACGGCAAATGCCGGCGATACTGTTGCATAGTAGTTCACACCATTGTAGAATATAGTAACTATATCGATAGCATTTGCATCAGTGCTCAAAATTAGACCGACTGCTTTGCCTCCCGGCGCATATACTGTTGCAGGCCAGGTCGCGACTCTCGATCCCGTCCCATCCTGAATACAACGTAGACTTAAATTAGCAGGGCTATTAGTCGGGGCAGTAAACGTAAATGTGCAATTGCCTGTCATAGTGCAAACTTGTCTGTTACCATTATCCCAAGTTATCGTGAGAGCAACACCTGTGTTACCTGCATTGTATTCGCTTGTCCAAGCGGCAGTTGTAAAAATAGCATTAACAGGTGCTACCCCTGAATATCCTGACTTCCCTGAGTATCCTGATATTCCGCTATATCCCGAAATGCCACTGTATCCGCTATACCCGCTGTAACCTGAAACACCGCTACCACTATAACCGCTGTAACCTGAAACACCGCTACCGCTGTAACCGCTGTAACCTGATCTTCCGCTGTAACCTGATATTCCGCTGTAACCTGATATTCCGCTGTAACCTGATATTCCACTATATCCCGAAATGCCACTGTAACCGCTGTAACCGCTGTAACCTGAAACACCGCTACCACTATAACCGCTGTAACCTGAAACTCCGCTACCACTGTATCCGCTGTAACCGCTTACACCACTGCCACTGTAACCGCTTACACCACTGCCACTGTATCCGCTGTAACCTGAAACTCCGCTACCGCTGTATCCACTGTAGCCACTTACACCACTGCCACTATAACCGCTGTAACCCGATCTTCCGCTGTAACCTGATATTCCACTATATCCCGAAATGCCACTGTATCCGCTGTAACCGCTGTAACCTGAAACTCCGCTACCACTGTAACCGCTGTAACCTGATATTCCGCTACCACTGTATCCACTGTAGCCACTTACACCACTGCCACTATATCCGCTGTAACCTGAAACTCCGCTACCACTGTATCCGCTGTAGCCGCTTACACCACTGCCACTGTATCCGCTGTAACCGCTTACACCGCTACCACTG
>Ga0209048_10000470_pt1 | contig 43196 bp, 41 predicted proteins | sample FrelakmetCRP12CR_FD_187146 | JGI IMG/M metagenome (GOLD analysis project Ga0209048, IMG submission 187146) | Freshwater lake sediment microbial communities from the University of Notre Dame, USA, for methane emissions studies - CRP12 CR (SPAdes)... | ecosystem: Environmental > Aquatic >...
TGGCGGACAGGGTGGGATTCGAACCCACGGAAGGCTTACACCTTCGGCGGTTTTCAAGACCGCTGCCTTAAACCACTCGGCCACCTGTCCAAGGGCGACCATTGCGAAACTAGCCCTATTTTTGCAAGCGCCTAAAAAGGTCTCCGGCCAGCTACCTATAATTAACCACGAGTCCGCCCTGGTCGTATTTCTGCCCCACTCAAACGGCGTTCTATAAGGTGAAATGCGGAAGTTCCGGGCCCAGCCCGGAGTAAGGGGCCCATCCAAGGTAGTTTTGCGTCAGGTAAGAAAAACTGACGTCCCGTGCTATCTAGGCTTGGTTCACAAGGCGGCTGGTTGCGTATGGGACGATTGCAGGGAAAACAGTTAAACCCGACCTGCGCGTGGGCAAAAACTCCGCAAATTCTGCTCGCGTCTACTGTCTGTCTCTTTCTCACTAATTGCGCCTCTTCCGATAAATTTGCCCGCCAGGTCGATCCACAATACGGAGTTGCCTCTAGTCCGCGCGTGGTCGAAGAGGGCAGGCCTATTCCCAAGGGCGGGGGTACTTACCGCGTTGGTAAGCCTTACCAGTTGGCAGGACGCACCTTCATTCCCGAGCATGATCCCAATTACACCGAAGAAGGCATGGCCTCTTGGTACGGTTCGGATTTTCATGGCCGTCTGACGGCAAATGGTGAAGTCTACGACAAGGACGCGATTACGGGCGCACACAAAACAATGCCGCTGCCGAGTTACGCCCGGGTCACCAATCTATCGACTGGCCGTTCCATTATTGTACGCGTCAACGATCGCGGTCCTTATGCAAAGGACCGCGTGATCGACCTCTCTTCGAGAGCGGCAGAGTTGCTCCGGTACAAGGGCAATGGCGTCGCCCGCGTTCGCGTCGAATATGTTGGTCCGGCCCCGCTAGAAGGTTCGGACGATCGCAAGCTGCTCGCCACGTTACGCGAGGGCCAGCCGGCTCCCGCACCTTCGTCTGTATTACTTGCGTCGACTAATTCTTATGTTCCCCAAAATAGTCGCTACTCCGTCAGGCGGGACAGTAATGCTCCGATTCCCTCTGAACGTCCCTTTGAGCTCGGCAGATACTCGTTGGCACAGGGAGAAGAGCGCGATTTAGAAGCCCCATCTCTAATAAGATCTTCTCGTGTCTCGCCGCCGACGACTTCAGCAGGTTTTGCAACGACTCCTTATGCGCCGCCTTCTCAAGCGAATGTTTCAAGCTTTGTATCGGGCCGCGGTCTTTACTGAAGACTAATTTATGAGCCGTTGATCCGAATAAGGCGTGCTAGTAAATGAAATCCTCGGCGGCGGGTAGGAGTGCGACAGGTGCTTGGATCGAGCGGGCGTCGGAACTTGGGACGCTCTTGGCATCATCTCTTTTTATTCATCGTGATCGGCCTCACCCCGCTCTGCGCACATGCCCAATCGCAGGGGCCGGGGCCGAATAGTCCCCCACAAACAACCGCAACCCACGTAATCTTGATGGATTACGAAAACGGCAGCTTTCTTTATGAGAAGGCAGCCGATACGCCAATCCCGCCGGCTAGTTTGACCAAGCTCATGACCATGGAGCTGGTCTTTCAGGCGATACAGGAGCGAAGACTCACGCTTGAGCAAGAACTGTTCATCAGTCCGTATGCGTGGAGAAATGGCGGCGCGAGATCCGGTGGCTCAACGATGTTCGCCTCTGTCAACAGTCGAGTGAAAGTCGAAGATCTTATTCAAGGTGTCGTCGTTGTTTCCGGAAACGATGCGGCCATCGCTTTTGCGGAAGCGCTTGAGGGAAACGAAACCTTGTTTGCGAAGCGTATGACGGAGCGAGCGGGTGAACTTGGGCTGAAGAGCGCTGTTTTTCGCAATGCGACCGGCCTTAACGACCCAGATCACAAGATTTCAGTCCGCGACCTTGCCAGGCTCAGCAGGCATATAATTAGCGAATATCCTGAGTTCTTTCCTTATTACAGCCAACGCGAATTCACCTGGAATAAAATCAAACAGCAAAATCGTAATCCGTTGCTCGACATGGGGATCGGCGCCGACGGAATGAAAACAGGTTATATCAAAGAGTCCGGATATAGTCTTGTCGGAACCGCCGTACAAAGCGACAATCGTCTGATCCTCGTTATTACGGGTTCACCATCGATGAAGGAACGCGGCGAAGACGCTCGGAAACTTCTCGAGTGGGGCTTCAAAAATTTCGATCCTCGTTCCCTTGTGAAAGAAGGCTCCGTAGTTGCCGAGGCACAGGTTTTCGGCGGTGATCGCGGTCGCGTTCCGCTCGTCAGTGAAAAGAAACTCAGAGTGTTTTTGCCGAAAGGTACGAACGACCGTTTGTTAGTCCGTGCAACTTATCTTGGACCTCTACGGGCACCTGTCGTAAAAGGCACAGAAATTGCGCGTCTGAAGGCATGGCGTGGCGAGCGACTTATCCTCGATGCTCCACTCGTCGCGGGTGACGATGTCGCCAAGGGCGGCATTTTTCGACGCGCTTTTGACGGAGTCTACGAACTAGCCGTCGATTTAGTCCGGACCGCGCTCTCGAATTTCAAGAGAACTTAGTTTATATGCGCGCCATGACCACCACCGGCCGTTTCATCACTTTTGAAGGCGGGGAGGGCGTCGGAAAGTCGACGCAAGTAAAACGACTTGCGGAACGCTTGCGCCTACTCGATTGTGAAGTCGTGGAAACGCGTGAGCCAGGAGGTTCACCCGGAGCTGAGGCAATCCGACATTTACTCTTGAACGGAATTGCTAAGCCGCTCGGCACGGAAGCCGAGGCGATGTTATTTGCGGCCGCACGCGATGATCACATGGTAACTACAATTATCCCATCGCTGAAGCGTGGCGCTTGGGTCATCTGTGATCGCTTTATCGACTCGACTCGGGTTTATCAGGGCGCGCTTGGGAACGTCGATCCACGCCTCATTCGCTCGCTGGAAAATGTCGTGATTGGCGACAATACACCTGACCTGACGCTTATTCTTGATGTTGATCCGGAAATCGGTCTTGCTAGGGTAAAAAAGCGTGGTGAAGGCACCAACCGATTTGAAGCCGAAAATCTCGAATTTCACCGGCAGGTGCGCGCCGCCTATCGCGATATCGCGGAACAAGAACCTCAACGCTGCACGCTTGTTGATGCCAGTGATACGCCCGATGTAATCGCAATCCGAATCTGGATGGTCGTTTCAAACCGTTTGTTAGATCCCCTGCGTGCCACAAATGAGCCGCGAGCAGTCGGGTGAAGATTGAAGCTGAACGCGAAGAGGGTGACCGGCTTTCCGGGGCACCACGTCCGCGAGAACGCTCAACATTAATTGGCCACGAAAAAGCTGAAGCCGAAGTGCTAGCGGCATGGAATGCAGGACGTTTACCTCACGCATTTCTGATCGGCGGACCGGAAGGCATCGGCAAAGCGACATTCGCATATCGCATTGCGCGTTTCTTGCTTTCAAACCCAAAACCCGGTGCGAGAAGCCTGCAAATACCACCGGACCACGCTGTCGCACGGCAGGTCGCTGTTCTCTCGCACCCAGATCTCTTGGTATTGCGGCGGATCGCAATCGAAGAGGGCAAGAAAGTTCCTTCCGAAATCTCCGTCGATGACGTGAGAAAAACTTTTAAATTCTTTGGCTCAACCGCCGCTTATGGTGGTTATCGTGTATGTATCGTCGATTCGCTCGACGAGCTGAATAAACAAGGCATGAACTCTCTTTTGAAGATCCTAGAAGAACCACCAAAGAGAGCCATTTTTTTGTTGATTTCGCACTCGCCGGGTCGCCTGCTCGCAACAATTCGTTCACGCTGTCAGAAATTACAACTGCGTTCGCTTTCGATTGAACAGGTTTCTCGTGCCGTCACCCAAATTGCGGATGAGATCGAACCATTTCCGCGAGGAAAAATAAAGAAAGCCGCTGAAGGAAGCGGCGGAAGTGTCCGAAAGGCATTGTCGCTAATTCTAGACGAGGCGTTGGAAGTTCGTGAACTCACCGAGAAACTGCTGGCTCGCTTGCCGCAGACGGATGGTGAAGGTATGCAAAAGCTCGGCGACTCGCTTCGCACCGATGCTGGATTCTTCACTTTCGCCGAAACAGTAGAAGATTGGCTTGCCGCAGCGGCAACGAAGATGACCGATTCACCCATACGTCTTGCACGTTTTGCCGAGACATGGGAAAATGTCCATCGTGCCGCGATCGAAACCGACGCTTATGGACTCGACCGCAAGCCGCTCGTATTTCAGGTCTTCTTCATGCTTGCCGAGGCTACGCAGCACGCTTGACGCGAAGCGGATGCGTTCAAGGGTTCGAACATGGCCGAAAAGCCTCGCTATTACGTCACTACGGCAATTTCATATCCCAACGGCGCGCCGCACATCGGTCACGCCTATGAGGCGATCGCGGCCGATGCGATTGCGCGATTCAAACGGCTCGAAGGCTACGATGTCTTCTTTCTGACAGGTGTTGACGAGCATGGATTGAAAATGACGCAAACCGCGGCGCAGGAGCACATCACGCCTCGCGAACTGTCTGATCGCAACACGCCGCGCTTTCAAGCCATGTGTGATCGCATGAATGTTTCTTATGATCGCTTTATTCGCACAACAGAACCCGCGCATTATGATTCGTCGCAAGCGATCTGGCAACGCATGGCCGCCGCCGGTGATATTTATCTAGGTAATTATGAGGGCTGGTACTCGGTTCGTGACGAGGCATTTTATGCAGAATCGGAAACGACGATCGGTCCTGATGGAGCTCGCCTTGGCCCACAGGGCACGCCGGTCGAATGGACCAAGGAACAAACCTACTTCTTCAAACTATCGGCCTATCAAGATAAACTCCTGGCTTATTACGACGCCAATCCAGATTTTATTCTGCCGGAGACGCGACGCAATGAAGTTGTGAGTTTTGTTAAATCGGGACTGCAGGATCTTTCTGTCTCCCGCTCCACACTGAGTTGGGGTGTCCCGGTTCCCAACGCCCCAAGACATGTCATGTATGTATGGGTCGATGCCTTGACCAACTACATAACTGGGGTCGGTTACCCCAATGAAAATTCAAAAGAGTTTCAGCGATTTTGGCCCGCTGATCTGCATGTTATCGGTAAGGATATTGTGCGTTTTCATGCCGTTTACTGGCCAGCTTTTTTGATGTCGGCCGGGCTCAAACCGCCAAAACGAGTCCACGGTCACGGCTTTCTTTTCAATCGCGGAGAGAAGATGTCAAAATCCGTCGGCAACGTCGTCGATCCATTTTCTCTTGCCGATACCTACGGAGTTGATGCACTGCGTTATTTTTTTCTGCGCGAAGTACCTTTCGGACAAGATGGAAGCTACGGACACGAGGCGATTGTAAATCGCACCAACGCTGACCTTTCAAACGATCTCGGTAATCTAGCGCAGCGTTCACTTTCTATGATCGCGAAAAATTGCGGTGCAAAACTCCCTGGCCCCGGTCCACTGTCAGCAAGCGACAAGGAAATCATCGCAGCGGCCGACGCTATGCTTGAAAAAGTGCGCGAGGCAATGGCAACGCAGCAAATTCATCAAGCCTTGAACACGATTTGGACTGTGGTCGCTGACGCAAATCGGTACTTCGCGGGACAAGCACCCTGGGAGTTGCGCAAGAAAGATTCGGCGCGCTTCGCGACCGTATTGTGGACAACGGCTGAGGTAACGCGACAAGTCGCCATTCTCGCTCAACCATTCGTTCCGGCAGGTGCTGCTAAATTGCTCGACATTCTTGGCGTAAGCCCAAATGCTCGGCATTTTTTGTCGCTCGGAAAGTCTGGACGCCTCGCTGGTGGCTCGATATTACCGCCTCCGAGTCCGGTTTTCCCGCGATACGTTGATCCAGAGGAAAAAGCGAGCTGAACCATGCTCGTCGACAGCCACTGTCATCTCGATTTTCCTGATTTTAGCGTTGAACTCGATGCAGTTATAGAACGGGCGCGTAGTGCAGGTCTCGTTCGCATGGTCACTATTTCTACACGGGTTGAAAAACTTCCAACGATCCGCGCCATCGCGGAGCGTTTCGATGAAATATTTTGTTCAGTGGGAACACATCCACATCATGCAGCAAAAGAACCGAACATCTCAGTTGCCGACCTTGTGGCTGCTACGCGGCATGCCAAAGTGGTCGCGATTGGCGAAACGGGGCTCGACTATCACTACAATAATAGCCCACGCGACGAACAAGAGCGCGGATTTCGCCGTCACATCGCTGCGGCGCGCGAAACCCAGTTGCCGCTAATTATCCATGCACGTGATGCAGATGAGGATATCGCCCGCATTCTCGAAGAAGAAAACGCAAAAGGTGCTTTTCCCTTCGTCCTTCATTGTTTTACTGGTGGCGAAACTTTCGCGCGTCGCGGAATTACTCTCGGCGGCTACGTTTCTTTTTCCGGAATTTTGACCTTCAAAACCAGCAACAGTTTGCGGCAGATCGCCGCAAGCCTCCCTGAAGATCGTATTTTGATTGAAACCGATGCGCCTTTTCTAGCTCCAGGCCCATGGCGCGGAAAGCGCAATGAACCGGCTTATGTAGCAGAGACAGCGCGAGTTCTCGCAGACACGCGCAGCATAACTTTCGAACAAATTGGGACGATTACCAGTGCTAATTTCTTCCGTCTGTTCTCCAAAGTGCCTTCAATCTGATGGTTATGGTTTTCACCATTCTGGGCTGCGGATCCTCAGCGGGCGTGCCGCGCGTGGGGCAGGGATGGGGTAATTGTGATCCCAACAACCCGAAAAATCGCCGCCGCCGTTGCTCACTTTTGGTGGAACGCATCGAAAAGCAGGGTCGTACCACTGTGCTCGTGGATACATCACCGGATCTCCGCGACCAGCTTCTTGGCGCCGGAGTATCGAGACTTGATGCAGTCTTCTTCAGCCATGAGCATGCTGACCACACTCATGGAATTGACGACTTGCGTCCGCTCACATTGGCGCAACGACAACGCATCGATGTTTACCTCGATGCCCGCACATCAGAATTCCTGCATGCCCGCTTTGGCTATTGCTTCAAGACACCAGAGGGAAGCGAATATCCGCCCATCCTTTCCGAACACCGAATAAGAACGACAGAGGAAGTCTCGATTTCGGGTGAGGGTGGCATCATAACCGTGCTGCCTCTCTCTCAGCACCACGGGGATATACAGATAATGGGATTTCGTTTCGGGAATCTCGCTTATTGCTGCGATGTGAGTGGTTTTCCAACCGAAAGCGCATCGGCTCTTCACGATCTTGATGTTTGGATCCTAGATTCGCTGCGCTATCGGCCACATCCAAGCCATTTTAGTGTCCAGGATGCACTTGGATGGATCGAGCAGATGCGCCCGCGCCGCGCCATCCTCACAAATCTGCACACCGAGCTCGACTACGAAACCTTACGCCGATCTCTCCCGCGCGACGTCGAACCCGCCTTCGATGGCATGAAAATTGAGCTTTTTCAATAAGATACGTTATTTTTTTAGCAAGATGTAGGTCAAAGTGCAATTTTGAATTTGTCGACGATCCAATGCGGCTGCTTGGGCTCGTACTTGCCAAAGTTCCCGAATCTAAGTGCGATGTTTTTGTCGGTCACCAGATTTATCACGCATGTCTGGGGTAATAACGGCTGCGTCCGCAAAAACCAGCCCGCCGCCGGCTAGGCCAGCTCTGCATCATCAGGCATGATCGCGATGCCAAGGAAGCAGCCCGGGCTGAACGCATACCGTCCACATCGATCGACATTCCCATGGAAGCGCGAACCTATTTGCTCACGTTGCACGAATTCTCAGCGTATAACGATGACAAGCAACTCGTCGCTGCCCAGGCGGGCCGGGAGACTGTGGTCATTAATCGGCATCGAGAGGGCCGAGCGCCCTTACAGCCGGTAGCAATATGAACGATCTCGGAAGGGTTGCCGATGAAATCCCCAATATATGCAATCTCAGAACTAAATGTTCCATAATATGTCTTCTGCGAATCGACGATATCGATCCGGCAATTAGCGATGTGCCGCTTTGCTTTCCTCTGTTCCCATGCTCTCTCCCTCCTCACATGATCTAACAACTGGCTGACTGCTTCCAAATTGCGAGCCTCTCGCGACATCAAACGTTTGATTGAGCTGATGGCAGCGCTACGCACGCCCGGTAGCGGCTGCCCATGGGATCTCGAACAAAGCTTTGAGACAATCGCCCCCTATACCATTGAAGAAGCCTATGAGGTTGCCGAGGCTATCGCCCGCAAGGACCTTCGCAGCCTTACGGAAGAGCTAGGCGACCTGCTGTTACAAGTTGCCTTTCACGCCCAAATGGCTGAAGAACGCGGCGCATTTGACTTTGGTGACATCGTTTACGCGATCACAGATAAACTCATCCGCCGGCATCCTCATGTATTCGCAGAAAAGAAAAAGTTGGCGCCAGAAGAAGTAAAAGCCATTTGGCATAAAATTAAAGATAAGGAGCGGGCGGAACGTAAAAATGGGTCAAGAACGGAGGGAACGCTCGATGGAGTAGCCTTAGCCCTTCCCGCCCTGATCCGTGCGGAAAAACTGCAAAAGAAAGCTGCCGCGGTCGGTTTCGACTGGCCAAGCATCGAACAGGTTAAGGCCAAAATCAGCGAGGAATTGCGGGAGCTGGAAGAAACGAAAAACGACAAGAAAGCCGCAGCTGAAGAGATCGGCGATCTTCTGTTCGCCATTGCTAACTTAGCTCGTCATCTGAATATCGATCCCGAAGCGGCGTTGCGCAGCACCAATCAGAAATTCGAAAGACGTTTCGCCGCGATCGAATCTGCGTTGAAGGCACGTGGTAAATCACTGGAAGAAACTAGCTTGCAAGAAATGGATGCACTTTGGAACGATGTGAAGATCGAGGAACGCAAGAAAAAGAATTAAAATGTTTTAAATAGCTACAAGGAAAGAACCCGGAAAACGCCGCCTGACCATATCGATTTTCGCAGGTTCCACTCGCACCGTGATTTCAAGCTGACCATCATCCGAAAACTGTCGATTCAGGACCTCACATTGGCGATGTAGCCATCCGAGCCCTGCTCCATCAGCCGGATCGAGTTTGAATGAGAAAGTCTTTCGGTTAGCCGTCACACGCTTTTCAATAACGTCAACCAAAGATGCGATGCCCTCGCCTGTCAGCGCGGACACTAGTACAGGTCGCGTTTCCGATGAACGGCGGGCTATGATGTTTTCAAGCCGTTCGCGCTTATGCGAATCCAAGCGATCGATCTTATTCCAAACCTCGATGATGCGGCCGCGATCCTCTGTATCGATACTGAGTTCCCGTAGAATGTTTACTACATCGGTTGATTGTGCCTCCGCATCTTCATGCGAGGTATCATGTACGTGCACAATCACATCCGCTTCCGTAACTTCTTCGAGCGTTGCTCGAAAAGCCGCAATTAGTGTTGTCGGTAGTTCAGAAATGAATCCGACCGTATCTGACAAGATCACACGTGAGCCATGTGGCAGATCAACAGCGCGTAACGTTGGATCGACCGTCGCAAACAGCAAATTTTGTGCGTACACTGTCGCGTTGGTTAAAGTGTTGAATAGTGTCGATTTACCAGCGTTAGTGTAGCCGACCAATGCCACGATAGGATACGGTACACGTCTGCGATTTTCACGGTGAAGCGCACGTGTACGTTTTACCTTTTCAATTTCGCACTTGATTTTACTAATGCGCTCGCTGATTTGCCGTCTATCCGCTTCAATTTGCGTTTCGCCAGGACCGCCCAAGAACCCAAAACCTCCGCGCTGACGCTCAAGATGAGTCCAGGATCGTACCAGGCGGCTTTTCTGATAATTAAGGTGCGCGAGTTCGACCTGCAGCGATCCTTCGCGAGTGTGCGCCCTCTCCCCGAAAATTTCCAGAATAAGCCCGGTGCGATCGATGACTTTTGCGTTCCAGGCCTTTTCCAGATTGCGCTGCTGGATAGGTGACAATGCAGCATCCACAAATACGAGTCCCGCCTTCTCTGCACGCACGATACCTGCAATTTCATCGACCTTGCCCGAGCCGAGATACGTCGCAGGCTTAATCGTAGAAAGTGAAATGATGCCGGCTTTCGCCACTTTCAATTCAATTGCAGCGGCTAATCCAACTGCCTCTTCGAGCCTGGCTTCGATACTGCGTGCGGGTGAACCTTCACCCCCTTTCAGTGTCTTGCGCGCAAGCTGCGGTACGATGACGATTGCTGTCATCAGCGAACCGGGAGGAGTTAACTCGGTCTCACTCGATTTTTTCGAGCGGCCTGCCCGCTGCGGCTTCAATCAGACCTTATCCATTGCGTGCGCTGAATCCTCCGGCTCAAAAAGCTGAATCGGATGACCGGGCATGATCGTCGAAATTGCATGTTTGTAGACGAGCTGCGAATGCCCGTCCCGCCGTAACAGCACGCAAAAATTATCGAACCAAGTCACGATGCCTTGTAATTTTACGCCATTGACGAGAAAAATCGTGAGCGGAACTTTGCTCTTGCGGACGTAGTTCAGAAATGTGTCCTGGAGGTTTTGTGTCCTTTCCGCCGCCATTGCTATTTTCCTTCTTGTTGATTGGGCGACCGATTATCTCGGGGCTTTGTTGAGCCCCGACCCCTTGCTGCGATGCAAACTCGACACCGCGTGGGAACAGTTCCATTAAAAGGCGGAACCCGCCAACACGCAAGACAAAGTTCCATTAGCAGAAGCCCACGGGATGCGCTCTTCAGCCTTCAATTTCAGCAACTTCGTGAAAACACGCGCGTAAAGCCTGCGTAACTGGTCCCGGTTTTCCGTTGCCAATACTTCTGCCGTCGATCTTTACGACTGGCATCACAATCTGCGTGGCGGCCGTCAGAAAGGCCTCTTTGGCCGCAAGCGCTTCCGCCACCTTGAACGATCGCTCTTCAATCTTGAGACCGAGTTTCGTCACAACGTCAAAAATTACGGTCCGGGTTATCCCGCGCAGGATTCCGTGCTCCGCTCGCCGCGTAACAATAGTTTTGTCGGCCGTGACGATCCATGCATTCGAAGATGATCCTTCGGTGATATAGCCTGCGCTATCCACGAACCATGCTTCGCCAGCACCCTGCTCACGCGCTTGCTGCCGGGCAAGCACGTTGGGTAGTAGCCCGATCGTTTTAATATCAACGCGCTCCCATCGATTATCTTTAAGCGTAATCACCGAAATCCCCGTTGCGGCAGAAATTTCGTTCTTTCGATTATCCTTAGACCGTGCGATTACAACCAGCGTGGGGTGCGTATCGGGCGGCGGAAACGCGTGTTCGCGCCGAGCAACTCCTCTCGTCACTTGTAGATATAACAACCCGTCACGTACGCGATTTTTTTGAATTGTTTCGCGCATAATAACCCCAAACGCTCGTAGTGATATCGGCAAAGCAATGCTAATCTCACTTAATGAGCGAGTTAGTCGATCCATGTGGCGGCGTTGGTCGACAAGGCGCCCTCCCCGAACCTCACAAACTTCGTAAACGCCGTCGGCGAATTGATAGCCGCGATCCTCAACGTGAATAGTGGCCTGTGCGTAAGGAAGATAGCGACCGTTGACGAATACAACGCGCGACACATTTTTTCCTAATCGACGCCGAGCGCCTTGAGTTTGCGGTGAAGCGCGGAACGCTCCATGCCGATAAACTCGGCGGTGCGCGAGATATTGCCACTGAAGCGGCTTATTTGCGCGATCAAATATTCACGTTCAAAGGCCTCGCGAGCTTCTCGCAACGGCAGGCTCATTAAGTGCTCCCCACCACCGAGACCCTTCGGCATATTGGGCACAAGCGCACCTACGTCTTGCGGCAACATGCTTGCGGTGACCGTCGCTTCTGGCGAACCGCCGGCAAGGATCAACAATCGCTCCACGTTATTGCGTAGCTGACGCACATTGCCCGGCCAATCATGCGATTCAAGCACTGCAAGCGCATCGGGACCAATTTGCCGTCTTGGCAAGCCTGTCGCCGCCGAAATCTGATCAAGAAAATGGTCGACAAGTTCAGCGATATCCTCCCGCCGCTCGGAAAGCGGAGGCACCCGGATAGGGACAACGCTTAATCGATGATACAGGTCCTCACGGAAATTTCCTTCTGCAACCTCGGATTCGAGGTTACGGCCTGTACAAGAAATAATTCTAACATCGACATGAATGCGTGCCGTACCGTTCACGCGCTGAAAGTTCTGATCGACCAATACGCGAAGAATACGATTCTGCGTTTCGCGCGGCATGTCCGCAATTTCATCGATGAATAGCGTGCCGCTATCGGCCTCCTCGAGCGCGCCGATTTTGCGCGAAGTACCATTATTATTACCTTCAACACCGAAGAGCTCTGTCTCCATGCGTTCGGGTGTAATGGTGGCCGCATTAATGACGATAAAAGGTCCGCTAGCACGAGCGGACTGCGCGTGAATCATCCGTGCTGTGATTTCCTTGCCGGACCCTGATGGGCCAATGATGAGAACGCGGCTATTGGTGGGGGCGACACGTTCGATCGTCAGGCGCAACTGATGCATTGCCGGTGAAGACCCAACCAGCTTGTCGGAATGAGGTGCCAATTGCCTCAGTGATTTTACTTCAAGCTTGAGTCGCAACGTTTCAATCGCGCGTCCGGCAACAAGTATAAGACGATCCGCGTTGAAAGGCTTCTCAATAAAGTCGTAAGCGCCTCGTCGTATTGCGGCGACCGCAGTTTCGATGGTGCCATGACCGGAAATCATTACCACCGGCATGTCCGGATATTCGCTTTTGATAACGTCCAAGAGCGCCAAACCATCAAGACGGCTACCCTCAAGCCAAATATCGAGAAGGACTAGATGCGGACGGCGCGCCTGGATAGCGCCGATTGCCTCGTCGGCATTCTTGGCCGTGCGGACGGAATAACCTTCGTCTTGCAAAATTCCTGCGACGAGATCGCGAATGTCGACTTCATCGTCGACGACGAGAATATCAGTCGCCATGCTCAGATCCTCGAAACTTCTTTGTCCACGTGGTTTTCTTTTTCTGAATTAACTTGGGTCGGTTCCGAAGTGCCTTCGGCAACAAACGACAGACGCACCCACGCGCCCTGCCGCTTCCCCTCGGTACTCAACGGAGCATCGAGCAAATCGATTCTTCCGCCGTGCTCTTCTAGAATTTTTCCAACGATTGCTAGCCCGAGACCCGTGCCTTTTTCACGCGTAGTCACATAGGGTTCCAACAAACGATCCCTGTTTTCATACGGCAGGCCAACGCCATTATCTATGACATCGATGATGGCGAATGCGTTTTCACGCGAGGCATGAACACTAATCCGTCCCTTTCCGCGCAGTTCAGCGGGAACGGCTTCAATCGCTTCGACCGAGTTTTTTAAGATGTTCGTCAGCGCTTGCGAAATCAAACGCCGATCGAAACGTGCCTGCATGGGTTCCGAAGGAAGTTCCACCTCAAAAGCAATATCCGGATGACCCACACGCATCAGGAAAACAACTTGTCGAACGGTCTCAGATAGATCCTGCGATTCGACGACAGGTTTTGGCGTACGAGCGAAGGCTGAGAATTCGTCAACCATTCGTCCGATGTCCCCAACTTGACGAATAATGGTATCGGTGCACTGCTCGAAAACTTCGCGGTCACCCGTCAATATCTTTCCGTACTTGCGCCGCAATCGTTCCGCCGATAGCTGAATTGGCGTCAACGGGTTCTTAATTTCATGCGCAATTCGTCGCGCAACGTCAGCCCAAGCAGAAGTACGCTGAGCAGATACAAGTTCGGTAATATCATCAAGTGTAATGACATAACCGTGCTCGGATTCTGAAGAGGATTCGGTCGTTACGCGCACATTGATTGTGCGCTCACGCCCTCCACGCCCGATCGAAACCGTTCCCTGAGCGTACTGGGCTCCAGCCTGCGCTTCGCGAACTAAAGAGGCGATTTCCGGAATAGTCTCATCAACGGTGGTCCCAATCAGTCCGGTCTCACTTCGTCCTAGCAAATGTTCGGCAGATCGATTGAGAATTGTGACGCGCGCTTTTGTGTCCAGACCAATCACTCCCGCACCAACCCCAGCCAGAACAGCCTCGGTAAAACGCCTGCGTTGATCAATCTGATCGCGAGCACCGACAATATCGTCGTGCTGCGCCCGCAATTCTTGAGTCATCTTGTTAAAACTTTCACTCAAATTTGCGAGATCACCCTCTGCGCGACGCACCGGGACTTGTGCGTGTAGATTGCCAGAGGCAACGAGCTCCGAGGCGGTGATTAAGCGCCGGATCGGCGCAACCAATCGATTGGCAAAGTTGAGGCCTATCCAGACTGCCGACAAAAGCAAAAGTAGTGCGATAACTGCGTACATCAACGCAAAAGCAACTTGTACGCCAAAGCGCCGCTCTTCCATCCCTGCGTATTCGATGGCCCCTGCTTCAGTCGATCGCAAATACTGGAGAACCTGAGGATCTATGGGGCGCGCCACATACAGGTAAATATTCTCAAATCCTTTGATTGGCATGATCGCAGCGACGAAATCTGCATCATTTGAAAAATAAATAAGCGGACGTTCCTCGGTTGCCTGCCCAATTGACAAGTTTGTCGGAACCTCTGCTTTCTGAGAAAAATCAATATTAGCCCTTTCTACTACTGTAAGATTGCTTTGAATTAATAAGGCGACTGGCAAACCGCGAACTGATGCTTGGGCGGTCAATATTTCTCGAAATCGTGCCCGATCATCGTCGTAAAGGGTTCGCAGATGAGACAAATCGTCAGACATCGCCGCGAGATCCGCACGTATCCCTATTGCGTGTTCGCGCACATAACTTTGAGCAATCGTGATCGCGTTTCCAATAATCGCGCGAGTGCGCGTTGAAAACCAACGGTCAAGTCCTCGTTCTAATGTAATTGATGCGATGATCGCGACGAGAATCGCGGGCACAGCGGCAACAAGACCGAACATAAAAGCGATACGGATATGTAATCGAGCGCCTGCCCTGCCTTTGCGCCATGCTCGTAGAAGGTTGATGAAGCTCCATGCCACGATAGCGGTCAGGATTACGACCATGGCCAAATTGCCGAGCAAAACCGTGACCACGACTTGATGGGTTGGTACGACCGGTGTGAGCCCGGTCAAAACGACAAAGGTGAAGAGCGCAGAGAGCAGCGCGAGCACAACGGCAGCAGGCGGCAGAAGCTCTTTAAATGTGCGCAGAGGCCGCGGAAAGGGCGCCGATTCGGGAACTTTAGCTGAAGTGGCCAGAGAATCGGACATATGGAATTGATCGCCTATAATTCTTGTACTGATGCAATCCTACAACACTGGTGCAAAAATGTGACAGATTCAAATGCTTTTTCGTGAGAAAAGGCTAATGGCTCTTTAGCGGCCCATTTTGATGATCTGGACATCAAGATCGCGGATCTTCTTCCGAAGGGTATTGCGATTTACCCCCAGCAACTCCGCAGCCTTAATTTGATTACCCCGCGTTGCGGCGAGCGCAGCGGTCACGAGCGGCCCCTCTATCTCTTTTAGAATGCGGTGATAGAGACCCGGCGGAGGGAGTGTTTCGCCGCTGAAACTACCGAAATATTTCGCAAGATGACGTTCGACGGATACAGACAAATTCTCATCCGTCTTTTCCATGTTCTCTATCGTCGCTGTGGGCTGAGAAAGTTCTGCGTCGATAATTGCGACCCCAATAATTTCTTGCGGGTAAAGCGCACCTAGACGTCTAATCAAATTTTCCAGCTCGCGCACATTGCCTGGCCAGCGATATCGCTTAAGGCGCTCAAGAGCCGCCGGTTCGATTTGCTTCCGAGGCAATCCTTCGCGCTCCGCGAGTGCGAAGAAATGACGGACAAGATCTGGAATATCCTCTGTCCGCTCACGCAAAGGTGGAAGACGCAAGGGCACGACATTCAATCGGAAGAATAAATCTTCGCGAAATAGCCCCTGTTGAATCAAGATACGCAAATCTTTGTTTGTGGCTGCAATGATGCGGACGTCGGTCTTGATAGGTGTGCGCCCACCAACGGTCGTGTATTCACCTTGCTGCAGAACACGAAGCAATCGTGTTTGTGCTTCCATCGGCATGTCCCCGATCTCATCGAGGAACAAGGTTCCACCCTCGGCTTGCTCAAAACGGCCCGAGCTACGGGCCTGCGCACCAGTAAAGGCGCCCTTCTCATGGCCAAAGAGTTCGGATTCGATCAAATCGCGTGGGATCGCTGCCATATTGATCGCCACGAACGGCCCGCCGCGACGTCTGCCGTAATCGTGCAATGCGCGCGCGACCAATTCTTTACCGGTACCTGATTCGCCTGAAATCATTACGGTGAGATCTGTTTGCATCAAACGAGCGAGCAGCCGGTAAATTTCCTGCATTGCGGGGGAACGGCCAACAAGCGGGATGCTGTCAGGTTCTTCCGGCTTCGGTGCCGTTTTGTTGGAGTGCTTGGGCTCTGACATTGCCCTGCCGACGATCGAAATGAGCTCCTTTAAGTCGAAAGGTTTCGGCAAATACTCATATGCGCCGCGTTCAGACGCGCGAATTGCAGTCATAAAATTATTTTGCGCGCTCATGACAATAATCGGAAGGTCCGGCCTGACTTTCTTAATCCGCGGCAAGAGATCGAATGCGTTCTCATCAGGCATTACAACGTCAGTGATCACAAGATCGCCGTCACCCTGCGAGACCCATCGCCAAAGTGTCGCGGCATTGCCGCATGAACGCACTTCGTATCCTGCGCGCGAAAGCGCCTGATTGAGCACCGTGCGGATCGCGGCGTCATCATCGGCAACAAGAATGCTTCCCGCGGGCATAGAGTCCTCAACTTCCAGCGATCATTTCTTCCGTGCCAACGTCGCTATACATCGGCATGAGCACACGGAAGGTGGTGTGGTTTGACTGACTATCGCATTCGACGATGCCACCATGATCGCCGATGATTTTGGCGACCAAGGCAAGACCCAATCCGCTTCCACTCGGCTTGGTGGTAACAAAAGGATCAAATAAATGCGGCAGGAGGTCCTCGGGAACCCCAGGACCATTGTCAACAACACAAAATTCCATCGGCAACCCGACGCGTACGGACGAGCCAGGAACAGTCAGACGAACGCCAGGACGGAATGCAGTAGTCAGACGAATTTCGCCATCACCTGCGTCGCCGATCGATTCAGCTGCATTTTTTACGAGATTCAAAAAAACCTGAATCAATTGATCGCGACTCGCAAATACCGGAGGAAGCGATGGATCATAATCTTCTACAATCCTAATATGACGGCCGAAACCCGATTGCGCGAGCCGCTTCACGTGTTCAAGCACGGAATGGATATTTATGGGCTCGCGCTCGACTGGGCGCTCGTCGGCGAAAACATCCATGCGATCGACTAATTTTACAATACGATCTGCTTCATCACAAATGAGTTTTGTCAGCACACGATCCTCATCTTCCGCCGATTGCTCTAACAATTGCGCGGCCCCGCGGATACCGGATAGAGGATTCTTGATTTCGTGAGCGAGCATTGATGCAAGCGCAGCCACCGAGCGTGCGGCCCCACGATGCGTAAGCTGCCGGTCGATTTTATCCGCGATACTTCTTTCCTGAAGTACTGCAACCACGTGACCGGGTTGTTCAGGCAAAGGAGCAACATGAATATCAACGATGCGCTCGCCAATATTTCTTGGCGTGCCAAGATCAACGCGATATTCGTTGACTGCAGCCATCCGGGAGCGGACTTGCTCGATCAACGAGATCAGTGGGCTCCCAAAAGGCACAAACTCCTTAAGGGGATGTCGCCGCAAAACGGGCAAACCGCATTCGAAAAAAGCTTCCGCTGCTACGTTGGCTTCAACGATGTGATCGTTCGGAGCAATGATGATGACGGGATGCGGCAGTGCATTGAGCACCGCCTCCGACAATCCCATCATGCTTTGAGTCGGCTGTTTGGCGCGTGCCGTGCTCATGCTGCGGCCTTCCATTCGATGTCATCAAATGCGCGCCGGATTCCGCTGATGACTTGTTGGGTTTGGGTCTCTGCGAGAAGCCTTGAACGCCAGTGTTTGATCCAATCCGGAGATAATGAAACCGACCGCGCTGCCGCCTCTAGTGCCCAACCAACATGTTTTCTGGCCTCGCGCATTCCGCGCACCGCTCCATAAAGCGTAAGCCAGGACTCATAAAGTTCGATGAGCACGTCACGCTGAGTAGAAAGCGAGGGATCAGAAGGCCGCTTTCCGGTCTCCAGAAATTCTCCGATTTGCCCCGGAAACCATGGCCGACCCCGCGCCCCACGACCGATCATTAGCGCATCCGCACCGGTAATCACTTGCATCACGGCCGCGTCCTCGTAGGTCGTCAGATCACCATTTGCCGCGAGAGGGATATTGATTGCGGATTTTACATGCGCAATCGCGGACAAATTCACACTACCCCTATAGAATTGCGCGCGGGTACGCCCATGCACGGTTACGAGCGCAACACCAGCGGACTCCGCGCGACGGGCAAGTTCAGGCGCGACAATCGAATTTTCATCCCAGCCAAGACGCATCTTGAGCGTTACCGGAACGTTCACTGCAGATACAACTGCTGCAATCAACCGCTCGGCTTGATCAACATCTCGTAGCAAAGCAGCCCCTGCGTCACCGTTGGTGACACTTTTCGCGGGACAACCCATGTTGATATCGATAATTTGAGCGCCGGCGCGTTCCGCAAGCCGTGCACCCTGAGCTAGCCAATACGCGTCGCAACCTGCGAGTTGAACGACATGCAGGTCAACGCCTTCGCCCTCCGCGCGCAGCAGAGCTCCTGGATCGCCAGTGGCGAGCCAGTCGCTCGCGATCATTTCTGAAACAACAAGCCCTGCCCCGAAACGGATGGCCATTCTGCGGAACGGCAAATCTGTAATGCCGGCCATCGGCGAGAGGAAGGCACGATTAGGAATGCGATGCGGGCCAATCCTTAGAGGGAACTTTCCTATAGGCTTCAAGAGAGGTCACCGCGTTCTGCCTAACAATTAGGCACGATATCCGATGCTCATATCTTAGTCAAACATGGATCGATTGCAAGGATTTTATTGCATTGCAGCGTTGGCAGGTGACAGCTTCATTAGGGTAGGAACGATTGTTGGCTAGTTCAAAGAACGGTGAGGACTCTAGAATGCAGACAGCGGCCCTCATCGTTGCCGCAGGCCGCGGGCACCGCGCGGGCGGCAGCAAGCCTAAGCAATACCGTTCTTTTTTGGGCGAGCCTGTACTGCGGCGAACGCTGCGAATTTTCGACGCCGAATCCTCAATCGATCGAATCGTTTCGGTCATTCATCCCGATGACATCGAAAATTATCGATCGTGCGCAAATGGCTTCGAGAAATGCATGCCACCGGTTTTCGGTGGAAAAACGCGGCAGCGTTCTGTGCTCGCTGGGCTCGAGGCGCTCGAAAAATCGGCCCCTGAAGTCGTACTCGTGCACGACGCGGTGCGCCCCCTTTCCTCGCCGTCGCTCGTCGCACGCGCACTCGAAGCGGTAAAAATTAGCGGGGCTGCGATCCCCGTATTGCCGGTAAACGAAACGGTGAAACGTACGGATAGCTTAGGCTGCGTTGTCGCTACGCTCGATCGCTCCTCATTGCGCTCCGTTCAAACACCGCAAGTATTTTTATTTGAAAAACTGATCAGTGCCCACCGCCGTGCCGCTAATGCCGGCCTCGAGGAGTTTCCGGATGATGCCTCGATCGCCGAGTGGGCGGGGATTTCAGTGGCGACCTTTCCTGGCGAAACAGGAAACATCAAGCTCACTACATCCGACGATTTTCTGATTGCAGAAGCCGTCGCAGGCGGACTGACTGAAGTTCGCACTGGCGTGGGCTTCGACGTGCATGCCTTCGGTCCCGGTGACCGAGTAATGCTCGGCGGTGTTTCGATCCCGCACACGAAATCATTGATTGGTCATTCTGATGCCGATGTTCTTCTACATGCGCTTACCGATGCCGTGCTGGGGGCGCTCGGCGAAGCTGATATTGGAGCTCACTTTCCGCCGTCGGATATTAAATGGCGCGGGGCTTCTTCCGATCGATTTCTCGTCCATGCGATAAACCTCATGAATCAGCGTAATGGTCAAATCGCACATCTTGATTCGACTGTTCTTTGCGAACACCCAAAGGTCGCTCCGCATCGCGACACAATTCGCGCAAGAATCGCCGCTATAGCAAAAATCGATATCGGCCGCGTCAGCGTGAAAGCTACGACCACCGAAGGCCTCGGCTTTATCGGCCGCGGCGAAGGCATCGCCGCGATGGCAACCGCGACGCTACGTCTTCCCCGGAGCACAGAATGATCGAAGAGGATTTTCGTGCGGCCGCCGTGCGCGTTCTCGAGCTTTGTCGCACACGCAAACTGAAGCTCGCGACCGCCGAATCGTGCACCGGCGGCCTGATCGCCGCGGCCCTCACCGAAATTTCCGGCTCCTCCGACGTGCTTGAACGCGGTTGGGTCACCTATTCCAATGCAGCAAAAGAGCAGGATCTGGGCGTGCCGGCGGGAACCTTGAGCTGTTTTGGCGCGGTCAGCGCCGAGGTGGCACGCGCCATGGCAGAAGGCGCAATAAAAAGATCGGGCGCCGATCTTGCACTCGCCGTCACCGGCATTGCAGGACCCAAGGGGGGGACTGTCGACAAACCTATCGGTCTCGTGCACATCGCGGCGAGCGGCCCGAGAGGGACGCTCACCAGGGAGCTTCATCTCGGCGACATCGGCCGCAGCGAGGTGCGCCGGCAGTCCGTGCTCGCAGCCTTCGCTTTGCTCATCCAGCTCGCGGGGGCTTCTTGAAAACTCTCCGTATTTCCATTTCTGATAGTGTGGTCACCGATGGTTAACCCGGTTGTCGATTTTTCTACGCTTCGCCGTGCGCTGGTCGTTAAATTGCGCAATCACGGCGATGTGCTGCTGACCTCACCAGTGTTTTCGGTACTCCGCAGCCAAGCGCCGCAACTTGAAATCGACGCCTTGGTTTACGATGACGCATGCGAGATGCTAATTTTTCATCCGGCGATTGCGGAGGTGCATACCGTTCCGCGCAAGCGACCTGGCTTATCACTGCTGGCCAAACTCACAAAAGAATTACAACTCTTGAGCACGCTGCGCGCGCGCCGTTATGATTTACTGATAAATCTCGCGGTCCATCCGAGCGCAATTTGGCTCAGCTGGTTCCTTCGTTCGCGCTACAGTATCGCGCCCGAGAAGAACAATTTCTCAAGCCTCTGGAGACGAAACTTCAGCCATATTATCCGCTATCCGCGCGGACCACATCGGCACCAGGTCGAACTCAATCTCGACGCGCTGCGCTGCCTTGGCATTTTTCCACGCGCGGATGAATGCCGGCTCGTGCTTGAGCCCGGAGAAGAGGCGAAGGCAACGGTAAACGGTCGCATAGCCGCGCTCGGGCTTAGATCCGGCCAATTCATCCTTATACATCCTACTTCACGCTGGGCGTTCAAATGCGGTCCCGCGGAGCATACCGCGCAACTCATCGAAGAGTTGGTTCGAAATGGCGAACGCGTCGTGCTGACGGCAGCAGGGAATGAGCCCGAGCTTGCCCTGGTGCGCGCAATCCGTGCTGCGTGTCGCGTTGATACGGTCGATCTTTCCGGACAGCTCACATTAAAGCAGCTTGCCGCACTGATTGGCCACGCCAAGCTTTTCATTGGCGTGGATTCCGCTCCGATGCACATGGCCGCAGCTATGGGCACGCCGGTGGTCGCTCAATTTGGGCCAAGCAGCGAATTTGCGTGGGGCCCCTGGTGCGTGCGGCATCGGGTGGTCGCTTCCGACGTTCACCACTGTCGGCCATGCCGCCTCGACGGTTGCGGCGGTAGCAAGGTCAGTGATTGCCTCACGACGCTCCCGGTTGCGCGCGTGCTGGGGGCCGCACGCGAACTGCTCGCAGACAGCGGTCACGTCTAAGGCGTGCGTACCGAGTAGATCTGATCAGCACGCTTTTCAAACGCTTCTGCGAACCGACGAAACGCCGCGTCAAAGACCGTTCCCATCAACAGTCGAAGCGCGCGTGAGCGAAACTCGTAGCTGATAAAAAATTCAACAGTACAAGCTTTCTCCCCTTCGGGCTTGAAGCGCCAGCGGTTTTCAAGGTGCCGAAACGGTCCGTCCAGATATTCAACCAAAATCGCAAGATGTTCACGATCGAGCGTCACCTGGCTCTTGAAGGTTTCGCGAATAGGCCCATAGGCAACGGTCATATCCACGACAAGAATTTTGGCGCCCTCGCCCCCTTCCGTACGACGCTGAATGTAAAGGCTGTCACATAGCGGCACGAATTCCGGATATCTTTCGACATCGGCGACAAGATCAAACATATCAGCTGCCGAGTGATTTACCCGGCGCATCGTCCGGAAGGCCGGCATAAAATGCCCTTAGGATTGTCCGAATTTAGCCGCACGCGCAGCTCGAAGCCGCGCGAAATTCTCGCCCGCGTGATGCGAGGAGCGCGTAAGCGGCGAAGATGAAACCATCAAGAATCCTTTGGAATAGGCCACCACCTTCATCGCCTCGAATTCCTCGGGTTCAATGTACCGCTCAACAGCACAATGCTTCTTTGTCGGCTGCAGATATTGCCCGATCGTAAGAAAATCGACGTCAGCACTGCGCAGATCATCCATCACTTGCAGCACTTCGTTCCGCTTTTCGCCAAGTCCGACCATGATGCCAGATTTTGTGAAAATAGAAGGATTGAGTTGCTTCGCGCGCTCCAGCAATCGCACGGAATGAAAATAACGCGCGCCTGGTCGAACTGTTAAATATAGCGACGGCACGGTTTCAAGATTGTGGTTGAACACATCGGGCTTTGCTTCGACGATCGCTTCAAGCGCGGCACCTTTGCGCAGGAAATCGGGTGTCAGCACCTCGATGGTCGTTTGCGGACTATATTTGCGAATCGCGCGAATGGTTTGTGCGAAGTGATCGGCACCGCCGTCGACAAGATCGTCGCGATCAACAGATGTAATAACGACATGTTTCAAACGGAGTTTTTCTGTTGCTTCCGCGACCCGCTCAGGCTCCCCAAGATCAAGCGGCTCTGGCAGGCCTGTCTTCACATTGCAAAAAGCGCAGGCGCGCGTGCAGGTGTCGCCAAGGATCATAAAGGTCGCGTGGCGTACCGCCCAACACTCACCGATATTCGGGCACGAGGCTTCAACGCAGACCGTATTCAGCCCGCGTTCACGCACGATTTTGCTGGTTTCCGTGAAAGCACCCGGTCCTGGTGCGCGCACCCGGATCCAGCTGGGCTTTGGCACAGAGGCAATGTCTGACCTATGCGCCTTTTCCGGATGGCGCGGGCGACTGTTCTTCACGCTATCAAGCACAACAACCACAATGATTACCTATGACCTGCCTGGCCTCGTCGCAAGCACATTTGGTACAAAACCTATCTAAGCGTCAGAATTCAACAGTTTAGCCCTTCCCGGAAGCATATGACTGAGTTGACGGATCAGCTTGTTCTGTTTGCATGGATCATGCGCCAAACCCAGAGCAGAATAACCGCACCGATGGATGCAGCAACTAAAGTGCGAAAAAATCCCATCATCGGAATTTGCAAAATTTCCGCCAGTTTGCCGCCCACAAAAGCGCCCGCAATGCCAATCAGCATGCTTGTAACAATACCATGATGAGATTCCGTAACTTTCTCCGCGATCCATCCGGCAATAAGTCCGATGATGAGCATTTCGAAAAGCCCGATGCTCGGATTACCGAGAAAACTTTGCATCTCCATATCAGTCTCCTACGACTTTTGCCCATTAGTTAGCACGATTGAAAGTGCCAACCACCTAATGGTCACACATGAATGACGCGCCCATAAGCGTCTAGCACGCTTTCATACATCATTTCGGAAAGAGTCGGATGCGGGAAAATCGAATGCAAAAGCTCTTCCTCGGTCGTTTCGCAGTTCATAGCGATCACGAATCCTTGAATCAGCTCAGTCACTTCCGCGCCGATCATATGCGCACCGAGTAGCTCGCCGGTACTCTTGTCGAAAATTGTCTTCACCAGGCCCTGATCCTCTCCAAGCGCAATGGCCTTGCCGTTGCCGAGAAACGGAAAGCGGCCCACGCGCACCTCACGACCGCCTTCCTTGGCGCGCCTCTCGGTAAGACCGACAGAAGCGATCTGCGGATCACAATAAGTGCAACCTGGAATTTTGTTCTTATCGACGGGGTATGGCTTCAACCCTTTGATCGCTTCGACGCACACCACACCTTCATGTTCGGCCTTGTGTGCGAGCATTGGAGGCCCCGCGACATCGCCGATCGCATAGACACCAGCGACATTTGTACGACCATAGCCATCGATCTGAATGACGCCGCGTTCAGTCTTTACGCCGAGTGCAGCAAGCCCAAGATTTTCGATGTTACCAATGACACCAGCCGCCGAAATAATTCGTTCCGCTACAATACTTTGTTTTGCACCTTTATTGTTTTCAAGTATTGCCGAAACTTGATCTTTCTGTTTATCGACAACTATGACTTTGCTGTCAGTCAAGAATTTGATGCCCTGTTTTTCAAGGCGCTTACGGGCATGTAACGCGATTTCCTCGTCTTCGATCGGCAGGATTTGCGGCAGTACTTCAACAACGGTCACCTCTGTACCGAGTGTTCGATAAAAGCTCGCAAATTCGATCCCGATCGCGCCCGAACCGATCACGAGAAGCGATTTCGGCATTTGCTTGGGCACCATGGCATCGAAATAAGTCCAGATCAGCTCCTTATCTGGCTCAATCCCCGGCAGCACGCGCGGCCGAGCTCCTGTGGCAACAATGATATGCTTGCCTTGGTAGATACCGGCACTTTTTCCCTCAACTTGAACCTCACCAGGCTTGGTGAGTTTCGCACTGCCGTCGATGACTGTGATCTTATTCTTCTTCATCAGGAACCCGACGCCATTGGAGAGTCGTTTTGCAATTGCGCGCGAGCGCGTCACAATGGCCGCCGTATCGACGCCGATTTTCTCGGCCGATAGCCCGTAGTCCTTCGCGTGTTTCAGGTAACGGTAAATTTCAGCCGAACGCAGCAACGCCTTGGTCGGAATGCAGCCCCAGTTAAGACAAATGCCGCCGAGATGCTCGCGCTCAACTACGCCGGTTTTGAACCCTAACTGCGCCGCACGAATCGCGGCGACGTAACCACCAGGTCCCGCGCCGATGATGAGAATATCAAAACTCGTATCGGCCACAGGCTTCGCCTCTAGTAAGGTGTGCCTTGCTCATATCCCTTTTGTATATCCTTACAGTCATGCTGAATCTCTTTACGCCAGCAGTCCGACCGGCTTCTGAATATAGCCCTTGAACGCTGCTAGCAGCTCAGCACCGATCGCGCCATCGACCGCACGATGATCGCAAGAGAGTGTCACGGTCATGATCGTTGCCACGGTGGGCTTCCCATTTCGCGCGATCGCTCGCTGCTCGCCAGTGCCCACGGCAAGGATGGTCGCGTGGGGCGGATTGATCACTGCGGTAAAATTTTGAACTCCATACATACCGAGGTTCGACACGGCCGATGAACCGCCTTCATATTCGTTTGGTTTCAGCTTACGGTTGCGCGCGCGTGCAACGAGATCGCGCATTTCATTGGAGATAACGCCGAGCGTTTTTTCTTCCGCATGGCGGATGATCGGCGTAATTAGACCGCCCGGGATTGCAACAGCGACGCCGACATCAGCATGCTTGTGCCTCAACATACCGCTCTCTAACCAGCTGACATTCGCGTCCGGCACCTTGATGAGCGCAAGCGCGAGCGCCTTGATCACGAAATCGTTCACGGAAAGCTTAAAGCGCGGCTTGCCGTCGGCAGTCTTGGGTGTCGATGAATTAATCTCCTCTCGCGCATTCAGCAACTCGTCGATCTCACAATCCATCGTGACGTAGTAATGCGGGATCGTGAGCTTCGACTCCATCAGTCTTTTCGCGATGGTTTTTCGCATAGAGTCGTGTGGCAGAAAATCGTAGCTATCTTCTGCAAACAGTGCGCGAACTTTCTCGTCGGGCATACCCGCGGTTATTTCCGTCAGCCGCGCAACCGTGCTTGGTACCTTAGGTGCACGCATTGTCGCGCCGCCATCCAACGCGCCAATATCACGTGCGATAATGCGGCCATGTGGACCCGAGCCCCGAATACGCGAAAGATCAATACTCGACTGTTTTGCGAGTCGACGCGCGAGCGGCGAAGCGAACACGCCACCGGGGCCCTTTCCATTCGTCGGGCTAGCTTGTTTTGGAACGGTGGCCGTAGGCGTCGATGTCGCCATAGCGTTCGATGCAGGCATTTCTTCCAGCCTTGCGGTCTTTTTTTCGGGCGCCGCTGACAAAGACTTCGGGCTATCAATCGCCGATTTGTCCTCGCCCTCTTCTAGCAAAACCGCAATGATCTGATTGACGGGTACATCCGGTGTACCTTCGGCAATCACGATTTTACCGAGCGTGCCTTCATCGACCGCCTCGACTTCCATTGTCGCCTTATCCGTCTCGATTTCGGCAATTACATCGCCGGCCTTGATCTTATCGCCCTCTTTCTTCAGCCATTTGGCGAGATTACCCTTTTCCATCGTGGGCGAGAGCGCTGGCATAAGAATGTTAACCGGCATCGGCGCGTCTCAACTCTTTCCGTTCAGCGGTAGCTCACGGCGCGCGCGGCCGCGATTACGTCGGTGACGCTCGGTAGCGCAAGTTTTTCGAGATTCGCCGCATACGGCATGGGGACATCTCTGCCAGTCACTCGCTTTACCGGCGCGTCGAGATAGTCGAAGGCGCGGTCCATAATTTGTGCCGCGATCTCCGCGCCTATTCCTGATTGCGGCCAGCCTTCCTCGACCGTGACGCAGCGACCTGTTTTCTGTACAGAAGCGACGACAGTTTCGATATCCATCGGACGCAAGGTACGAAGATCAATTACTTCCGCAAAGATGTGCTTCTTTGCAAGCTCTTCAGCGGCATCGAGCGCATAGCGCATACCGATCGACCATGACACGATAGTCACGTCTTTGCCGGGTCGTACAACCTTCGCCTTGCCGATCGGCAACACATAGTCATCTAACTTCGGCACTGGAAACGATTTGCCGTATAAGATCTCGTTTTCGAGAAATACCACCGGGTTCGGATAGCGGATCGCGGCCTTGAGCAAGCCTTTTGCGTCCGCCGCTGTATAGGGCGCGATCACCGTCAATCCCGGAATGTGTGAGTACCAAGCCGAATAATCCTGGCTGTGCTGGGCGGCGACACGCGCGGCTGGCCCGTTCGGTCCACGGAACACGATCGAGCACGTCACCTGCCCACCTGACATGTACAAGGTTTTCGCCGCCGAGTTCACCAAATGGTCGATGGCTTGCATGGCGAAATTGAAGGTCATGAATTCGACGATCGGCTTCAGTCCCGCGAAAGCAGCCCCAACACCGAGCCCGGCAAAGCCATGCTCGGTGATCGGTGTGTCAATCACACGCTTTGCCGTAAATTCCTGCAACAAGCCCTGCGTGACTTTGTACGCACCCTGATATTCGGCAACTTCCTCGCCGATTACAAACACGTCCTTGTCGCGGCGCATCTCCTCTGCCATCGCATCGCGGAGCGCCTCGCGCACGGTGAGATTGAGCATTTCGGTGCCAGCGGGGAGATCAGGTTCCATCATTGAAAGAATAACGGGCTCGGGCGTTTCTTCTCTTGACTCCGGGACATCCGCAGCTCTTCCGCGTGTCTCTTCTTCGATCGAAGGAACCAATTCCGCCGCTTTTTGCTGGGGTGAAAGCTGAGAAAAGCTGATAGCGGTATTCGTATCTTCACCCTCACCGAGGATTAGTGCGATCGGGGTATTGACGGCAACGTCGTTAGTACCAGCTGGAATGAGGATTTTCCCGAGCGTGCCTTCATCAACTGCCTCGACTTCCATTGTCGCTTTGTCGGTTTCGATCTCGGCGATCACGTCGCCAGCTTTAACCAAATCGCCTTCATTTTTCACCCACTTGGCGAGGTTACCCTTTTCCATCGTAGGCGAAAGCGCAGGCATGAGAACTTCGATCGGCACGTTTTTCTCCGCTTAACGCAAAATATCGGTCATCAATTCTGATACAGCAGGCTCGGCGTCATTGATCGAAAACTCGGCCGCCTCGTTCACGATGCTACGCACCTCGGCATCAGTTTTCTTTAGTTCGTCTTCGCTTAAAATCTTCTGTTCCAAGATGCGCACGCGTACCTGCTCGATCGGATCATGCTCGGTGCGGATTTTTTGCACTTCATCCTTAGAGCGATACTTCGCAGGATCCGACATCGAGTGCCCGCGATAACGGTAGGTCATCATCTCTAGAATGTAAGGACCTTCGGAGCGCGCGAATTGAACCGCGCGATCACCCGCGGCTTTCACCGTGCGAACATCCATGCCATCGACCTGCTCTCCAGGAATGTTGAAAGACACGCCACGCTTCGAAAAATTTATCTGCGCGCTAGAACGTTCGACTGACGTGCCCATGGCATATTTATTGTTCTCAATTACGTAGACGACCGGGAGTTTCCAGAGCGCGGCCATATTAAAACTCTCGTAAACCTGGCCTTGATTAGCAGCGCCATCTCCAAAATAAGTGAGACACACGCGCCCATTTTCCCGATATCGATTACTGAAGGCGAGTCCGGTGCCGAGTGAAACTTGCGCACCAACGATGCCATGACCGCCGTAGAAATTTTTCTCGATGGAAAACATATGCATCGAGCCGCCCTTGCCCTTTGAGTAACCGCCGCGGCGCCCGGTCAGTTCGGCCATCACGCCTCTGGGATCCATGCCGCAGGCAAGCATGTGGCCATGATCGCGATAGCCGGTGATGACCTGGTCGCCCTCTCCGATCGCCATTTGCATGCCGATCACGACTGCTTCCTGGCCGATATAGAGATGGCAAAAGCCGCCAATCAGTCCCATTCCGTAAAGCTGACCCGCTTTTTCCTCAAAACGGCGGATCAACAGCATCCTACGATAGGCGCTAATTTCCTCATCGCGTGTCCACGGCGCGGTCTGGTCGGCGTTTTTGATGTCTCCAACTTTGGCGGCAACAGCCATGGCATTTTCCGATAGGCTTTACTCATAATGGCCTTACCGCAAAATCAAATCTTGTGCCACCAGTCGGAACATGAATCGGCCGTCTGTACAATCCGAAAGAGAGTTTTCCGTAACGTCGTTACAGTCCGAAGCTGTTTCAGGAGCGGGGTTTCAGCATCACGAGATCGTTTGGATGGGCGAAACCAAGGTCGCGGCGGGCGAGTTCTTCCACCATGTCCGGGTCGATACTATCTGGGCGCAATAGCGCAACATGCCGCTCTAGCTCCATGCGCTCAGCCCGCAGATCATCGCGAATACGCGTTAAGCGGGTTACATCTTCCTCGTACCCCTTCCGAGCATCAAGCCCGTAATCGCCATGATAGGCATGAAAAGCAAAATAGCCGATCAGCGCGAAGGCGCAGAGATGTAGCAATAGGCCGTTAAAAAATCGAGTAGAACGTGTGCGCGCGATCATCAAACGCTTATGCGGCAAACGGGTTGCTTTGGCGTTAACGCTTCGAAATTTCGCCATTCAGCAATCTGGACAGCGCTGAATTTTTTAGTTGAGCGCCTTTAGCGCGGTCATGCCCGCGTAACGCGCCTCCTTGCCGAGTTCCTGTTCAATGCGGAGCAACTGATTGTATTTTGCGGTGCGATCTGAGCGCGCAAGCGAGCCGGTCTTGATCTGCCCGCATTGAGTAGCGACCGCGAGATCGGAAATAGTCGCGTCCTCGGTCTCTCCCGAGCGGTGAGACATCACAGCGCGATAAGCGGCGCGATGCGCGGTTTCGACCGCAGCAAGCGTTTCCGTTAGCGTGCCAATCTGATTGACCTTGATGAGGATCGCATTCGCGATGCCTTCTGAAATGCCTCGCTTCAAGCGCGTTTCGTTGGTCACGAACAGATCGTCGCCTACGAGTTGCACTTTCGAGCCGATTTTATCGGTAAGCAGTTTCCAGCCCTCCCAATCGTCTTCCGCCATGCCATCTTCAATCGAAGCGATTGGATATCGCGTACACAATTCGGAAAGATATTTTACTTGGGCGTTCGCATCACGTGTCTTACCTTCGCCTTCATAAACATATTTCTTGTTCTTAAAAAATTCCGTCGAGGCGCAATCGAGCGCAAGCACCACATCATCGCCGGGCTTGTAGCCTGCCCGCTCGATTGATTTCATGACGAATCCGAGCGCCGCATCAGCATCTGCCAAATTCGGCGCAAAGCCGCCCTCATCGCCGACATTTGTGTTGTGGCCAGCATCCTTCAAATCTTTCTTGAGCGTGTGAAAAATCTCTACGCCCATACGCAAACCTTCGGCGAAGCTCGGCGCCCCGACCGGCATAATCATGAATTCCTGAAAGTCGATTGGATTGTCCGCATGCACACCGCCATTCACGATATTCATCATCGGCACTGGTAACAGTCGCGCGCTTGCACCTCCCACATAACGATAAAGCGGTGTCTTGCGAGCCGCAGCCGCGGCCTTTGCTAGTGCCAGCGAAACGCCAAGGATCGCATTCGCGCCGAGCCGCGCCTTGTTCGGAGTTCCATCGAGCGCCACCATTGTCTCGTCAATCTTGGCCTGTTCTTCGGCATTCATGCCTCCGATGGCGTCGAAAATTTCGCCTTCGACTGTATCGACCGCCTTAAGGACACCCTTACCTTGATAGCGCTTTTTATCGCCGTCGCGTAGTTCAACCGCTTCATGTGCGCCGGTCGAGGCCCCCGAAGGGACCGCAGCACGCCCGCGCGATCCATCTTCTAGTACAACGTCAACCTCGACGGTCGGATTGCCTCGACTATCGAGAATTTCGCGTGCAATAATGTCGATAATAGCGGTCATGAAAATTCCGGACTGCTATATGCACCTAATTCGGCCCGCTGCCAAAAAAATATTCCAACGTGGAACATCTTCACAAACCCCTCCACCGCCATGCAGCGTTCGTCCGGCAATACGTATTCCAACAATAGGACCCGGCAGTCTGCTATTCTTTGCCGGCCAATCTCGCCCATACGCGATTTCCGCTTGGCGAGCGATTCCTGGAATACTAGGCTGGTGCGAACGCAGCCAGGATTTTAATGCCAAAGCAGCCCCGCCTTCTTGGGAAATCTACCCAATTCCCCGCTTCGCCTAATAAAGCGGTGCTCGATCGAGTGCCGAATCCGCACCTCGGCACTGCATACCTTGCGCGCTTTACGTGCCCGGAATTCACCTGCCTTTGCCCGATCACTGGCCAGCCCGACTTCGCGCATATCGTCATTGACTACACGCCAGGCAAATGGCTGCTCGAATCGAAATCCTTGAAGATTTATCTCGCGAGCTTTCGCAATCTCGGCACGTTTCATGAGGACTGCACCATCGGCATCGGCAAACGGATCGTAAATACGATCGCGCCCCGATGGTTGCGTATCGGCGGCTACTGGTATCCGCGCGGCGGCATTCCAATTGATGTGTTTTGGCAAACCGGCAAATTGCCTGCCGGGATGTGGGTGCCAGATCAGGGTGTCACTCCCTATCGCGGCCGCGGCTGACCCGCCCGTGCCTTCGTGAGTTTATCGAAGGCGATCAAATCCATAAGCAACCGCTCCATATCCTTCAGCGGCACCATATTGGGGCCATCGGAGGGCGCACGATCGGGGTTGGGGTGAGTTTCAATGAAGACACCAGCGACACCGACAGCAACTGCTGCGCGCGCGAGCACCGGCACAAATTCACGTTCGCCGCCCGATGACGAGCCTTGGCCGCCCGGTTGCTGAACTGAATGAGTGGCATCAAAAATCACCGGCGCACCCGTCGTACGGGCAAGGATCGGCAATGCACGCATATCAGAAACGAGCGTATTATAGCCAAAAGAAGTGCCCCGTTCTGTCACCAATACATTTCGGTTTCCGGCAACCGTTAGCTTGTCCACTACGTTTTTCATATCCCAGGGTGCGAGGAACTGCCCCTTTTTCACATTCACGACGCAGCCAGTCTTTGCGGCCGCCGACAGCAGATCCGTCTGGCGACAGAGAAAGGCCGGGATTTGCAAAACATCCACAACATCGGCGAGTCGCGCGCATTGCTCCTTCTCATGCACGTCCGTGAGCACCGGCAGGCCAGTGCGCGCGCTGATCTCCTTGAAAATCGAGATTGCTTTGTCAATGCCGACGCCGCGGGCAGCTTTCACACTGGTTCGGTTCGCCTTGTCGAAACTTGTTTTGTACACGAGGCCGATTTTCAACCTTTTTGCGAGTTTTGCGAGATGGGAGGCGACCTCCATCGCGTGTTCGCGGCTCTCCAGCTGACAGGGCCCAGCGATAATTGAAATCGGCAGTTCATTGCCGAATTTCACGTAGCCCGCCGTGACGATCGACCGAACAGTAGGTGCCATTTCGGCCGGCATAAAATCCTCAGGCTTAACCGCGCCGCCAGTGATAGTTTTCAATTTCGCTATCAATTTTAATGACGGATTGGTCTTACCGCTTTCAATTTGTGAGAGATGCGAAATAGCGCAGCCTGCAGCCTCTGCGAGATCGGCAAGAGTTTTCTTACTTTCCTTGCGCCAGCGCGCCAGCGGATGATCCGTTTCCATGTCCCTTGTTAGCCGATCCCGTTATTTCTTTCAAAGTGAAATTTCATTATAAGTGAAAATTGCGGGAAACTACCAAAATTAGGCACTTTCGAATGCGATTACGGCCCCCCTTGAGGCCTCTGGCCCCACCACCAAACGGTTATGCAGCTCGCGCATATTGAAATCGTTCGCCCTCAAAAGCATCCGCGTTGCCGCCAGATCCTGCACCTTGAAAATCATAGCTGCGAGCCGCATTCCGTCGTCGCGTGGTGGCTCGGCGCCGAATGAGTCTTTGAAGGCGCGCGTGTCGTAAACCAGAATCTTGCCCTGCGGCGTCTCAATCCTGAGGCCGAGCGAGGTCGCGTGCACGTCGCGCGTGCCAGCGAAGGCTTCGAGAAAAATATGATGGTCGGACGGATTTTCTGCGACAAGAACAACGCCTGCGATTCCGCACGTGCCGTTCTTGTGGCGTTGCAGATCCGGCGACCAGATAGTTTTCGGCGTCTTGTGCAGACAGGTGAAGAAGCCTGCATGCGGCGATGTTGGATCGCGCGCGAAAGCAAGAGAAAAAGCAACTTCAACTTCGCTGCCGCCGGCGCTTTTTCCTTTCCGTACAAAATCTATGATTTCGAAACCGCCGAAACCCGCCTTGTCGAAGGCCACTTTTTCCGCGTTCGTATCTGCACCCTGGAGTACAAGAAATGACAGCCCTTCTCCACACTCGGTCAGAAATTCGCGATTAAAATTTCCGAATGAATAGGATCGCTGCGGCTCCTTCAGCAATTTTTCCGATTCCGGGATCGAAAGCAGTTCGATATAGCAATATGGCAGCTGGATCAGCCGGTTGTGCGTGCCCCATGGATGTATATTTTCAGCGCCGACCTGAAATCCAAGCCGCTCATAGATCGCGCTCGCCTTTCCAAGATCGCGCACAACATGAACGATATGGTCGATCCCGCGGGTCATCTGATTCGGATCCGTCTATCTCGCGCAAATACCGTCATTTTCTGCAGAGACTTTCACTCTTCATCCCCATTTTCTCAGCTTCGAAAGCTAGGGTCGGTGCACGATCGAGCACGAGGATTTATTGGTCCGATGATCCTCTTAATGATCTTTTTGCAAGTACCGGATTGATAGTATGATTAATATAAGAGGATACCAGGAGGACAGATGAATTTTCGGATCTCGATCAGTGTTCTTCTGATTGTCGCTGTATTGATCTTCTTTTTCAGTTACACCGAAACTGGCGAACTTTTGCTGAAAGCGATGGGTTTCCGGAAGATTTGACTATAATTGGGTGAGAAAAATCAGACCAAACGGCTCCGTTCCACCGCTGCACCCACGAAGGACGCAAATAGCGGATGGGGCTCGAATGGCCGCGACTTCAGCTCGGGATGAAACTGCACGCCGATAAACCACGGATGCTCGGGATATTCGATGGTTTCCGGCAGCAGTCCATCGGGTGACATGCCAGAAAAGCGCATGCCCTTGTCCTCGAGCAGCTTCTGATAGCCAGTATTCACTTCATAGCGGTGACGATGGCGCTCCGAAATTTCAGTCGCGCCGTATACGCCTGCTATCCGGCTTCCCTTGTCGAGCTTCGCAGGATAAGCGCCGAGCCGCATGGTACCGCCTAAATTTCCGCCAACTTGGCGGCGTTGCAATTCGTTACCCTTCATCCATTCCGTGAGTAGGCCCACGACCGGTTCGCTGGTCGGGCCAAATTCAGTTGAATTCGCTTCCGCAATGCCCGCGAGATTGCGCGCAGCCTCGATCACCGCCATCTGCATCCCGAAGCAAATTCCGAAATATGGCACATGCCGCTCGCGTGCAAACCGTGCCGCGCGGATTTTTCCCTCTGCACCGCGCTGGCCAAAGCCGCCAGGCACTAGAATTCCGTTTACATGTTCAAGGAATGGCGTCGGGTCCTCGCGCTCGAAAATCTCCGATTCAATCCAGTCGAGCTTGACCTTCACCTTATTTGCGATGCCACCGTGAGCAAGCGCCTCAATGAGCGATTTATAAGCATCTTTGAGGCCGGTGTATTTTCCGACAATCGCGATCGTGACATCACCTTCGGGGTTATGCACGCGCTCCTCGATCCTGGTCCAGCGCGAGAGATCAGGCTGGCGCGCATTTTCGATATTGAAGGCCGCGAGCACCTCGCGGTCGAGACCTGCCGCGTGATAGGCCACAGGCACCGCGTAGATATTGTCGACGTCGCGCGCCTCGATGACGGCGCTTTCGCGCACATTACAGAACAGTGCAAGCTTCCTGCGTTCCTCGCGTGGAATTTCGCGATCCGTACGGCAGAGCAGGACATCCGGCTGAATCCCGATAGAACGCAGTTCTTTCACTGAATGCTGTGTCGGTTTGGTTTTCAGTTCCCCCGCACTCGGAATGAAAGGCAAGAGCGTCAAATGAACGTAAGTTGTGCTGTTGCGTGGAAGATCGTTCCGCAACTGGCGAATGGCCTCGAAAAATGGCAGACCTTCGATGTCGCCAACAGTGCCGCCAATTTCGACGAGAACGAAGTCGCAGCCGTCATTTCCTTCTAGCACGAATTCCTTGATCGCATTGGTGACGTGCGGGATCACTTGTATCGTCGCGCCAAGATAATCACCGTGCCGTTCCTTCGCGAGAATTTCCTGATAAATGCGACCCGTGGTGATGTTGTCCTGCTTCGTCGCAGGTCGCCCAGTGAAGCGTTCGTAGTGGCCGAGGTCGAGATCGGTTTCGGCGCCGTCGTCAGTAACGAAAACCTCACCGTGCTGATACGGCGACATCGTGCCCGGATCGACGTTAAGATACGGATCGAGCTTCCTCAGCCGCACCGAAAATCCCCGCGCTTGCAGGAGCGCCCCGAGCGCAGCCGATGCGAGACCCTTGCCGAGCGAGGAAACCACGCCGCCGGTAATGAAAATGTACCGCGTCATGGGATTCAATCTCTAGACTTCAGCGGGTGATTCGACGAGGGCAAAGCGAGGGCTTCACCGAAAAAACCGAAGGGCCGGTTTCCCGGCCCTTTTTGTTGCGTTCCCATCATTTGGATTGCGGCACCTGCGGTCCGGTCGGGGCCGCCGGCGTTTTCGGTTGCATCTGGTCAAGCAGACTGCCACCCGGAGCAGGTGGCATCTGACCCGGCTGCCCCACGGGCGAGGAACTGGAAGCGGGCGTCCCACTATTGAAAATCGAGCCCTGTCGGCCCCAGCCGGCAAGCACGGAGAGCATAAGGCTCGTCGCGAAGAAAATACCGGCGAGAATGGCTGTCGTGCGGGTCAGCACGTTCGAGGAACCCCTGCTGGTCAAAAAGCCGCTTCCGCCGCCCATGCCGAGCGCTCCTCCCTCAGATTTCTGCAAGAGGACGACGCCAATCAAGGCAAGCACGATGAGGAGATGAATGACGATGACGACTGTTTGCATGGGCTTCTCGATCCGTTCCGCTCACTTACACGATCACTTGTTGCCTTGCCAGTCGACTTCGTCATCATGTTTGCAAGTCAGAAATCAGCGCTCTGACAGGACGTTGGCGGAAACAGTTGATTCAGCCTCTGAGTCGCCGCAAGAAAAACACATAAGCTACTGTTCTATTAGTATAATTATTGTCGGAACGCCGCCAGTTGGAGGCTTGGGCTCACCGTCAGGCGTACGCTCGGGCGATGGCCAGAAAATCCGCGGCCTTCAGACTAGCGCCGCCGATCAGAGCGCCATCGACATTGTCCAGCTTCAGCAATATTGGGGAATTTTCCGGCTTAACAGAGCCTCCGTAAACGATGCGCACCGCCTCCCCCAGGCTCGTACCATAGCGCGTCGACAGGTCACTTCGGATCAGACCGTGAACCTCAACGATATCGGCGGGTGTTGGTGTGAGACCAGTACCGATCGCCCACACCGGTTCATACGCGATGACGAGCCACTCGGCTTTAGCAGCGACCGGAACGGACGCTTTCAACTGACTGGAGACAACGCTCAGGGTTTGCCTCGCGTCGCGCTGACCCTTCGTCTCGCCGACGCACACGATCGCAATTAAGCCCGCGCGAAATGCCGCCTCTGCTTTCAATCGGACCAATGCGTCCGTTTCGCCATGACCACTGCGCCGTTCTGAATGGCCGACGATTACGGCACGCGCGCCGGCGTCCGCAAGCATTTCCGCTGATATGTCGCCAGTGTAAGCACCGGATGGTTCCGGATGGCAGTCTTGCCCCCCGATCGTCACCCGGGAGCCCTTCGCCGCCGCAGAAAATTCCTCGATGAGCGTAAAAGGCGGGCAGACGAGCAAATCGATCTTGTTTGCTAATGCTGCGTCGAATCCCTGAATCATCAGATCAAGCTCCGCAATCGAGGCGGACCGACCGTTCATCTTCCAGTTGCCTGCCACGAGAGGACTTCGTGCCACAGCGATTCTTGCCCCATTTTTGCCCGGTAATGGCGGGTAGCAGACCGATTGCATCAGCGCAAACAGCATTTACCGGCGTTGCGAGGCTCTCTTGCGATCCCTATGATCCGCGCGTCTCCCCCACAGGCCCCCTAACCGCTCGAGACGTGATTCATGCTGCAAGTATTTCGCCAAGGTATTGGAGGCTGGTTCGTCAAAGCCTTTATGGGACTTTTGATTTTGGCCTTTCTGGTTTGGGGGATCGCGGATGTATTCCGCAATTTTGGTTCGTCTTCAGCGGCTCGCGTCGGCAGCACGGTCATTTCACAGGAGACGTTCCGCCGCATCTATACTGAGCGCTTACAGCAACTGAATAGTCGGCTTGGCCGAGGCAGCATTACGCCCGAGCAGGCACGCGCGCTCGGGCTTGACCGCCAGATCCTCAAAGAATTGCTCGCCGAGGCGGCGCTTGATCAGAAGGCGCACAGGCTTGGCCTCGGTATTTCGAGCAATGCGATTGCACAGAAAATTGCCGAAACGCCTGAATTCCGCGGGCCTGGCGGCTTCAATCACAATTATTTCCTGCAAATTATTGGCCGGGCGGGTTACAGCGAAGCGCAATACGTCGAGTCGGAACGCAAACTGATTTTGCGCCAACAAATCGGACGCAGTTTAGCGGGAGAGATCCTGCCACCGAAGACTATGCGCGACGCCTTGCATCGCTACGAGAGCGAGGACAGAACAATTGAGTTCATTACGCTCGGAAAAAATCAATCGGGCGCAATACCGGAGCCAACACCGGAACAGCTAAATGCATACTACGAGGACCACAAGGCATCTTTCCGGGCGCCAGAATACCGCAAGCTTTTGATCATTAGTTTGACACCGGCAGCGCTCGCCTCCTCTGTTGAAGTCACAGAAGCGGACATCAAGAAACTTTATGACAGTCAGGCCGACCGATTTGTTACGCCGGAAAAGCGTGCATTGGATCAGATTATTTTCCCGAACATTGAGGAAGCGACAGCGGCTTCCGCCCGAATTGCGGCGGGTCTTTCCTTTGATGCGCTCGCTGCAGCGCAGAAACCCGAAATAAAATACAGCGCCCTCGGCACCGTAGCGAAGCGCGAAATTCTCGATCCGGCAATCGCCGATGCCGCCTTTGCGCTGCCAGCAGGGAAAGTCAGCGCGCCAATTGCTGGACGTTTCGGTGCCGTGCTTGTACGCGTGATAAAAATCGAACCGGGCAGCCAGCAATCACTTGCCGCCGTGTCCGAAATGTTGCGTAAGGAAATCGTTGAACAGCGCGCAAAGCGCGACGTTCTCGATCTTCACGACAAGATCGAAGATGAGCGCGCGAGTGGCGCAACATTGGCCGAAGTTGCAAATAAGTTAAAAGTGAAGACCCTAACGATCGATGCTGTCGACCGAAGCGGACGCAAACCGGACGGCTTGCCCATCGAAGACATTCCCGATCGCGTCGAAGTCCTAGCGGGCGCCTTCCGAACGCAGCCTGGCGTCGAAACCGACGCAATCGATATCCGCAGTCAGGGCGGCTACGTCTGGTACGAAGTGATGAGCATCATCCCTTCACGCGAACGGACTTTCGATGAAGTGCGCTCTCTGGTCGAACAGCGCTGGCGTGACGAAGAGACGGTTAAAAAGCTCACCGTGCTTGCCGAAACCATTCGCGGCAGAGTCGAAACCGGAGAATCCTTTTCCAAAGCCGCGCCGGGGATGGCAGTCGAGCGGCGCGAAAAACTGACGCGTGCGCGTCCGACGGACGGCTTCGACGCGAACGCCATAAAACACATCTTCTCCACAGGCGAAGGAAAGAGCGGGGTTGTGGAGGCGCAGGATGGCTTAAGTCAGATTGTCTATCGCGTCACTGCCATCAATGTTCCCTCGACTTTGGTCGGGGGTAGCGACTTGGAAACGACGCTCGCACGCGGCCTGCAGAACGATCTCCTCGATCAATATAGTTCTAGAGTCGAAAACGACCTGGGTATCTCGGTGAACGAGGCGGCCATTCGTTCGCTCACCGGCGCCGACAGGAACTGAAATCCAATGGAAATTCTGCCCGAGGCCTCCGCTTTCGCGGCGCGGTATGCGGCGAGCGAAGCACAACTCGTATGGACGACGTTGGTCGGCGATCTTGAGACGCCGGTTTCCGCCTTTCTGAAATTATGCGAAGGCAAGGCGCACGCCTTTTTACTCGAATCCGTCGAAGGTGGCGCAGTCCGGGGACGCTATTCGGTCATAGGGCTCGATCCAGATCTGATTTGGCGGACGAACGGTACGCGTGCGGAAATCAATCGCGCCGCACGGGCGACACCGGAATTGTTCGAGCCTTGCGAAGAACCACCGCTTGAGGCACTGCGCAAACTGCTTGCGGAATCGAAGCTCAACATACCCGGCACTCTGCCTCCAATGGCAGCGGGCATTTTCGGCTATCTTGGCTACGACATGGTGCGGCTGATGGAAAAATTGCCGGCCGCGGATTCTGACCCGATTGGCATTCCTGATGCGATCCTCATCCGCCCGACGCTCATCATCGTCTTCGATGCCGTGAAGGACACGATGACCGTCGTAACACCCGTGCGACCAGAAAAACATGTTACCGCTCAAACCGCACATGCTCAGGCGGTCGAACGACTATCCGCGGTCGTCTCTACGTTCGAAAAGCCACTCGCGAAACAAGGCGGCGAGTTGAATTCCGACTCACTCAAGATCACTACGAAGTCAAACACACCGCCCGCTGAATACGAAAAAATGGTGCTCGCCGCCAAGGAATACATCATGGCCGGCGATATTTTTCAGGTTGTTTTGTCGCAACGTTTCGAAGCGGCCTTTCCACTTCCGCCCTTTTCGCTCTACCGCGCGCTTCGCCGAACCAACCCTGCGCCTTATCTCTATTATCTCAATTTCGACCATTTCGCGGTTGCAGGCTCAAGCCCGGAAATTCTGGTTACCGTTCGCGACAAGAAAGTCACCGTGCGTCCAATCGCAGGAACGCGTCCGCGCGGCGCGACTCCGCACGAAGATAAGGCGCTCGAAGATGAATTACTCGCCGATCCGAAGGAGCGTGCAGAACATCTCATGCTCCTGGATCTCGGTCGCAACGATATTGGTCGTGTTTCCGAGATCGGCACGGTCAAAGTGACCGATCAATTTTTCATCGAGCGCTACAGCCACGTGATGCACATCGTCTCCAACGTTGAAGGAGTGCTCGGTGCCAAACACGACGCGCTGAGCGCGCTAATCGCGGGGTTCCCGGCGGGCACGGTTTCCGGTGCGCCAAAAGTACGCGCAATGGAAATCATCGATGAACTCGAAAAGGAGAAACGCGGGCTCTATGCAGGTTGCGTTGGGTATTTTTCTGCTGCAGGCGATATGGACACCTGCATCGTGCTTCGCACCGCGTTGATCAAGGACGGCAAGATGTACGTGCAGGCTGGCGCTGGCATCGTCGCCGATTCCGACCCAAAGTCCGAACAAACCGAATGCGTGAACAAGGCAAAAGCGCTTTTTCTTGCCGCCGAGGAAGCGCGCCGTTTCGCCAGCGCCGTCCGACGCTGGTAGTAAACCTCATCGCTTGACGCCAACGCAGCGAAGGGCCACCTAGTCGGCCTCAAAGGCTTGGAACCATGACAAAAGTTGCGCTGGTCGATAATTACGACAGCTTCACCTGGAACCTCGTGCATGCTTTTGGCACGCTCGGGGCAGAGGTCGAGGTTCACCGCAACGACAAAATCACCGTCGATGCGCTCGAGGCCGCACACCCCGATGCCATCGTGATTTCACCGGGCCCCTGCACGCCGAACGAAGCCGGCATTTCGCTCGAACTCGTGAAGCGTCTCGGCGACAAGATTCCAATATTCGGCGTGTGTCTCGGCCACCAGACAATCGGCGCCGCCTATGGCGGCGATGTAGTGCGTGCACCCGTGCCGGTTCACGGCAAACTTTCCAAGATTAAGCACAACAATGAGGGCGTCATGCGAGGCATTAACGCGTCTTTCGACGCGACGCGCTATCATTCGCTAGTGGTGAAGCGCGACACGATGCCGGTCGACCTCACGGTCACCGCGGAAACCGAAGACGGCCTCGTGATGGCGATGTCGCACAGAAAACACCCGGTTCATGGCGTGCAGTTTCATCCCGAAAGCATCGCATCCGAACATGGTCAGACGATTTTGAAGAACTTTCTCGACCTTGCTGCGCAATGGAACGCGGCGAGCCGTAGGTGATCTGATATGGAACGCTTTCGCGCACTCATCGGAAAAGTGGCAACCGGCGCCACGCTCACGCGCGACGAAGCTGCGCATGCCTTTGACAAGATGATGTCAGGCGAAGCCACGCCAGCGCAAATGGGCGGCCTCTTGATGGCGCTACGTATTCGCGGTGAGACAGTCGACGAAATCACCGGCGCCGTTTCCGCGATGCGCGGGAAAATGCTCTCGGTCGATGCCGCGGCAGACGCAATCGACATCGTCGGTACCGGCGGTGACGCGGCCGGCTCGCACAACATTTCCACCTGCGCAGCTTTTATCGTTGCGGGTGCTGGCGTCCCGGTCGCTAAGCACGGTAATCGTGCACTATCTTCCAAATCCGGCGCGGCCGACGTACTTGGCGCCCTCGGCATCAAAATTGACCTCCAACCTTCCGCGATTTCTCGCTGTATTCGGGAAGCCGGCATCGGATTCATGTTTGCGCCCATGCATCATCCCGCGATGAAGCATGTCGGTCCCACGCGCGTCGAACTTGGTACACGCACGATTTTCAATTTGCTCGGCCCGCTTTCCAATCCGGCCAATGTAAAGCGCCAGATGGTTGGCGTGTTCGCTCGTACGTGGGTTGAACCTTTGGCAAAAGTTTTGGCGGCACTGGGGTCTGAATGCGCTTGGGTCGTGCATGGTTCCGATGGCCTCGACGAGATCACGACGACCGGTCCGACTTTTGTTGCCGAACTCAACGGCGGAAAGATCAGAACATTCGCAGTTTCACCCGAGGATGCCGGTCTGAAAAAGGCAATGCCCGATGATTTGAGGGGTGGCGATGCCGCGCATAACGCGACCGCGCTGAAATCAGTTCTGGAAGGAATAGGCGGTCCCTATCGCGACGTGGCCGTCATGAACGCGGCGGCCGCGCTTATCGTCGCGGGCAAGGCCGGCAATATTGCGGACGGCGCGCGGCTCGCCGAAAAATCGATTGACAGCGGTCATGCCAGAGCGCGTCTCGAAAAACTTATCGCGGTCTCGAACGCTTGAACCATGAGCGATATTCTGAAGAAAATCGAAGCCTATAAGCGCGAGGAAATCGCGAAGGCGATGAAGGAGCGCCCACGCGCCCAGGTCGAGGCGGAGGCTGAAACCGCCCCACCCCCACGCGGTTTTTTCGCTGCGCTCGAAGCCAAGATTTCCCACGGCGACTACGCGTTGATCGCGGAAATCAAAAAAGCTAGCCCCTCGCGCGGTTTGATCCGATCTGATTTTGATCCCGCCTCCCTCGCCCGCGCATACGCGGCCGGCGGCGCAACCTGTCTCTCCGTGTTGACCGACAAACCTTCGTTCCAGGGCAGCAGTGACCATCTCGTTGCCGCGCGCAGCGCAACTCCGCTGCCAGTGATCCGCAAGGATTTTCTCTACGACGCGTATCAAGTGGCTGAGAGCCGTGCCCTGGGCGCGGATTGTATTCTGATCATCATGGCAGCCGTCGATGACAAAATCGCGCGCGAACTTTATTCAGCGGCGGTGCACTGGAATATGGACACACTGCTCGAGGTGCACGACGAGAGAGAACTCGACCGCGCGCTAAAGCTCGGCGCGAAGCTGATCGGCATCAACAACCGCGATCTGCGCACGTTCGAAACCACGCTTGCGACAACCGAGCGACTTGCACCACTCATTCCAAAAACTCATCTACCGGTCGGCGAAAGCGGGATCTTTACACCTGCCGATCTATCGCGACTGGCCAATGCCGGTGTGAAGGCGTTCTTAGTCGGCGAAAGTCTCATGCGACAGCCGGATGTCACATTAGCAACGCGCATGCTGCTGGCCCATGATAAGCCAAAAACAAAAAGCGCCTGAGATTTCCGATGGCCGAAAAAACGCTTACCCATCTCGGCAAGACTGGCGAAGCCCGCATGGTCGACGTCTCCGGGAAGCCCGTGACGGAGCGGATCGCGGTCGCCGAGGGCTCCGTGGTGATGCAGCCTGATACGCTCGCGCTCGTTCTGTCTGGCGACGTC
>Ga0209048_10000471_pt1 | contig 43062 bp, 35 predicted proteins | sample FrelakmetCRP12CR_FD_187146 | JGI IMG/M metagenome (GOLD analysis project Ga0209048, IMG submission 187146) | Freshwater lake sediment microbial communities from the University of Notre Dame, USA, for methane emissions studies - CRP12 CR (SPAdes)... | ecosystem: Environmental > Aquatic >...
CTTAGGACGCCTTGGCCGCGATGTGCTCCTGGACCGCGTCGATGATCTTTTCGGGCTCATCAGCGTCGTCCTCGGTTTCGTTGTCGAGCACCTTCTTCATGCGTGTTACGTCGAGTTCGCCGCACCACTTGCCGACGACCACGGTGGCGACACCATTCCCGATGAGGTTGGTCAGGGCCCGCGCCTCCGACATGAAGCGGTCAATGCCGAGAATGAGCGCGAGCCCGGCGACCGGCACATTGCCTACCGCCGACAGCGTTGCCGCGAGAACGATGAATCCGCTGCCAGTGACGCCGGCGGCCCCCTTCGACGTCAGCAGGAGGACCGCGAGCAGCGTCAGCTGCTGAGTGAGCGTCATCGGCGTGTTGGTCGCCTGCGCGACGAACACCGCCGCCATGGTGAGGTAGATCGACGTCCCGTCAAGATTGAATGAATACCCCGTCGGAATGACGAGGCCGACCGTTGACTTCTTGACCCCAAGGTTCTCCATCTTCGCCATCATCCGCGGCAGCACCGATTCGGACGATGACGTGCCCAGCACGATCAGCAGCTCTTCCTTGATGTAGCGGATGAATTTGAGGATGCTAAAGCCGTGCGCCCGCGCGATCCCGCCCAGCACGATCAGCAAGAACACGAGGCAGGTGAGATAGAACGTTCCCATCAGCTTGCCCAGCGACAGGAGCGAACCGACCCCGTACTTGCCGATCGTGAAGGCCATCGCGCCGAACGCGCCGATCGGCGCGACTTTCATGATGACCCCGACGATCGCGAACAGCACGTGCGACGTCTTTTCGATCATGTCGAACACAAGCGTGCCGCGCCCGCCGAACCCGTGCAGGCAGAAGCCGAACATCACCGCGACCAGAAGCACCTGCAGGATCTCGCCCCGGGCGAAGGCATCCACCACGGTGTTGGGAATGATGGCCAGCAGGAAATCCGTCGTGCTCTGCATCTGGCCCGGCTTGGCATAGGCCGCGATGCCCTTGGTGTCGAGCGTCGAGGGATCGACGTTCATGCCGGAGCCCGGCTGCACGACGTTGACGATCGTGAGCCCGACAATCAGCGCGATCGTGCTGACGAATTCGAAATACAGCAACGCCATTCCGCCGGTCTTGCCGACCTTCTTCATGTCCTCCATGCCGGCGATCCCGACGACGACCGTGCAGAAGATGATCGGCGCAATGATCATCTTGATGAGCTTGATGAACCCGTCGCCCAGCGGCTTCATGGCCGTACCGGTCTCCGGAAAGAAATGGCCGAGCAGCACCCCGAGCACGATGGCGCAAATGACCTGGAAGTAGAGCGATTTGTAGATCGGCTTGTGGGCGGCGCTGCTCATGTGACTCCTCCTGGCCTGTGAGTTATTTCGGGCAGCTCATGCAAGCGCCCGTTGCCGTTCCTGTCCCGGGCGACGGCGGCGTGATGATGGTCATTGACTTCGTTCGCCACTTGGCTAGTCGCGGGGGAGGCCCTGCACCTGGAAAAGCTCCTCCAGGTGCGGGCTCATCGGCAGGTTGAGGCGTTCCCCCGAAGGCAAGGGCTTCAGGAACCAGCGTTCGTAGATGGCGACGATTTCGCGGCTGCCGGCGAGCTTTTGGAACGCGCGCTCGACGACTTCGGCAAAATCAGGATCGTCCTTGCGCATCACCAGCGCGACGTCGGCGTAGGTCAGGTAGTCGCCCACGACGCGGAAATCCGCACTCGAGCCCGTGGCCGCCAGCATGCCGTAGAGCTGCACGTCGTCGTTGGAGAAGGCGTCGGCCTTGCCCGATGCGAGTATCTGGAACGATTCCTGGTGGTCGCCGGCAAACACGAAATTGATTCGCAACTTCCGGCGCTGCGCGATCTTCGGGATCATCGTTTCGTGCACGGTGCCGCGGGTGAGCACCACGGTCATTCCGTCAAGGCCTGCGAGCGAGCGGATCCCGCTGCCGCGGCGCACCAGCAGCTTGGCGCCGGTCACGAAGATGGTCGGCGAAAATGCCAGCGTCTTTCGCCGCTCGGCCGTGTTATTCGTCGACCCGCATTCGAGGTCGATCGCCCCGGATGTGACGAGATCGAAGCGGTTCTCGGGAGTCACCGGCCGATACTCGACGCGAAGCTCCTTGCGCAGCTCGGCGGCGATTTCGTCGACCACGAGCTCGCAAAGATCGAGCGAATACCCGATCGGCTTCTTCTTCGCGTCGAGGAACGCGAACGGCGGCGAGTTTTCACGATGACCGAGCCTGACCGTGCCGGTTTCGTCAATCTTCTTGAGCGTCGGCGAGGTGGGGGCCCAGAGAGGCTTGGCGGGTTGCTGCGCGACCACCGTCCCCGCCGCACAGAGCGCCAGCGCGCCCGCCGCGACCGCGGCCCGCGATGCGCAAAACCACCTTCGTGCGACACACCCTTGCCGGCGCGTGCGGCCGTCCGGCCGATCCGGCGCTAAACGGCTGCCCGCCATTGGGGGTCCTCCTCTGGATGCTCGCGCTTTTCACAGTGCGCCGCGGCCTCTGGAGGCGTCGTTCCGGACACCGTCCGGAACGGCGTCGCGGTGCGACGCTCTGCACCGAGGTCATTAATTGCGCCCTTGGTCAAAGGTCCCATCGTGGCGAAAATCAGCGTTTCCTCTGACTCATCCCCGCATTGGCGGCGGCCTGCGCGATGCCGGGGCACCCTGACCTTGCCACCATGGCGCACCGTTCGCTACCCCCAGCACTGGTCCATTTTGCGCGCATATCGCAGGTGCCGGAAGGGGCGCGTTGCGGGCCGGCGCCGCTTTTCGCGGCCGCAGTGGGCGCTTGGCAACGGGGTCAATGTGACCGCCAAACCCCAGCTTGTCCGAGTCGCCGGTGAGGCGTAGTGTCTCAACCCCGCGGCGGGAAGCATGATGCTTCGCGCTCAACCGTCAACAACGAGGACCAAATGGCCTACACGATCGTGCATCACTTTCCGGGTGGCACAAAGGAGCAGTACGAGGCGTCGATTGCGGCGGTGCATCCCAGCAGAAACACCCTACCGAGAGGCCAGATCTTTCACGCGGCTGGCCCCTTTGCGGGTGGCTGGTCGATCGTCGCGGTCCACGACTCCCGGGAAAGCTGGGAGCAATTCCGCGACACCATCCTGATGCCCCGAATGAAGCAGGGCATCCCAGGTGGCTTTACCACGCCACCCCAGGAGATGGGCTTCGACGTCGACAACCTGCAGAGATAGTCGCACGCCGAACGATGCCGGGACGGCCCGCCCCGACGGGCCTTTCTTCTTCCCGACGGCGAATCCCCCTGCCCAGCATCGCGCGCGCGGATCTCGGCGTTCGCACGCTACAGCGCCAGTGCCAGCACCTGCGCGGCGTGAAGCGCCTCGCGCTGCGCGCCATCGCGGATCTGATGCCGGCAACTGGTGCCGTCGGCAACGATCAGCGCATCGGCGTCGGCTTTGCGGACGGCCGGCAGCAACGACTGTTCGGCCATCATCATCGACACGTCATAGTGACTCGCTTCATAGCCAAAACTTCCGGCCATGCCGCAGCAGCTCGATTCGATCATCTGCACTTTCAGCTCCGGCACGAGTTTCAATGCGTCCATCACGGACCCCATCGCGCCGAACGCCTTCTGATGGCAGTGCCCGTGCAGCAGCGCCTGCTTTGCGAGCGGTTTGAAGGCGACTTTGAAACGCCCGGACTTCGATTCCTGAACGACGAACTCCTCGAACAGCACGCTCGCGTCGGCGAGTTCGCGCACCTCGGCGCCGAGTCCCAGCACGAGATATTCGTCGCGCAGGCCGAGCAGGCATGACGGTTCGAGTCCTACCACGCTCGCGCCGGCCCGCACGTAAGGCAGCAGCGCGTCGAGCAGGCGGCGCGCCTCTATCTTTGCCTCAGTGACCATGCCGGTGCCGAGGTAGGTTCGTCCGCAGCACAACGGCCGGCCGTTGGCGCCGCGCACGACGGCCACGTCGAATCCACCGGCTTCCAGCACGCGCTGCGCGGCGCGCAGGCTTTCGGGTTCGTAATAATTGTTGAACGTGTCGGCGAGCAGCACGGCCTGCATCCGACTGCGAGCGGGCGCGGGCGCGGAAGGGGCGCTGCGCGTGAACACGTCGGCGCGGAACTCCGGCAGCGAGCGCTGCGCTGCAAGGCCGAGCCAGCGTTCGCCGAGCCTGGCGAACAACGGAACGCGATTGCGCAGGTTGGCGAGCCAGGGCGCGCGCGAGGCGAAGCCTGCATAGCGCGGCAGGTGCGCGACCAGCCGGTCTTTCAGCGGGTAGCCATGCCGCTGCTTGTAGTGATGCAGGAACTCGATCTTCATCTTCGCCATGTCGACACCGGTCGGGCACTCGCGCTTGCAGCCCTTGCAGCTAACGCAAAGATCCATCGCTTCGTACACCGCATCGGAAGTGAATGCAGCGGCGCCGAGCTGTCCGCTGAGCGCCAATCGCAGCGTATTGGCGCGGCCGCGCGTCAGATGCTGTTCGTCACGCGTGACGCGATAGCTCGGACACATCGTGCCGGCGTCGAACTTGCGGCAGTGGCCGTTGTTGTTGCACATCTCGACGGCTTTGGCAAAACCCGCGGCGGGATCGGCGCCGCTGCCGGGCGCGGTCAGCGTTTCGGTGGCGGGTTCGTTCTGCACGTTCCACGCCGACCAGTCGAGCGCCGGTCGCAGTGGCAGCGCCGCATAGCCCGGGCTGAAGCGGAAGAGCGTGCGATCGTCCATCTTCGACGGTCGCACGATCTTGCCGGGGTTCATCAGCCCGCGTGGGTCGAACAACTGCTTGATCTCTTCGAACGCCGCGGTCAGACGCGGGCCGAACTGCCACGCAACCCATTCGCTGCGCACGAGCCCGTCGCCATGCTCGCCCGAGTACGCGCCCTGGTAGCGGCGCACGAGCGCGCTCGCCTCCTCGGCGACGGCGCGCATCTTTTGTGCACCGTCGCGGCGCATGTCGAGGATCGGCCGTACGTGCAGGGTGCCGACGGACGCATGCGCGTACCAGGTGCCGCGCGTGCCGTGCTTGCGAAAGACGTCGGTCAGTTGCGAGGTGTATTCCGCCAGGTGCTCGAGCGGCACCGCACAGTCCTCGATGAAGCTGACCGGTTTGCCGTCACCCTTCAGGCTCATCATGATGTTGAGCCCCGCTTTGCGTACCTCCCACAGCGCCTTCTGTGCCGCGTCGTCGGTCATGCGCACAACGCTGTCCGGCAGCTTCAGCGCACCCATCAGTTCGGCGAGGCGCGCGAGCCGTGCAACCAGTGTCGGCTTTTCCGCCCCGGTGAACTCGACCAGCAGGATCGCCTCGGGCTCGTCGATCAGCGCGCTTTCGATCACGGATCGAAACGCCGGATTGGCGCGTGATAACTCGATCATCGTGCGGTCAACGAGTTCGACCGCCGTGGGCCCGAGCTTGACGATGTGCTGCGCGGCATCCATCGCCGCGTAGAAGGTCGGGAAATTCACCACGCCCAGCACGCGTTGCGCCGGCAACGGCGCGAGTTTCACCCGCAGACGCTTGAAGTACGCGAGCGTGCCCTCGGAGCCGACCAGCAACTGCGCGAGGTTCACGCTGCCGTCGCCCGTATATGGCCGCTCGCTCTGCGGATGGAACACATCGAGGTTGTAGCCGCCGACGCGACGCATCACCTTCGGCCACCACCGTTCGATCTCGTCGCGCTCACGCTGCGCCAGCACGCGTACCGATTCACCCAGTTCGAGGGCATGGCCGGTCGCCTGAGCGAACGGACCGAACTCGCATTCGCTGCCGTCGGCAAGCAGCGCCGTGATGCCGGTCACGTTGTGCACCATGTTGCCGTACGCAATCGAGCGGCTGCCGCACGAGTTGTTGCCGGCCATGCCGCCGAGCGTGGCCTGCGCCGACGTGGATACATCGACCGCATGCCACACGCCGTGCGGTCTTAGCTGCGCGTTGAGTGCATCGAGTGCGATGCCGGGCTGCACTTCGACTTCACCACGTTCGAGATCGAGCGCCGTGACGTTGCGCAGATGCTTCGAGTGATCGATGACAAGTGCAGCGCCGACGGTCTGCCCGCACTGCGACGTGCCGCCGCCGCGGGCGAGCAGCGGAACGCCACGGTCCGCCGCGATCTGCAGGGCGATGCGTGCGTCGTCTTCGGTTCTTGGCACGAACACGCCGATGGGCGCGATCTGGTAGATCGACGCATCGGTGGCGTAGCGGCCGCGCGCGGCGGCGTCGAACATTACCTCGCCCTGCGTGTGCGCACGCAGGGCGCGCGCCAGATCGGCTGCCTCGATGCGGTGATCGAGCGATACGGGTGCGGTGTCGGGCATCTTGACGGAAACGGGGTCGCGCCGAAGCTTGCTATTCCTGAGCGAAAGAAACTACGCTGCGGGACAAGTCGACGCAAGCGCTCGATTGCTTCTTCGAGGTTTCCATGCTCAAACTCAGTTCACACCCTGCCGGCCGCCACTTCCTGCAGATTCCGGGGCCGACCAATGTCCCGGACAACGTGCTGCGCGCGATCGACTATCCGACCATCGATCATCGCGGGCCCGAATTCGCGGTGCTCGGCAAGAAGGTGCTTTCCGAAATCCGGCAGGTGTTCCAGACCAAGCAGCCGGTGGTGATCTATCCCGGCTCCGGCACCGGCGCCTGGGAGGCCGCGCTCGTCAACGTGCTCTCGCCGGGTGATCGTGTGCTGATGTTCGAGACCGGCCACTTCGCATCGCTGTGGAAGAAGATGGCTGACAACCTCGGCCTGCAGGCGGAGTTTATCGGCGGCGATTGGCGCAGCGGCGTGGATGCGGCGCAGATCGAAGCGCATCTGGTCGATGACAGGTCGCACATGGTCCGCGCCGTGTGCGTGGTGCATAACGAGACCTCGACGGGCGTCACGTCGAACATTGCCGCGGTGCGCCGTGCGATCGACAACGCACGACACCCGGCGCTGCTGCTGGTCGACACGATCTCTTCGCTGGGCTCGATCGACTACCGGCACGACGAGTGGGGTGTGGACGTCACGGTGGCCGGCTCGCAGAAAGGCTTGATGCTGCCGCCGGGCCTCTCGTTCAACGCGGTGAGCGAGAGGGCGCAGGCGGCGGCAAAGTCGTCGAAGTTTCCACGCTCCTATTGGCGCTGGGACGAGATCATCGAGTCGAACAGGTCCGGCTATTGGCCATACACGCCGTCGACGAATCTCCTGTACGGGCTGTCGGCCGCGCTCGACCAGTTGCTCGCCGAGGGGTTGCCGAACGTTTTCGCGCGCCATCAGCGCCACGGTGACGCGAGCCGCGCGGCGGTGCGCGCCTGGGGGCTCGAAATCCTGTGCCGCAATCCGTCCGAGTATTCGAACGCGCTCACCGGCGTGCTGATGCCGGACGGCATGGACGCCGACGCGCTGCGCGTGCTGATCCATCGCCGCTTCAACATGTCGCTCGGCACCGGGCTGGGCAGGGTCAAGGGCCGCGTGTTCCGCATCGGCCACCTGGGCGATTTCAATGATCTCTCGTTGATGGGGACGCTGTCGGGGGTCGAAATGGGCCTGCGCGAGTTTGGCGTGCGACTGAAGGCGAGCGGCATGCTCGCAGCGCAGGATGTGTTGAGTGCCGCGCCGGCGGACGTCCGGAAACGCGCGGCCTGATCGAGACGCCATCAATCGGATCGCGGACTCGACAGGCAGACCGCATGGATCGCCGTGACTTCATGAGGACCGCGACTGCACGAGCACACGCGCGAAGTGCTGCGCGAGTTCGGCTGTTCGACGGCGGAGATCGATGCGCTGGTGGCGGAGGGCATCGTCGCCGACGGCGAGCAACGCCGCGCACCACTACAATTGCCGCTTTGCATTCGGCCGCACGCGATGACGAAAGCGAAGCCGTCCGCGCCGCTGGTGGGCGTGGTGATGGGATCGAACACCGACTGGGACACGATGCAGCACGCCTGCGCCGTGCTGAAGGAATTCGGCGTTGCCTTCGAGGCGAAGGTGCTGTCCGCGCACCGGATGCCCGACGAGATGTTTGCCTACGCCGACGAGGCGCGCGCGCGCGGCCTGCGCGCGATCATCGCCGGCGCCGGCGGCGCGGCGCATCTGCCCGGCATGCTGGCAGCGAAGACGGTGATTCCGGTGCTTGGCGTGCCGGTGCCATCGAAGTATCTGAATGGCCGCGACTCGCTGCTGTCGATCGTGCAGATGCCCAAGGGCGTGCCGGTGGCCACCTTCGCCATCGGTGAGAGCGGTGCGGCCAACGCGGGACTGTTTGCCGTGGCGATGCTCGCGGCCGGCGACCACGCGCTGGCGATGAAGCTCGCGCAGTATCGCGCGACACAGACACAGGCCGCGAAGAACATGACTTTGCCGCTTTGATGCAAGTTGTTATTGGCGAGTGACGAGTCTTGAGTAACCGGCGCATGTGCAGATTCGCGCTGCTGTCCAATGGCGACTCGTGACCCGATACGCGTGAACCCATCGATTGTCCCGGGCGAATGGCTCGGCCTGCTCGGCGGCGGGCAGTTGGGCCGGATGTTCTGCATGGCGGCGCAAAGCATGGGCTTTCGCGTGTGCGTTCTCGATCCCGGCGATCACAGCCCCGCCGGCGACGTGGCCGACGATCACATCCGCGCCGACTACCTGGACGATGCCGGTCTGAACGAGATCACGCGGCGCTGCCGCGCGGTGACGACCGAGTTCGAGAACGTGCCGGCCGCGGCGATGAAGAAGCTGGCCGATCACTGCATCGTCCGACCCGCCGCCGAGAGCGTGGCGGTGGCGCAGGACCGCATCTTCGAGAAGCGCTTCATGGTCGGTCACGGCATCGCCGTCGGACCGCACGCGGTCGTGCAGCGGATCGACGATCTCGATGCCGCGCCGCCGAATCTCTTCCCGGGCATCCTGAAGAGCGCACGCCTGGGCTACGACGGCAAGGGCCAGCACAGCACTGCGTCGCGCGAGGCGGCGATCGACGCATGGTCGCGCGGCGGACGCGTGCCCAGCGTGCTCGAGCAGCGTCTGCATCTGCACCAGGAAGTCTCGTGCATCGTCTGTCGCGATGCCGATGGCGCGATGACGACCTTCCCCGTGGTCGAAAATGTCCATCGGCACGGCATCCTCGCGGTGACGATTGCGCCGGCGCGCGTGACCGCGGAGACCGCCGAGAAGGCGCGCGAGATCGCACGGAACGTGGCTGAGAAACTCAACTACGTCGGCGTGCTGTGCGTCGAGTTCTTTGTGCTCGACGACGGCCGTGTGCTCGTCAACGAGATCGCGCCGCGTCCGCACAACTCGGGGCACTTCACGATCGACGCCTGCATCAGCAGCCAGTTCGAACAGCAGGCGCGCATCCTTGCGGGATTGCCGCTCGGCGTCACCACGCAGCTGGCGGCCGCGGTGATGCTGAACATCCTCGGTGATGTCTGGTTTCGACACAGCGAGAAGCGTGAACCCGCTTGGGCTGACGTACTGCGCATCGACGGCGCCAAGCTGCACCTGTACGGCAAGCGCGAGGCGCGGCCCGGCCGCAAGATGGGCCACGTGACCGTGCTCGGCGCCTCGCTGCCAGACGCGCTGGCGCGCGCGAGCGACGCGGCGAGCGTCCTCGGCATCGACCCGCCCAAGTAAGGCCCGTCATGAACGCAGCCGCGCCGGTCGATCCGGCGGCAATCCAGCGCGCGGCCAAACTGCTCGCGCGCGGTGGTCTCGTCGCATTCCCGACGGAAACCGTGTACGGGCTCGGCGCCGATGCGGATAATCGTACTGCGGTCGCCGCCATCTTCGCGGCCAAGGGCCGGCCGGCCGATCATCCGGTGATCGTGCACGTGCAGGAGACGCGCGCACTCGATGCCTGGGCGCGCGAGGTGCCGGCCACGGCGCGGGCGCTTGCGCAACGTTTCTGGCCCGGGCCGCTCACGCTCGTGCTCAAGCGCAGCCCGCGCGCGCACGACGGTCTGACCGGGGGACAGGAAACGGTGGGCCTGCGCAGCCCCGCGCACCCGTGGGCGCGCGCGCTGCTGGCGGCGTTCTGCGCAGCACGCGCCGAGGCGACGGCGGCGCTGGCCGCGCCGAGCGCCAACAGTTTTGGCCGCATCAGTCCAACGAGGGCCGAGCACGTGCGCGCCGATCTCGGCGAGAAGCCCGCCGGCAAGGTCGACCTGATCCTCGACGGCGGTGCGTGCCCGATCGGTATTGAATCGACCATCGTCGATCTGTCCGGCGCGCAGCCGCGGCTGCTGCGCCCGGGGGCAATCACGCGCGCTCAACTCGAAGGCGCGATCGGCGAGCCCCTTGTCGATGCCGATGCCTTCGCACCACGAGCGCCGGGCCGGCTCGAACAGCATTACGCGCCGTGCACGCCATTGGAACTGATCGAGCCGGGACGACTGCCGGCGCGCGTAAATGAATTGCGCGGCACCCGGCTCGCGGTGCTGGCGCCGGCCGCGGTGCCGCCGGATCGCACGGCCGATATCGTGCTGCGCCTCGTTGCGCCCGCGGACGCGCAGGAGTACGCCAGCCGGCTGTACACGATGCTGCATGAACTCGATGCGGCAGGTGCTCAGCGCATCCTGATCGAACGGCCGCCGACCGGACCGGCCTGGGAGGCTGTCGCGGATCGGCTACGAAGGGCCGCTGGTTGACGGCGGTTAAGCTGGTCGCGCGAATGGCGTGGGTATGATCCGCACCGAGCGCCCGGCACGAGACGGGACGTACACCAAGGGGAGGGGAAACATGTTCGACTTTCTGCAGGCGCGCCGTCGCGCGCTGGGTATCGCCGCAATATCGGCCTTTTCGCTGTTGCTGCTTTCTTGCGGTGGTGGCGATGCGCCGACCCCGCCGATGTTTGGAACGATGGCCGTCGTCGGTGCGAGCGGTACCGACACAGGGAATCGTTGCGGGGTGGTAGCCGATCCGCTTTGCTTTCCAGTGCCGCCGTACGCCGGCAAGAGCACCGCCGCGAACGGAAAACTCTTCAACGAAATCGTCGCGGCGCACTACGGTGCCCCAATGGTTGCTTCTTCCGCAGGCGGCACCAACTACGCGATAGGTGGGGCGCGGACGGGCGTCATTCCGGGGGATACCACGCCCGCGACGATTTTGAACCTGCAGATCCAGTTGGATCTGTACTTGCAGAAGGTCAACTACCAGATCGCTCCGCAGACCCTCGTCATCATCGATGGCAGCACGTTTGGCAACAACATCGAGCGCGTCCTGCAACTGCTTCCGAGCACTCCACCCGCGCAACAGACTCCGCTGGTCACCAACGCCGTCGCTGCGGCGGTTGGCGACATCTTCGCCCTCATCAACAGGGCGTATGCAGCCGGTGCGCGCAACATCTTGCTGGTCAACTCTTCGAACCTGGGCCTTCACCCGGCGGTCGCGGCCGCGGGTCCAGTGGCTGTGGCGACCGCAACGGCGATGTCCAACGGCTACAACGGCGCGTTAACGGCGCAGGTGGTTCCGCAAGTGCGCGCTGGATACGCGGGGCTGAATCTCTACTACGTGGACTTTGGCAAGCTCTCCAACGACGTCGTGGCCAATCCGAGCGCATTCGGATTCACGAACACGACGGCGCCGTGTTATCCATTCTTCTCGGCTCCGGCCGCGCCGGTCTGTGCCAACCCGAGCCAGTACGTGTTTTGGGACGAGTTGCACCCTGGGGCTTCAATGCATGCGCTCGCTGCGCAGCTTGCGATCGCCGCGATCGGCCCGTGATTGGCGAAGCGCCGCGGGAGTTGTCGGTCGGGATCGGGCAGCTCCGCGCGTATCGGGAGGCGACCTTTGAGTCGCTGGCGTACGAGGTGCAGCCGGGGTGCAGGCCGAGCGGTCAACGCACAAGCCGCAATGCAGGCGAAGAGTTCGCGAGGCGGGCGCGAACGTTGTCCAGACGCCACCGAACCCGGCGGACCTGGATGGCGTGAAGCGTCAATCTATTGACACATTTCCGCTAGTCCTTGAGCATTAACTCCCCCATTGATTAGCGAACGGGCGCGTGTCGCGCGTTAGCCAGCGCACACTCACCCTCAGGTGGATGTAGGATGTCAACAAGCTGCGCCGTCGTCTTTCGAGATCCGCTGTTCATCGTGCGATGCGGCGGCGACCGGTTCCAGTGAGTTCGCGCCCGTCGTGAGCAGTGCATGTCGATGAAGTCCACATTTAGCCGCGGCGCTTCGCCGTGCCCGAACTGAGATGCCGATCATTGCTGTCGTCAATCGCAAAGGCGGTAGTGGCAAGACCACGCTTGCGACGCATCTCGCCGTGCATTGCGCTGGCACCGGGATGCCGGTGATGCTGGCGGATGTCGATCGGCAGCAATCGACGAAAGCGTGGCTGCACCGGCGCGCCTCGCAACGGTTGCCGGAGGGTGCGGCGATTACGGGTCGGGCGCTTGCGCCGAACACCGTCCTCCGTCCGACCAAGGGATTTGCCCATGTCGTCCTAGACACACCCGGCGGACTGCGTGGCTTCGACCTGATGCGTATCTTGATGTACGCCGACGCGGTCTTGATGCCGGTCGGTGTATCGCTGTTCGACCGCGAGTCGGCCGCCGAGTGTTTCGCTGAGATCAGGGCCTTGCCCCGCGTTGCTAACGGACGCTGCAAACTTGCGGCCGTTGGCATGCGGCTGGATCCGCGCACTGATGCGCAGGAAGTACTGCGTACATGGGCAAGCAATTTGCAGTTGCCCTTGATCGGTTTCCTGCGCGATACGCAGACGTACGTGCGCTGTGCGGACCGTGGCCTCACGCTGTTCGACCTTCCCGAGCCGAAGGTCGAGACGGACGTCAGTCAGTGGGGGCCGATCCTGGATTGGCTCGAGCCGGTCCTTGATCCGGATGGCGTAGCGAAGGCGTTCGGTCGACCGACCTCGCCCATGACTCTGCCGCGCGACACCTACCTTGATGGCATCCGGAGAGCGTCGGCGGCGGGTGTGTCGTCAAGCGCCAGAGAGCAAACGCGGTCGCTGGGCGAGCCGCTGCGGCCTGTCCTTGACGTGTCCGCCTCGCACCCAACGGTCGCAACTCGAATCGGCAAGCTGCTGGACCACATCGCGGTGCCGCGCTTCCTGCAGCGCGGACCCTAGCGCCGGGCTGCGCCGCCGCGGCGCAATCCGCAAGAACTCAAACAGCTTGAAACCGGGCGTCGATGCCTTGCCGATGGGGCCGGCATCGTTCCATTCGAAACGTCCGTTCGGGCTGCGCTGGTCGAAGCCTAGCGTGGCGCCGCCTTCGTCAGGTTCAGGACGATCGTAAATACAGGCTCCGCGTGAACGGTATTCAGTTGGCGTGAGCCGGCTCAATGATTCAGCGCTTGCGGCAGATTGCGGCAAATGCCGACGCTGGGGTGGAAGTCGGCACGAAAACGCGTTAGTCCGCGGTATCCTTCCGCTCGTCTCGAGCACCTTTCCGGCCGTCATAGCCAATGTGCGATATCCATCGGGCCGATTGCGCGTACCCGAGACTTGCCGCATCGTCTGCCGAAACGGGCTCATGGTCGACTGCGGTGATATTGCAGGTCATCGCCACGGACCCGCGTCCTTCCCACTAGGGTTCTCCGGATGAAGTGCTTGCTGATTAGCGTCTTGTCGCCCGCCAGGAACTGACATGCCGGTGATCGCGGTCGTCAATCGCAAGGGCGGAAGCGGCAAGACGACGCTTGCCACGCACCTGGCGGTTTCGTGCGCGGCCGATGGCGCAGCCGTGATGCTCGCCGATGTCGATCGCCAGCAGTCGACGCAAGCCTGGCTGCGCCGGCGAGCCAAGCAGAAGGTGCCGCTGCGGTCTGCCGTCAAGGGTCGCGCGCTGGAACCCAATACCGTCATCCGGCCGCCTTCCGGCTACACGCACCTGATCCTCGATACGCCCGGTGGCCTGCGCGGCTTCGACCTGATGCGCGTGGTGATGTATGCCGATGCGATCCTGATGCCAGTCGGCTCTTCCGTGTTCGACCGCGAGTCGACCGGGGATTGCTTCGCCGAACTGCAAAAGCTGCCGCGCGTGGCCAACGGGCGCTGCAAAGTGGCGGCGGTGGGAATGCGCCTCGATGCGCGGACCCGCGCCGATGAACTCCTGCGCGACTGGGCGGCGGCACTGCAACTGCCCTTCATCGGCGTGCTGCGCGATACGCAGGCCTACGTCCGTTGCGTCGAGCGCGGACTGACGCTCTTCGATTTGCCCGCTGCCAAGGTCGAGGCCGACATGCGCCAGTGGCAGCCGATCCTGGAATGGCTTGAGCCGGTCCTGCAGGCGGAGAACGCCTCGACCACAGTCGGCCGCCTGATGACAGCGCCCACCGTGATGCCGCATACGGTGGGCGGCGAAGCGGCGCGCACTGAGGCGGCCCGGCCTTCGAATTCGCGTCGACCGGTTCAACCGTTCCTCGCCGCGCCTGCCGGGCGCACGACAATCGCCTCGCGCTTCGGCAAGCTGATGGACGCGCTGGTCGTCCCGCGTTTCCTGCAGCGCGGGCCCTAGCGGCGCCCGCCAATCTTTGACTGACCGTTCGGTCAGGCATCGGCCAAGACGGCGATTTCTGATTCAGATCACGGCGTTGCCGGGACGAAAGACCATGATCGGGCTCTCCATATCAATGGGGTAGCATTCATGCATCCCGAAAAGACCGCGACCACGCGGCAAGTTCCCACCTACTGCTACAACTGCGTCGCCGGTCCGGACCTGCTGACCGTCAAGGTCACCGACGGCGTGGCCACCGAGATCGGTCCGAACTTCGCCGGCACGGGCGTGCATCCCAGCGATGGCCGGCCCTGCGTCAAGGCGTACGGACTGATCCAGAAGACCTATCACCCGCAGCGGATCCTCACGCCGATGAAGAGGACCAATCCGAAGAAGGGGATGAAGGAGGATCCCGGCTTCGTGCCGATCTCATGGGACGAGGCGCTCGACACCGTCGCCGCCAGGGTCAGGGAGATCCGCGCCCGGGGGCCGCTCGACGAACAGGGGATGCCACGCATCGCCGCGACGTTCGGTCATGGCGGAACACCGGCGAACTACATGGGGACATTCCCCGCGTTCCTGGGCGCACTGGGGCCGGTCGATTTCAGCTTTGGTTCGGGTCAGGGCGTGAAGTGTGTGCATTCGGAGCACCTGTACGGCGAGTACTGGCACCGTGCGTTCACCGTGTCGGCGGACACGCCGCTTTGCAACTTCAACATCTCGCTCGGCAACAACAACGAGGTCACGGGTGGTCCGTGCGCGACCTGGCGCCATGCACAGGCGCGTGTGCGCGGCATGAAGCGGGTGCAGATCGAGCCGCATCTGTCGATCACGGGCGCCGCATCTGCGGAATGGGTGCCCATCAAGCCGAAGACCGACGGCGCCTGCATGTTCGCGCTGATCCACGTAATGCTGCACGAGCATCCGCGCGAGCGGCTCGACCTCGAGTTCCTGCGCGACGTCACGTCGTCGCCGTACCTCGTCGGACCCAACGGCTTCTACCTGCGGGATCTCGGTTCGGGCAAACCGCTGCTGTGGGACACGCAGCGCAATGCGGCCGTGCCGCACGACACGCCGGGCATCGTGCCGCTGCTCGAAGGCAGCCAGCGCATCGCGAGAGCGGTTGAATTCGGCGCCGACGACGAACGCTGGATGCACGAAGACATCGCGGCCGAAACCGCGTTCACGAAACTGGTCGCGCACATGCGGCAGTACAGCCCCGAGTGGGCAGCGGGTATCTGCGAAGTTCCCGCGGCGAAGATCCGCAAGATCGCCGGCGAATACCTCGACAACGCGTGCATCGGCCAGACCATCGAGATCAACGGCGATGTGCTGCCGTATCGCCCGGTCGCCGTGACGCTCGGCAAGACGGTGAACAACGGCTGGGGCGCGTTCGAGTGCGTGTGGTCGCGCACCGTGCTCGCGGTGCTGGTCGGCGCGCTCGAAGTGCCGGGCGGAACACTGGGCACGACCGTGCGCCTGAATAAGCCGCACGAGGACCGCCATGCGAGTGTCAAGCCCGGGCCGGACGGTTTCATGCTCAACGACCTGAATCCGACCGTCAAAGGGCAATGGGCGATGAACCAGGGCGGCCGCAACTCGCACCGCACCCTGGTTCCGTTGGTGAAAAACAGCGGCGCGTGGAGCCAGTCGCTTGGCCCGACGCACCTGGCGTGGATGTTTCAGAAGAGCACGCCGGAGCACTGGCCCGCCTCGTCCAAGCCCGAGATCTGGTTTGCGTATCGCACCAATCCGGCAATCTCGTTCTGGGACACGCATGCGGTGGCCGAGACGATGGCGCAGTTTCCGTTCACGGTTTGCTTCGCTTATACGGCGGATGAGACCAATCACATGGCGGACATCCTGATCCCGGAGGCGACCGATCTCGAATCGACGCAGCTGATCCGCCTGGGCAAGACCAAGTACGTCGAGCAGTTCTGGGAGCACGAGGGTTTCGTGCTGCGCCAGCCTGCCGTGGCGCCGCGAGGCGACACGCGCGACTTCACATGGATCTCGACCGAGCTTGCCCGCCGCACCGGCGTGCTTGAGCGTTACAACGATGCGATCAATCGCGGTGTCTGCGGTGTCGCACTGAAGAACGATCAGCGCGATTTCTCGCTTGACCCGGCCACGCTGCACTCCGTGGACGAAATCTGGAACGCGGTATGCAAGGCGGCAAGTCACGATGTCAGTGGTGGCGCGCAGGTGCGCGACCTCGACTGGTTCAAGGAGAACGGCCTGTTGACGCGGCCGTTCAAGCACACGAACTGGTACCTGTACCCGACGTTCAAGCGCAAGGGCCTGCGTTTCGAATTGCCGTACCAGGAACGGCTACTGCGCTCGGGCCGCGAGCTGGCGAATCGCCTGCACGAGACCGAAATTCACTGGTGGGACCGGCAACTGCTCGAATACCAGGCGCTGCCGGTGTGGCACGATTTTCCAAAGCTGTGGGAGGACGACCTCGTCCGCCGCGGGCTCAAGCCGGCCGATTTCCCGTTCTGGCTGATCACCACCAAGAGCATGCAGTACCACTCGGGCGGCAACGCGGCGATCCAGTTGATGGACGAGGTGTCGACCAACCTGCGCGGACACCGTGCCGTCGTGATCAACACCGCGTCTGCGGAGAAGTTGGGGATCGACGAAGGCGACCTCGTCGAAGTCTCGTCGGCGATTGGCACCACGCAGGGTCCGGCGATGCCGGTGCAGGGCATCCGTCCCGACACGCTGCTGATCGTCGGCCAGTTCGATCACTGGGCCACCCCGTACGCGAAGGACATGCACGCGCCGAGCCTGAACACCATCGCACCGATGTCGCTGGAACTGACCGACGCAACCGGCTCCGGTGCGGACGTGGTGCGGGTGGCGGTGCGCAAGATCGGGCGACGCTGAAGATTTCCGCTCGGCGTTTCGATCTCAAAGGCGAAGCGATGACGCTTGAACAGTTTCGCGCCCTGATCAAGCCCGTGACCGACGCGATCGCGGGCAAGGCGCTGACACCGGAGCTCGGTGCCGAGCTCGAGCGAAAGATTCCGCCGGCATCGGCTCAATTCAAGGACATCGAAGGCGCGTGTCACAGCGCCATCGCAGCCGGATGGATGTGCTCGCAGGGCGGCGGCAGCCGTCGCTTCGGGCGCGTGATCGAGCCGGGGCCGCAGACCGCGAACCTGAGCGTCGATGTCGTCGACCTGACGGATATCGCCGGCCCGCACCATCGCCATCCGAATGGAGAAGTCTGCATGGTGATGCCGGTTTCGCCGAATGCGATCTTTGACGGCAAGGGCGCGGGATGGAAGGTATATCCACCCGGTTCGGCGCACCGCGCAACGGTCACGTCGGGCCGTGCGCTCGTTCTCTATCTGCTGCCCGAGGGGAAGATCGAATTCACGGATCAAGCCTGAAGTATTCGCTTTCGCTGCGCGCAAGCAGTGCCGAACTCGGTGAGGGCAGTCTGATCATCTCCCGATCGTCGGCGGGTGCATAGAGCCGGCTTATCAGCGCGGCGCGTCGCCTCAGCACGGCACCTTGATTGATGTATCCCTTGTCGGTGATTTCGCTCGCATCGATGGATGCCGGCTCCTCCATCAGCAGGGCGCGTGTCGCGAACTGTGAACTGCCGACGCCGGCGTCGGCCAGTCGCCGCAGTCCTTGCTCTACGTGCGTCCTGATCCGTGCGTCGCGCAGCACCTGTGCCAGAGGCGCATCACCGGGCAGGTCCGGGCAGAGCCCGCGGCAGACTGCTGCATTGGCAAAGATCAGGAAGCCCACTTCCTCGCGATCGTGGCCGGCGACCACGATGTCCTGCGCCACGGGAGCCAGCACGGACAGCGCCTTGACCCGCAACGCGCCCACGTGCACCCAGGTGCCGCTCATGAGCTTGAAGTCTTCGGCGATGCGGCCATCGAACTCGATGCCTTTCGCCGGATCCCCGGGATCGGCGAAACGTCCTGCGTCGCCAATGCAATAGAACCCTTCGTCGTCGAAAGCCGCCCGCGTCAGGTCGGGGCGCTTCAAGTACCCGGGCGTCACGTTCGGCCCGCGCACGCGCAGTTCCAGCTTGGCGGCGCCGGGCACGATCTTGATTTCTGTTCCCGGCGCGGGCAGTCCGATCACGCCCGCGCGCTCCAGCTCGAAATGGGCCGACGTGGCCAGCGGCGCGGTCTCGGTAGAGCCCCACGCGGATGTCATCATCACCCGCTCGCCCTTTTCCTGGATGCTGAGCCGCTCCAGTTGCTCCCACAGGTTCTGCGGCAATGCCGCGGCCGCGTAGAAGATCAGCTTCAGTTTGCGGAAGAAATTTCGCCGCAGCGCTTCGTCGTGTGCGAGATGCGGAATCAGCATGTCGAAGCCGCGCGGCACGTTGAAATAAATCGTCGGCGCAATGTCGCGTAGATTGGCCACTGTCTTCTCGATGAGGCCGGGCGCCGGCTTGCCGTCATCGATGTAGATCGTGCCGCCGTTGGCCAGCATCATGTTGAAGTTGTGGTTGGCGCCGAACGTGTGACTCCAAGGCAGCCAGTCGACGATGACCGGCGGCTCGTCCGCCAGGAAGTGCCACAGCTGTTTGATCGCCTGCTGGTTCGAGCACAGCATGCGCTGGGGGTTGATCACGCCCTTCGGCTCTCCGGTCGATCCCGAAGTGAACAGGATCTTCGCCACCGTATCCGGGGTGATGGCGTCGAAGGCTCGATCCACGTCGGCTCCCGCCGCGTGTGCGCACAGGGACGCGAACGGGGTGGTCAACACTGCGCCGATGCTGCCGGTGCTCAGGACGACCTCGGCGCCTTTCAGATCGAGCGCGCGCAGCGCGGGCGCGAACCTCGCGCCATCCGCCGCGTAGACGAGGCCGGGTTCGAGCTGGCCGACGATGTTCTTCAGCTTGCCGAAATCCTTCGACATCAGCGAGTAGGCCGGCGAGATCGGTGCCACCGGCACACCCACGTGCATCGCCGCGAGGCTGATCAGGGCGTGATCGACGCTGTTGTCCGAGAGGATCGCCACGGGACGTGCCGCCGACAGCCCGCGCGCGAGCAGCGCGGCACCAATGTTCCGAGCCGACGCAAGCACCTCGCCGTAGTTCATCCGACGCCAGCCGATTCCCGCTCGTTCTGCGAGAAACGTTCGATCGGGCGCCTCGCTTGCCCAGCGAATCAGGAATTCGCCCAGGCATCTGGCGTAGGGCCGAAGTGCCTGCGGCGAACGCAGCACGATCGTGCCGTCACTGCGCCGTTCGACGTCGACGCCGGCCGGCGCGAGCTTCAGGTGTGCAAACGGCGGTTTCATGTTCGTGACGTGTGCAATTGACTGTGCAAGCTTTCAGGCTCCGCCGTCAATGCGCACCCATCACGCTCGCGACGCGGGCAACGGAAGCGCGTCCTGGGCGGGTGCGTCACGTAGACCGACACCTCTTGTCGCGCAACGTCCATCTGCACCCGCTCGACCGTCCACGGCTGTCCGAGTCCGAGCAACACCGCATACAACTCCCTGCTGTCCATCGCGCGCTCCTCCCAACCCCCGCACGACAGCGTAGATCAACCCCCAGAAAGGCCGGATGAACCACAAAGATAAGGCCGGACGAGCCCTTTGACCCAGAGAATTTGCTCAGGCGTGGGTCGCGCCAATGCGCCGGCCACGGACGCTCCGGGAGCGTGGGGCAGCCGTGCCTGGTCATGCCCGATCAACATGGGCGGCGGCGGTACCGCCGTCCTTTTTGAACAGGCGCCGCAACACGCCACGCAGCCACGCATGCGCGGCATCGCTCGTGAGCGACTGGTGCCACAGCATGCGCACGTCATACTCCGGGGCGAGCTCGGGCAGTTCCCACACACGGACATCGAAGCGCGGCGCAAGTGACTTCGCATACATCAGCGGCACGATCGCCAGCAGATCGGTGCGCGTCACGATCTCCGGCAATGCGCCATAGTGACGCGCGCGGAGCACCGCGCGGTCATTGAGCTTCAGCCGCTTAAGCATCAATTCCACGCCGCCATGAAACGTCGCGGTCGGCGCGCCCACCGCCAGCGCCGCGCCCGCCAGTTGCTTTGCGTTCAGTGTCCGCCCTGCACGACCCAACGGCGGTTTCCACGCGGGCGCAGTGATCGCGACGAAGCGTTCCTCGAACAACGTTTCACTGGCGATACCACGGTGCGCCGGCTGCAGGATGCCGACCGCCAGATCGATATCGCGCGCCTCGAGCGCGGCACTGACGCGCTCGGCCGCCACCGCCACATTGGAAATCTGGCTTGCCGGCGAGTCGCGGCGCAACGCCTCCGCCAGTGCCGGCAGGAACAGGATCTCGCCGAGGTCCGAGAGCGAGAGGCGCCAGTGCGCACGGCTGGTCGCAGGGTCGAACGCCTCGGCGCTCTGCACGGTCGATTCGAGCGCCTGCAGTTGTGCGATCACCGCCGGGGCCACCCGTTGCGCAGTGCGAGTCGGATGCAGTCCGCTCGGCGAACGCACGAAGAGCTCATCACCGAAGAACTCGCGCAGCCGCGCCAGCGCATTGCTGGTGGCCGGCTGCGACAGCGCGAGCTGCCGTCCGGCCTCGGTGACCGAGCCGGTGCGATACACCGCTGCCAGTACGCGCAGCAGGTTCAGGTCGAGGTGGCGGAACGTGAGCTTCGGCATCCTCATCCGATCCGTGAATGTGCCGCATTCTGACAATCAATTGGACGAATGGGTAGGGGCGGCCTAGATTGGCAGCCGGCTCCAAAGGCGGGAGCTGTTCGTCCGGCCGCCGCGGCCAACCTGGAGGAGACCATGCTGCAGATAATGATCCAAGGTCGCGGCGGTCAAGGAGCCCAGACTGCAGGCAATCTGCTCGCGATGGCGTTCTTCGCCGAGAGGCGCCAGGTGCAGGCGTTTTCCAGCTACGGCGGCGCGCGCCGCGGCACGCCGGTCAGTTCGTTCATCCGCGTCGATGACCGGCCGATCCGCCTGCGCTGCGACATCGAGAAGGCGGATGCGATCCTCTGCTTCGACGCGAGCCTGCTCGAAGGCAAGCTGCTCGCCACCGCGCGGCCTGACACGCTGATCGTCGTCAACTCGTCGAAGACTGCGGCTGAGTATGCGCGCGCACTGCCCATGTACCGCTTTATTCCGGTCGACGGCCTCGGCATCTCTCGCCGCAGCGGCCTCGGCCGCATCGTCAACTCGGCACTGCTAGGCGCGTTCGCGCGCGCGATCGAGGCGCCGTCGCTCGACGTGCTGAGGCGCACACTGACCGAAGAAGCGCCCAAGCTGCACGACGAGAACATCGCCGCATGCGAGGAAGGGTATCGCTGGGTGGACGCGCAACTTCAGAGGGCCGCTGCATGACCGCACCGATCCCGTCCATCTGGACCACCGGCTCGACCGAAGTCTTCAAGACCGGCACGTGGCGCGCCGCGCTGCCGATGCACATCCGCGCGCCGTCGCCGTGCCACGCGGCATGCCCGGTCAACGGCGACATCGCCGACTGGATCGGCCGCGCGCGCACCAGGGACTATCGCGGCGCGTGGGAAGTGCTGACCCGCAACAACCCGTTCCCCGCAATCGCCGGCCGCATCTGTCATCACCCGTGCGAAGGCGCGTGCAATCGCGCGAGCTTCGATGAGCCGCTGGCGATTTGCAAACTGGAACGTTTCGTCGGCGATCTGGCGCTCGCCGAGGGCTGGGCCTATGAGAATCCGGCCGAGCAGCGCAAGGAGCGTATCGCTGTTGTCGGGGCCGGCCCGTCGGGTCTGTCCGCGGCCTATCAGCTCGCGCGGCGCGGCTATCGCGTCACGCTGTTCGAATCGCAGCCGGAACTCGGCGGACTGATGCGTTACGGCATTCCGTCGTATCGGCTCTCGCGCTCGGTGCTCAATGGCGAGATCGCGCGCATCGTCGCGCTCGGGGTCGACGTTCGTTGCGGTAAATCGCTCGACTCGCCGGCCGACCTCGAGAAGTTGCGAAAGGACTTCGAGGCCGTCTACGTCGCCACCGGCGCGCGCAAGCAGAAGCGGCTGAAGCAGCTCGATTACGCGCAGCCGTGGTTAATGGACGGCGCCGACTACCTGGCGCGTTCGAGCCGCGGCGAAACGCCCGCGCTCGGCAAACGGGTGGTCGTGATCGGCGGCGGCAGTGCCGCACTCGATGCGGCGCGCAGCGCGCGCCGCGCCGGGCATGACGTAACGATCCTCGCGTTGGAGAAGACCCCGCAGATGCCCGCGCAGCGCGAAGAGCTCAACGAGGCGCTGGAAGAAGGTATCGTGCTGGTCAGCGGCGCGATGCTGACCGAGGTATCCCCTCTCCCCTCGAGGGACAGGGATAGGGGAGAGGGGCCTCGATCCCTGCGCCTGAACTGCGTGCGCGTGAATTTCGAGCCCGGCGCGCAGCGCGGCCAGTTCACCGTCACGCCGATTGCCGACAGCGAATTCGCTCTCGAGGCCGATGCGATCGTGCCGTCGATCGGGCAGGACCCGGACCTCGCCGCGTGGCATGCACTCGAGCCCGCGGGCGCGCTGCTGAAAGTCGACGCGCGCCAGGCCACCAGCGTCGACCGCGTGTACGCCGGCGGCGACGTATCGAGCATGGCACGTTTTGTGACCGAGGCCATCGGCATGGGCAGGCGCGCCGCGCTGGAAATGCACTGCGTTTTGCGCGGTCCAGACCCGCTCGTGTCGAACGAGTCGAAACGCGAACAGCAAACGGGTTCAATGCCTCAATCCGTGGAGGATTCGCCCTTCGTCCTTTGGCATGCTCAGGGCCCCAGGGCGAACGGCGAACCCGTCGTCCAACTCGGCAACATCGCCACCGCGTACTACCCCAGACAACCGCGCCCCGCTGAACACCATCTCGACCCGGCGCAGCGATTGAAGAGCGAACTCGAAGTGCAGCTCGGCTTCGACCTCGAAGTCGCGTTGGCCGAAACCGAACGCTGCTTTTCCTGCGGCACCTGCATCTTCTGCGACAACTGCGTCAACTTCTGCCCGGACCTCGCGGTCAAGCGCCGCGAAGATGAACCCGGCTACCTCGTACTCGCCGACTACTGCAAAGGCTGCGGCCTGTGTGTCAAGGAATGCCCCACCGGCTCGATGAAGATGCTCGAGGAGGTGCGATGAACGCGCGCGATGAACTGACCGCACTGGAACGCGCCGCCGCGCCCGACCGTCCGGTGCTACTCACCGGCAACCATGCGTTCGCCTGGGCTGCGCGCCTTGCCAGGCCGAAGGTCGTGCCGGTGTATCCGATCACGCCGCAGACCCCGGTGATGGAGAAGCTCACCGAGTTCCAGGCCGAGGGCCGATTTGACGCCGAGATCATCACGCCGGAGTCCGAGCACTCGGTGATGTCCGCGTGCATCCCCGCGTCTCTCGCGGGCGTGCGCGTGTTCACCGCGACCGCCTCCCAGGGCCTGCTGCTGATGCACGAGCTGCTGCATTACGCGAGTGGCGCGCGCGCACCGATCGTGATGGCCAACATCAACCGCACCGTCGCCTCGCCGTGGGCGTTCTGGCCCGACCAGACCGACAGCCTCGCGCAGCGTGACACCGGCTGGATCCAGTTCTATTCCGAGAGTGCGCAGGAGTCGCTCGACACGACGCTGCACGCGTTCAGGATCGCCGAGCATGTCCTGCTGCCCGCGATGATCAACCACGACGCGTTCTACGTCTCGCACGCGCTCGAACCGGTGCAGATTCCCGCGCAGGAACTGGTCGATCGTTTCCTGCCGGCGTATGCGCCCACGCACCGGCTCGACACGGCCAAGCCCGAGTCGTGGGGCAACGTGGTCACGCAGGACATGTTCTATCGCCACCGTCAGGACATCGAGGCCGCGATGGCGCTGGTCCCCGCGCTTGCCGACGAAATCGATCGCGAGTGGGCGCAACTCACCGGCCGCAGCCACGGCGGCGCGCTCGAGCGCTACCGCTGCGACGGCGCATGCGTGGTAATCGTCACGATGGGCAGCATGTGCGGCACCGTGCGCGAGGCCGTCGATGCGCTGCGCGACGCGGGCCAGGCCGTCGGCCTCCTCAAGGTGCGCCTGTTCCGCCCGCTGCCAGTGCAGGCACTGCGCGCGGCGCTCGCGGGCGTGCCCGAGGTGCTGGTGCTCGACCGCAACCATTCGCCGGGCTCGGGCGGCGTGCTGCATCAGGAGCTGCGCGCCGCGTTGTACGGCATGAAGGATGCGCCGCGCGTGCACGGCTATCTCGCCGGCGTGGGCGGCGTGAACGTCTCGCCGGAGAAGATCGCTGAATTCGTACGCAACGCGCAGGCTGCCGAGCCGCAGCCGCAATCCATCTGGGTCAGGTGAGCGACATGATCAAGTTCGAACTTCGCGACGACCCGATGCTTTGCTCCGGCCACGCCGCGTGCCCCGGCTGTGTGGAAGCGCTGTCGGTGCGACACATCCTCGCCACCATGGGGCCGGACACGATGGCGGTGGTCCCGCCCTCGTGCATGGCAATCATCGCCGGGCCGCAGCCATACAGCTCGCTGAAGATCCCCGTCTATCAACCGACGCTCGAAGCCAGCGCCGCCGCGGCCTCGGGGCTGCGCCGTGCGCTCGACGCGCAGGGCAAGCACGACACGCAGGTGATCGTGCTCGCCGGCGACGGCGGCACGTACGACATTGGTTTTCAGTGCCTGTCGTCCGCGGCCGAGCGCAACGAGAACTTCATCTACTTCTGCCTCGACAACGAGGGCTACATGAACACCGGCGCGCAGAAGTCCTCATCGACACCGCATTACGCCAGCACCGGCTCCACGCCCGCCGGCAAGACCTCGCGCAAGAAGAACCTCACCGAAATCATGGCCGCGCACGAAGTGCCGTACGTGGCCACCGCGAGTGTCGGCTTCCTGCCCGACCTGCTGCAGAAGGTGAAGAAGGCCAAATCGATGCGCGGCACGCGCATCATCACGCTGCTGATCCCGTGCCTGGACGGCTGGGGCCTGCCCGACGACATGGGACTGACCGCCGCGCGCTACGCGGTCGAGTGCGGCGCCTTTCCTCTGTACGAGGTGGAGAACGGCCACACCTACACGCTCAACCACACCACCCGCACGCGCCCGGTCAGCGAATACCTGTCAATACAGCGGCGGTATCGGCACCTGAAGCCGGAGCAGATCGACGCGCTGCAGACGGAGGTGGAGGACGTGTGGGAGCGGTTGAGGCGGCATGTCGATGCTTCGAAAAGCGCCTCCGCGATGACGGTGCGGTGATTCGGCAGAGCGTGTGAGTTTGCACTGTCGGCCTCGTCTGCTTGGGCAGGGCGAGGAACGGCAGCAGCGCGCGCGAGTCATTCATCGTTGCGAATCGATCCTTGGTTGACTTCCGGGTTCGGCGGAAGCGGACTGTCGCGACGGCCCTCGGGTCGCGCCGGCGAGCGGCAGGTGCGCGGGATAGCGCCGCGCTGATGGCCGGTCAGCCGGTGACTCGGTGCAACGTCGCTTCCATGCGGGGCGGATTGCGCAGCGTCTGGAAGATGACGCAGTAGCGCTCCGTCTGCTTCAGCAGCGTGGCGAGTTGCTCATCGCTGGCGGGAGAATCGATCTCGAAGCGCACGCGGATGTCGGTAATGCCGACGAGGACGTCCTTGGCAACGCCGAGCGTGCCTCGGAAATCCCCTTCACCCTCGACGATCACCTTTGCTGTGCGATAAGGGATGCTCATGGCCGTGGCGACGACGTTGAAGGTCACCCCGGCACAGGCTACCAGCGACTCCAGCAGCATGTCCCCTGAGCATGCCTCACTGCCATCACCGCCGGCAGCAGGATGCAGCCCGGCATCGAATCGCCCGAAACGCGTCGGAATGCGGCAAGTCGGGCGGTCGGGAAGCAGTATTCCAATGGCCTGGAACGTGTGCTTCGCTGCCGCCGGATTCTCCCTGTAGCGGGCCTTGAGCGGCGCCTGCAGTTTTCTCAGTTCTTCGGCGTTCATTGTTCAGGTCTCAGTAGAGTGGCAAGACGGTAGCGGAGTGCTCGCAAGTCGGCACGTCAGCGCGCGGTGTCGGAAGCCCCATCAGCCGCCTCGCGCGCAAGTGCCACGCAGGTTCAAGTAACGCATCCCACTCACGGCGGAACACTGGGCGCTCCTCGCGGGACCGGAGCATCGAGAAGAATAGGAGATCAAGCGTCATTTGGGGCAGTATTTCGGACCCGGGCCGCTGCCGTCAATCGGAGACGTCAGGGCACGGACTCGGGTGCGCGGCGCCATCTGAACATTGGTTCCGTCGCCACACACGGCAGCGGCTGCACCCATCACGGCTCACGGCAATATCCAGCCCATGGGCCGAGGGGCGGGTTATGGCCAACTGCCGGAATTCAGCGAGGGCTTTGCGGCGCCCTCGAAACGATCCTCTCGCTGGCGCCGCACTCGACGGTTCTTCAAAGCCGTCGGCTGATGCCAGAAGCAGCCAAGGTGCTGCTGCAGCGATCCGAATTTCAGGGTCGCTTTCAGGACTCCGGTGACCGTCACGGTCGACTGCTGGGTCGCTTCGCGCCAGATTGGCCGCGCAAAGACGGCCAGGCTCGATCTTCTTTTGGCTTTCAGTATGAGGGGACTTGCGCAGTCAAGCGCACCCCAGGCGCACGCGCAACCTTCGGCAAAGTGTCGAACCGCGGCTCTGCTACCGGGGCGAGCGCTCTATGTACACAGGCTCTCCCGTCCAAGCGGCTCTTCGCGGCAGCCGTCCATCCAGACGACGGCTGCTGCTGCGCAAGTCGGCACTTAAGCCCAGCTCAGATCGTGGTGCTTGAGCGGCAGTGAGCGGATGCGCTTGCCGGTGGCGCGCGAAACTGCGTTGCACACGGCCGGCGCAAGGGGAAGGATGGCCGGCTCGCCATGACCACCCCAGAAGCCGCCCGAGGGCACGAGCACGGTTTCGACTTTCGGCATCTCGGAGATCCGCAGCAACGGGAAGTCATGGAAGTTCGACTCCACGATGCGCCCGTTCTTCACGTTGTTCTCCTGGTACAGGACGGCGCTCAGGCCAAACACCACATTGCTTTCGGCCTGCGCGCGGCATGTATCTGGATTCACGACATAGCCTGAATCGATGGCGACAACGATGCGGCGGACCTTCAAGTCACCCTTCGCGTTCACCGATACCTCAGCGACCATGGCGGCGTAACTGCCAAAACCATAGGCGATCGCGACACCCCGTTGCACGCCTGGCGGCAGCGCGGCTCCCCAGCCTGCGGCCTTGGCAACCGCTTCGAGCGCGAGACGGTTCTTGTCATCGGCCTTCAACATCGCCAAGCGGTACTCGACCGGGTCCTTGTCCGCAGCGATCGCCAGTTCGTCGATGAAACACTCGCGATAGAACTCGTTCTGCTGGCCCGGCGCGCGCCAGAACCCAACCGGGACGTGGCCGTTGCGCATCGCATAGTCGACCTGCTGGTTCGGCACCGCATAGGGCATGTCGTTGAACGCACGCACCGCACTGAAGTCGATGCCGTCCTTCATCGTCATCTGCGGCATCAGAACCCGGACGATCGACGGACAGGCGATCTTCGTGTGCAGGGCAGTGAGGTTTCCCTGCGCATCAAGGCCCGCTTTCATGCGCACGACGCTGGCGGGGCGATAGAAGTCATGCTGCATGTCCTCCTCGCGCGACCACATCATCTTGACCGGCACACCCGGCATCGCCTTGGCGATCGCCACCCCTTGCCGGACGAAATCCTGGGGGCCGCCACGGCGGCCAAAGCCGCCGCCCAGCATCATCTTGTGCACCTCCACCTTCTCGAGCGGCAGACCCGCCACTTCTGCCGCGGCCGCCATCGATGCCTCGGCGTTCTGCGTGGACGTCCACACCTCCAGAAACCCCTCCGGCTTCAGCCAGGCCGTACACGTCTGTGGCTCCGCGGTCGCGTGGCTGAGATAAGGCGATTCATACTCGGCCTCGATGATTCTCGCTGCGATTGCCAAGGCCGCCTGCGTGTTTCCCTCCTTGCGCGCCTGCGGCAGCGTCGCCTGGGCGAGGCCTTCGCGCAGCATCGCCGCGATGCTCTCGTTGTTGACATCGCCGTTGCTGCCGAGGTCCCACTCGATCCTGACTTTTTTCAATGCCTCGTTGGCACGCCACCAACTGTCGGCGACGACGGCGATGAAGTTCTCCTCGCGCACGACTTTCTTCACGCCGCGCATCTTCTCCGCGTCGCGTGCATCGACGCTCGTGACCTGGCCGCCGAACACGGGACACTGCGCGATCGAGGCGTGCAGCATCCCCGGCAGCGTGACGTCGACGCCGAAGACCGGCTTGCCGAGGACCTTGTCCGGAATATCGAGACGGTGCAGGGGCTTGCCGGCAATCTTCCAGTCGCTGGGCTCGCGCAGCTTGACCTCACTGGGAGGCGCCAGCCTGGCCGCCGCCGCAGCGACCTCGCCGTAGCGAAGTTTCTTCTTGGAGGGACCGTGCGAAATGACGCCGCCGTCGACGGCGCACTCGGAGGCGGGAACCTTCCACTGCGCGGCCGCGGCCGCGATCAGCATCGCGCGCGCGCTGGCGCCTGCCTTGCGCACATAGTCCTGCGATGAACGCACACCCTGGCTTCCGCCGGTGGACATCGAGCCCCAGATGCGGTTGCGCCGGACGTGCTCGTTGGGCGAGGCGAACTCCGTGCTCACCTTGAGCCAGTCGCAGTCGAGCTCTTCGGCGACGAGCTGTGCGAGCGCGGTCAATGTGCCCTGTCCCATCTCGGAGCGGGCGATGCGAATGACGACGCGGTCATCGGGGTGGATCAGGATCCATGCATTCACTTCCGTTGCCGTGGTTCTGTTCCCAGCGGCGGATGCGAGCGGGAAACAGAATTCGAGGGCGAGCCCTCCACCCAGCGCAGCGGAGACTTTGAGGAACTCGCGACGGGACGCAGCGATCGTCATGGCGGCACTCCTCAGGATTTCGGGCCGGCGGACGTTGTGGGATTCCCGGCGAGCGCGTGGATCGCTTGCCTGACCCGGGCGTACGTTCCACAGCGGCACAGATTGGTCATCGACGCGTCGATATCCGCATCGGAAGGCTGCGGATTCTTCGCGAGCAAGGCGGCGGCGGACATCATCATCCCCGTCGTGCAGTAGCCGCACTGGGGCACCTGATGGTCGATCCATGCCTGCTGGATTCGATGCAGGCCCTTTTTGGACAGGCCCTCGATCGTGACGATTTTCTTGCCCAAGGTTGCCGAAACTGGCAACGTGCACGAACGCACCGGCTCGCCATCGATGTGCACCGTGCACGCACCGCAGACCGAAACCCCGCAGCTGTACTTGGTTCCGGGCAGGTTGAGGTGGTCACGCAGAACCCAGAGCAGCGGCATCTCCGGTTCAACGTCGACGCGGCGGGCGCGACCGTTCACGGTGAGTTCCAGCATTCGCGTTTCCTCCGAACAGGAAGCAATCCACAACGAGCAAGATGCAGGCTGGCCGATTCAACAAAATAGGCGTTCGTACCTCATTGCACTGGATGCAAGTCAAAGCGCGGTGAATTCGTTCATCCGCACGAAGCGGCTGACGCGGTCGTCGACGTGAGGGTAGTCGGCAAGCGAAGTAGGATGGGTGACGGTTTTAGGCGATGGGTCGGACGCTTCGACTCCGCAGTTGATGCGCGTCAACTTGGGCCTGTCAGCACGTCGACGCCCTTCGCATCCAACCACCGCAGTCCTGGACGCCCAGGCGCGGGAGCAAGCGAATATCGACGCGGCTGTCGCGCTCCCGCGTTTGCGGGGAGGGACCGGATCGTCTTTGCAGTCGCAGAGCAGGGTGCTCGCCGGGGTCTCGATGCGCATCTCGTCGGCTGCGCTCGCGCCGCTCGACCGCGGAGTCTTCGCCGCCAGCGCGAGTGAAACGGCGGCGCATGTGGGACGGCATCGACAAGCCGGTGATCGGGTCCGAGATGAGCCTTGGCAGTGCGCGCGGAAACCCGAAGGGCGGGTGCGGACAATCGTCCGCCACTTCCGTGCTACGCCTGCGTGCGGCCGCCGAGATACGCGGCGCGCACTTCCTCGTTGTCGCGCAGGTGTTCGGGCCTGCCTTCGACGACGAGCCGGCCCGCCTCGAGGACGTACCCGCGGTCGGCGATGCCGAGCGCCATGTTGGCGTTCTGCTCGACGAGCAGCACGGTCGTGCCCTGCTGCCGGATCTCGGCGATCACGCGAAACACCTGCTGCACGATGAGCGGCGCGAGCCCGAGCGAGGGCTCGTCGAGCAGCAGCAGCTTGGGTCGCGACATGAGGCCGCGCGCGATCGCCACCATCTGCTGCTGCCCGCCGGAGAGCGTCCAGCCGAGCGCGTGGGCGAACGGCCGCAACTCCGGGAAGATGCCGAACATGCGTTCGGCGTCGGCCTCGAGCTCGGCGCGCGCGACGCCCTTGCGGTTCGAGCCGCCGAGCAGGATGTTTTCCTTGACGGTGAGGCCCGGGAAGACCCGCCGCCCTTCCGGTACGTGCGCAATGCCGAACCGCACGATCGCCTCCGGTCCGAGCGCGCCGATATCGTGCCCGTCGAAGCGCAGCGTGCCCGATGCCGCGCGCACGAGACCCGAGATCACACGCATGGTCGTGCTCTTGCCCGCGCCGTTGGCACCGAGCAGCGCGACGATCTCGCCGGCGTCGACATGCATCGTCAGTGCGCGCAATGCCTCGACCTTGCCGTAGGCCGCGACCACGCGCTCGAGTTCAAGCAGCGGCACGGTTGCTCACCTCGCCAAGATACGCCGCGATCACGTCGGGATGGCGCAGCACCTCGCCGGGTGCGCCGTCGGCAATGCGCCGGCCGAAGTTGAGCACCGTGATATGGTCCGCCACCTTCTCGACCAGATTCATGTCGTGGTCGATGATGAGGATCGTGAGGCCATGGCCCTTGAGGCGCTTCAGGAGCGTGACGAGTTCGTCCTTCTCGACGTGATTGAGCCCTGCGCCCGGCTCGTCGAGAAGCAGCAGCTTCGGGTTACCCGCGAGCGCGCGGGCAATCTCAACGCGACGCTGGTGCCCGTAGGAGAGGCTCGACACCGATCGCTGCGCGCGATCGGCGAGCCCGACGAAGCCGAGTGCGGCGCGGGCCAGATTCTGGACACTGCTGCCCGGTTCGACGGGATTGCCGGCTCGCTCGGCACCGACGATGACGTTGTCGAGCACGTTCATCGCCGTGAACAGTCGGATGTTCTGGAAGGTGCGCCCAAGGCCGCGCGCTGCGCGCGCGTGCGGTGGCAGTGAGCCGATCGAGGCGCCCTCGAGCGTGATCTCGCCCCCGCTCGACACATATAAGCCCGAGAGCACGTTCAGCAGCGTGCTCTTGCCCGAACCGTTGGGGCCGATCAGCGCATGCGCGGCATTGCGGCGGACCTCGAGGTCGACCTCGTCCACGGCCTTGAGGCCGCCAAAGTGCTTCGAGATCCTGCGCACCGACAGCAGGACGTTGCCGTCTGCCTGCGCGGTCCTCGTCGTCAGCGGGAGCGGCGGCACCGGCGCGGCGATTTCCTTGCCCGCGCCGCGCGCGCGCCGCACGAGGGCCGCGGCAAAACCCCAGATGCCTTCGGGCATGAAGACCATGATGAGGATCACCGCCGCGCCGTAGACCGCAAGGTAGACGACCTTCAGGAAACGCAGCCACTCCGGCAGCAGGATGAGCAGCGCCGTGCCGAGTGCGGTGCCGAAGGGAGTGCGCACGCCGCCGAGCAGCGCCATGGTGAGGAACACCACCGACTCCGCGAAGCTGAACTGGTCCGGGCTGATGTAGCTGAACCCGCTCGCGAAGAGTCCGCCGCCAAAGCCGCCCAGCACCGACGAGAGCGTGAATGCAGTCACTTTCGTGCGATAGGTGTCCACGCCGACAACGCCCGCCGCCAGTTCGTTGTCGCGCACTGCTTGCATCTGGCGGCCGAGCTTCGTGTGGCCGAGCCGCCAGACGAGGAAGCCGACGATCCACAGCGCCGCGATGCACAGCGCGAGGTAGACGCCGCTGTCGGCGAGCGCATAGCCGAACACCGTGGGCCGCTTGATGCCGCTGATGCCGTCGGGCCCGCGTGTGACGGGGATCCAGTTGGTGAGCACCAGCGAGAGGATGGTCTGGAAGCTGATCGTGACCATCGCGAGGTAGTGTCCGCCGAGCCGAAGCGTGGTGAGGCCGAGCGCAGCCCCCGCGACCCCGGCGAGCACGACGCCCAGCGCGAGTGCGATCCAGAACGGGAGCGCGAGCGTTGTCGTGCCAAGCGCCACGCAGTAGGCGCCGATGCCGAAGAACGCGGCCTGCGCGAGGTTGATCTGGCCCGTGTAGCCAAGCACGATCGTCAGGCCGAACACCGCGATTGCGTAGGTCGACGCCTGCATCAGCAGGTTGAGGAAGTACGCCGGCATCGGCTGCATGAGCGGGATCGCGATCGTCGCCGCCGCGGCGACCAAGCAGATGATGGCGCCGACGTGACGCCGCGTCGGCGTGCCGGGCGAGGATGCGCCTTGCGCGTTCGCGCTCACGCCTTTTCCGCGACGCGCTCGCCGAAGATGCCCTGCGGCCGGAAGAGCAAGAAAACGAACAACACGAGGAACGCGAACGCGTCCTTGTAAGGCACCGAAATATAGGCGGCCCCGAACGTTTCGATCACGCCGAGCGCAAGGCCACCGACGATCGCACCGGTCACGTCGCCGAAGCCGCCGATGATGCTCGCGGCAAACGCCTTCAGCGCGATCGACGCCCCCATCTGCACCGAGACAAAGAGGATCGGCGCCACCAGGATGCCCGCCAGGCCGCCGAGTGTGGCGCTGTAGACAAAGGTGAGCATGATCATGAAGGCGACCGGAATGCCGAGGAGGCTTGCCATCTCCTTGTCCTGCGACACCGCCTGCAGTTTCTTGCCAAGCAGCGTGCGCTCGAAGAACAGGTACTGCAGCGCGACCGCGACAACCGTCACCGCGAGGATCGTGAGGTACTGGCTGTCGAAGAACACCGGGCCGATGCTGAACCCCTGGCTGGCGAAGACGCCGGGCAGGCTCTGCGGGCGCGGCCCGTAGGCCGCGAGGACGCCGTTCTCCAGCAGGATCGAGGCGCCGATGGTGCTGATGATCACCGGCAGGAAGGTGCGGTGCCGCAGCGGGTAATACACGCCGAGGTTGAACAGCGCCCCGAAGAGCGCCATCGCGACGATGGTGAGGACGATGCCCAGCCAGTACGGCCAGCCGAAATCGATGCACAGCACGACCATCGCGAAGGCGCCGAGCATCGCGAAATCGCCTTGCGCGAAGTTCACCACGTTGGTGGCCCGGTAGATCAGCACGAAGCCGAGCGCAACCAGCGCGTAGATGCTGCCGACGCCGAGGCCGGTGAACAGCAACTGCAGCGCGATGCCCATCGTCCGGTCCGCTTCCCGGCCGGCCGTTCGCGTCAGTCCTTGAACTCGATGTGCTTGTCGAAGACGATCTTGCCGCTGTCGTTGCGCACGATGTTGTAGCCGTGCAGGCCGTCGCCGTTCTGGTCGAAGTTGTAGGTGCCCTCGGCGCCGGCAAAGCCTTGCGTGCCGAGGAGCGCCTTGCGGATCGCCTCCGGCTCAGTGCTCTTCGCCGCGTTCATCGCGCGCGCCAGCACCGTCACCGCGTCGTAGGTCCACGACGAGAAGAGGTCGGGCGCCGACTTGTAGGTTGCCTCGTACAGTTCGGCGAACGCCTTGGCTGCGGGGCTGGAGTCGCGATTGAAGTCGACCACCGCGAAGCTGCCGTAGAGCGCGGGCCCGGCGAGCTTGATCGCCGTCGTTGTCGCCGTTGTCGGCGAGCCTACCCAGGAAACCGTCACGCCCAGCTGGCGCAACTGCTTCGCGAAGATGCCTTGGTCCGGCTCGAAGGTCATGTATGTGCCCATCACCTCCGCACCCGACTGCTTGACGGCCAGGGCGACCGGTGTGAAGTCCTGTGAGTTGTTGGTGTAGCCCTGCACAAGCACCGTCGTGGCGCCGAGGTTCTTCAGCGCTTCGGTGAGGTTCTTCATGCCGTTGGTCCCGAACGCGTCGGTCGAATGCACGATCGCCCACTTCTTGAGCTTGAGCGTGTTGACGCCGTAGTCGGCGATCACGCGCGCCGAGTAGATGTCGTTTGGACGGAAGCGGAAGAGCCAGGGATTGCCCAGCCGCGTGAGCTGTGGGTCGGTGCCGCCGATCATCATCGGCTTGCCCGTCTTCAGGATGTCGGGCGCCATCGCGTGGACCTGCGTGCTGCGGATCGATCCGACGAAAGCGGGGATGGCCGCGTCGCCCGCGAGCTTGCTGAAGGCGAGTATGGCGCCTGGGTTCGTGGTCTGGTCGTCCTCGACCACCAGCTCGAGCGTGCGCCCCATGACGCCGCCCGCCTTGTTGATCTGCTCGATCGCGAGCTTCGCGCCGTTCAGCTGGAACCGCCCCGACTCAGCGCCCGGGCCCGTGAGCGGCGCAACCATGCCGATCTTGATGGGGTCCGCTGCAGAAGAGTTCAGCGGGACGAGAGCGCAGGCAACGGCAGCGGAAGCGAACGCGAACGCGCGGAAACTCATAGGGCTCCTCCTTTGCGATGCGGGGTGGTCTTTACGACTCTCGGTTGCAGGCAATCATACCGCCTGACGGCGTCGTGACGGGTCGAGCACCTGCTGCTTTCTACGCCTGAAACTGCGACGCAAAAGCTCGTCAGCCAACCGGACCGCGTCGCCTGGTTTGGCGCGAGCTTGCGGCGGCGAAACTTCGCACGGCCAAGTCCGCCTTGTCACCGTTCTTGATCTTGTGTACTGCCAATGCACCTGGCACGTTCCGCTCACACGGCCCGCGTTCCAAGCACCAGATTGAACACGGAAGAGTCCACCGGCACCAGCGCGCGCAGCTTCTCATGCACGACCACCGACACGCGATCGCCATGGCGAGAAAGCCGCGCCAGCAGCCGCTGCAGGTGGGCCACATGCTGCGTTTGCAGTTCCTCGATGTGCAGGATGAGCGTGGAGTGCGTGTATCGCAGCAGCTTCTCCAGACGCGGCGCGGTACGCGAGAAGAAGCGCGCATCAAGCCAACCGGCGAGCGTGAGGTCGAGCTGCGGTGACCCGGGCTTCCAGGTCAGCGCGACCTTGCCCGCGTCCAGGTAGCGCGCCACGGCCCGGCGCAGCGCTCGCACGCGAGGCTCCACCATGGATTCTTCTGCGTGGTGTCGAGTGAAACGCCGGCGCACGTAGGACTGCATCGACAGGCCGGTGATCCAGTCGGAGATGACCGTCGGCAGTTTGCGCGGAGACGAGAGCGGCAAGGTGCGTACGAACGCCGCCCAGCGGCGCGGCCCACCTGGCAGGATGCCCTTGAGCAGCAGTCGCGCGAGAATGCGCAGCTTGTCGACGGCGGTGTACTCGGCCTGGTACACGGGTGCGCGCATCCAGCGCAGCTTGTTGCGGATGCGTCGCGCGATACCGTGGTCGGTCAGCAGTTGCTCGTACAGGTGCCGGTAGGCGGCGACCATCGCGTCGTAGCTCATGCGCTTGGGCACGATGTTGGTGCCCAGGCGCGTGTTGTCGCCGTCCTCGGCACGCTCGATCAGGCGACCTTCCTGCCTCAAGCGATCGTACAGCGGCGTGCGTGGTAGCGCCGTGAGCAGCCCGACCATCGCGGCCTGGATGCCCGAGTCCAGAATGAAGCGGCGCTGCTGCTCGAAGGTCTCGAGCGTGTCATTGTCGAACCCGACGATGAACCCCCCCAGCACGTCGATGCCATGCCCATAGATGCGTCGCAGGTCGCCCAGGATGTCGGTGCCCATGTTCTGCGTCTTGCGACTGAGCTTCAGTGCTGCCTCATCTGGCGTCTCGATGCCGATGAAGACCCACGCGAAGTTGGCCGCGCGCATCAGTGCCATCAGCTCGTCGTCCTGCGCGAGGTTGAGCGACGCTTCAGTGCCAAAGGCAAACCGGTAGTGGTGGCGCTTCTGGTAGTCCGCCAAAAAGCGCAGCAGTGCCTTGGCCTGCGCGCGGTTGCCGATCAGATTGTCGTCGACGAAGAAGACTTGCCGCGCGCCCTGAGCGCGCAGCGCATCGAGTTCTCGGCCGATCTGCTCCACGCTCTTCATGCGTGGGCGCCGACCGAACATCACGATGATGTCGCAGAAATCGCACAGGTACGGGCAGCCGCGCGAGAACTGCAGGCTCGCCGTGTTGTAGAGGTGGAGCTTCAGCAGGTCGAAGCGTGGCGTGGGCGAGTCCGAAAGCGCGACCGTTCCGGTCTCGCGGTACAGGGGTTTGGGTTTGCCCGATTCAAAGTCGCGACAGAAGTCGGGCCAGATGTACTCCGCCTCGCCGGCAATCGTGGCGTCGGCGAGTTGCGCATATTTCTCCGGGCACAACGACGCATAACTGCCGCCCGCCACCACGTAGTGGCCGCGGCTGCGGTAATAGGAGAGCAGCTCGCTCTGGCGCGGGAACTGCACGCCCATGCCGCATACGCCGATGATGTCGGCGTCGGGGTCGAGCGGTACCGGTTCGACGTTTTCGTCGACGATCGTCACCTGCCAGTGCGGCGGGCAGAGCGCTGCCAGCGTGGCCAGCCCGAGCGGCGGATTCACCGTGCGCTTGCCGGGAACGATCTCCGTCATCGCGAAGCGAAAGCTCCAGAAGCTCTCGGTGAAACGTGGATTGATGAGAAGCAGTTTCATGCGGAAATCCTTCCCAGGGGGCATCGCGCAGGCGGCAGCCACCGCTTTGGCGAATGTACCGCGATCACGTCGGCCGGTCCGCACGAATCAGTTCGGCACCGCGCTCGGCGATCATCAGTACCGGCGAGTTGGTATTGCCCGACGTGATGGTCGGCATGATCGACGCATCCACCACGCGCAGGCGTTCGACGCCGAGCAGACGCAGACGCGAATCGACGACCGCCATGCGATCGTCGGGCCGTCCCATCTTGCAGGTGCCGATCGGATGGAAGATCGTGGTGCCGATGTTTCCGGCGGCCCGTATGAGTTCGGCATCGCTCTGCACCTGCGGGCCGGGCAGGAATTCGTCGGGCGCGTAGCGCGCGAGCGCCTGTGCTCGTGCGATGCGACGCGTCAGACGCAGCGAATCGACGGCTACCTTGTGGTCTTCTTCGGTCGACAGGTAGTCCGGCTGGATCGCCGGCGCGTGCCGCGGATCGGCGCTCTTGATGCGCACGTGGCCGCGTGAGGTCGGCCGCAGGTTGCACACGCTCGCGGTGAACGCCGGAAACCGGTGCAACGGATCGCCGAACTTGTCGAGCGTGAGCGGCTGCACGTGGAACTCGATGTTCGGCGTGACGTGCGCGGGCGAGGAGCGCGTGAAGCCGCCGAGTTGCGATGGCGCCATCGTCAGCGGGCCGGTGCGGAACAGCGCGTATTCGAGCGCCATCTTCGCCTTGCCGATCCAGCTGTTGGCGAGCTTGTTCAGCGTGAGGACGTTCTGAACCTTGAACCCCATGCGCAATTGCAGGTGGTCCTGCAGGTTCTCGCCCACGCCGGGCAGTTCGTGCGCGACCGCGATGCCGTGCCGCTGCAGCAGCGCCGCGGGGCCGATGCCGGACAACTGCAGGATCTGCGTGCTGCCGATCGAGCCGGCGGCGAGCACGGTCTCGATGCGCGCCTCGGCAAACTGGGCTTCGCCGCCACGCAAGAAATCGATGCCGGCGGCGCGCCGGTTCTGCAGACGCAACCGCGTGACCTGCGCGTCGGTGACAACGGTGAGATTCTTGCGATGCGCGATCGGACGCAGGAACGCCTTCGACGTGTTCAGGCGCACGCCGCGCCGCTGGTTCACCTCGAACTTGCCGGCGCCCTCATTGTCGCCGCCGTTGAAATCCTCGGTGCGCGGAATGCCGCTCTCGACCATCGCGGCGCGGAATGCGTTCAGGATCTCCCATTCAAGACGCTGCTGCTCCACGCGCCATGCGCCGCCGGCGCCGTGCGCTTCGTTCGCGCCGCGCCAATGGTCCTCGCTGCGCTTGAACAATGGCAACACGCTGTCCCAGGCCCAGCCGGAGTCGCCGGTGAGCGCGGCCCATTCGTCATAGTCGCGTTTCTGCCCGCGCATGTAGACCATCGCGTTGATCGACGAGCAGCCGCCGAGCACCTTGCCGCGCGCATAGATGATCGAGCGGCCGTTCAGCCCGTCGCACGGCTCGGTGCGGTAGCACCAGTCGGTGCGCGGATTCCCGATGCAGTACAGATACCCGACCGGAATGTGAATCCAGATCCAGTCGTCGCGGCCGCCCGCCTCGATCAGCAACACCGAGACGTCCGCATCGGCGGAGAGGCGGTTGGCGAGCAGACAGCCCGCCGTCCCGGCGCCGACGATTACATAGTCAAAGCGGCCGAACTGCTTCGGCGGTGACGTGTTCATGGACTGCAATCCCCTCTGCGATCAATGCGCCGCCGGCAGCCTTGCTGCCTGCTTGGCCGCAGCCATTCTGCGCCCTGCGTCGCGGACAGGGCAACGCTGCTCGCCGGCGCGGGATCCGGCTGCTGCGGGGTCAAGTGGCTGGTCGATTTGCCGCACGACCGGGGACAGCCAGAGTACGTGTGGACGGGCAGTTGGTGCTGTGGGTGAAGCGCACTTTGCGCGTCCTTGATTGCAGAGAGGGACGGATGCAAGTTGCAAACTGCCTGGCTGCGTGTTTTGACCTGACGCTGTTCAGCACCGTGGCGGCGAGCGGCGCGCGGTGCCGGGAGACGAGCGCCGTTGCGTCTGGATGGACCGCGGTGGAAACGGAACACATCTGTGCATCGGTCCGCACGGCGCTCGACTGGCTACATACGATGGGGATCGCTCAGTCGGACGGGTTGGTCGTGCGACCCAAGGACGAACGTGCGGGCCTCGATCATGGCCATGCACTCGGCCGGTACGACACGCCACCGAGGAGCGTTCACACGCTGTCCTTCGATGTCGCGCTGCGGGCGTCGCTCGAGCGATCCCCCGCCTGTGGCGTGCCGATGACGCACGAGTTTTGGCGAAGCTATGGCGCGCACGAGACCGCTCGCGCAGCGATGGAACAGAATTTTGCAGCACCAAGTGCCAGGCGAACCGCGAGCGCATACGTCGTCGCGGTCAATCCACTGACGCCCTTTCCGCGCGCAACGCGGGGGCACATTCCCTCGACCTATGTGGGCCCGCCGGCATGGAGTTCGGAATCCTGGATCACATCGGCCAACGGCTTCCTGGGCCCCTGCGCTTTCGCGGACAATTCGTAGCGGCACTTTGTCAGTCTTGCGCTCGAGGAAGAGCGCGCATTCCATTCATTCGGTGCCTGCTGCAAGCCGGGTTGCCGAACTGATGCAACATTGAACGAATCAGAGGGTCACGGCTGCTGCGACGATAGGGATGCTGCGGGTTGCGGAGGCGCCGCCACGCACGTTCATGCCGCGGTACAAGAATGCGCCCCCTGGCGCTCGAAATTGTGGACCCGGCTGGGCAGGAGTAGCCTCGGCGCCTTGCCCTGAGTCGCGGGGCAAAGACACAGACCCCCATTGGGCCAATCACGTCGCGGACGCCGGCATATTCCGGGAGCAGTCCGCGGGAGCAACGAGAGGACACGACCATGAAGCTTTACTTCCACCCTGTCTCGACGACGAGCCGGCCGATCGTGCTGTTCGCGGCCGAGTCCGGCATCAACGTCGATTTTGAAGTCGTCGACCTGTTTACCGGCGCGCAATACAAGCCGGAGTACGCGGCGATCAATCCGAGCAGCCAGGTGCCGGTGCTCGATGACGGCGACTTCCGTCTGACGGAGAGTTCGGCGATTCTCAAGTACCTGGCCGACAAAGTGGGCTCGCCGGCGTATCCGAAGGACTTGCGCATGCGCGCGCGGGTCAACGAGCGCATGGACTGGTTCAGCACGGGTTTCTATCGGGACTTTTCCTACGGTTACGTCTATCCGCAGATCTTTCCATCCATGCGCCGGTCAGACGAGGCCGTGCAGGCGGGAACGATCGCCTACGGGCGGGAAAAGGCGCTCTTCTGGTTGAAGGTGCTGGACGCAAGCCTGATCGGCGCGAAGAACCGGTTCGTGTGCGGCAATGACATTTCTCTGGCCGATTACCTCGGCAGCATAATGATCCTGGCTGGCGAAGCCATCGGCCTCAATTTCAGCGGGTATCCGAATATCTCGCGCTGGCTCGGCAACATGAAGGCGCTGAAGAACTGGGCCAGGGTGAACGAGGCCTTCTACATGTACGTCGTCGATCCCAACAAGGGCAAGGATTTCCTGCGGCTCTGATGTTGTTATGAATCGTGTTGGGTGGCGCCGCGCCGTGGATGGAGGCAAGTCATGATCAAGGCACTGCATCACAACGCCTATCGTTGCCGTAACTCGGAAGAGACGCGGCGCTTTTACGAGGATTTCCTGGGGCTGCCGCTTTCCGGCAGCCTCGAGATCCACGAAACGAAGACCGGCCGCAGGACCGCCGTGCTGCACACGTTCTATCGCCTCGACGACGGCTCGTTCCTCGCCTTCTTCGAGGCGCCCGATATGCCGTTCGAGTTCAAGAACCAGCACGACTACGACCTGCACATCGCGCTCGAGGTGGAGCCGCCGGTCCTGGATGCAATGCTTGCCGAGGGCAAGGCGCGCGGCATCGAGACGCGCGGCATCTCGGAACACGGGTTCGTGCGCTCGATCTACTTCCGCGATCCGAACGGCTACGTGATCGAGCTGACCGCGAAGACGCCGCAGCACGCACAGATGATGGACCCGGCGACGAACCGCGCGCGAGCGATCCTCGATCGTTGGCAGGAAGAAAGGTTGCACGAGGCGGCGCACGGGGCAAGGTGAAGTGCCTTGCCGTCGACCGCGGCCGCCGGAATGGATGAGTATTGCGGCGGCACGGCAGCCGATTTGCGACGACGCCAACTCATGTCGGCGGTTTCTTGACGACGGCTGCAATGGAGATGCCCGGAAGCTGCTGATGACGACCACGCCTGCGGCGGTCGGCAGGTGCTTCGCGACTTCGGCGATCACCAATGCGCCACGGTGGCGCGCAATCAACGTCGTCAACGAGGAAAGCTGGACGAATCCCCACCCAGCCGGAAGCGGCTGCAGCCACCGCGCAGGCGACGCGAGCACGATCCGACGAGCGTCAGCGCTGCCATGAGCCGAACCACGAAGTTGACCGCCATGGATCGCAGCGCATCCTTCTTCCCCAGGTTCTCCGACGGCTGATAGGTGTGCACACTCAGGGAATCGCTCAGGTTGTCGGCCAGTGCAGTGATGAGGAGCGCACTGACGATCGTCGCCCGCGTGCTGCCCGCCGCTTGAAGGCCGACGATCAGGCTGGTGCTGCAGACCACGGCGGCCGTTCCGGCAAAACTCAACCAGGTTGTTCTAAGGCGCGAACTCGTCCCTTGCTTCCGGCTCTTTGAGCATCTCTCGCGAACTCGCGGGCGTTCACTCGGTCATGCGCGGATACATCTGGCTCGCGATCGTGATCACTACCGTCGTGACAAGGCCCAGAACGATCAGGTCATGCGCCAACCCGAACGGACTGCGGCCAGCGCGCAGCATGACGGCGCGCAGCCCATCGACGGCATAGCTCAGCGGATTGACGTAGGCGACGATCTGCAGCCAGCGCGGCATCAGCTCGATCGGATAGATCGCATTGCTGGCGAAAAAGATCGGCATCGTCAGCACTTGACCGATGCCCATGAACCGCTCGCGCGTCTTCACGATGCAGGCCACGATCAGCGAGAACGTTGAAAACAGCGCGGAGCTCAGGCAGACAAACAGCACCGCGAGCAATGCGTCGCCGGGACGCGTACTCAACTCGACCTGCAGCACGGCTGCACACAGGTAGATGACGACCGCTTGCGACAGGCCGCGTACGCCCGATGACAGCGCCTTGCCGAGGACCAGTGCACTTCGTGGTGCCGGACTGACCATGTATCGGTGCAGCACGCCGAGGTCGCGCTCCCAGATCACCGAGATTCCATAGAAGATCGCGACGAACAGCACACTTTGCGCGAGAATGCCGGGCGCGAGGAAATCCAGATAGGGCACTCCATCTGCCGTTCCGCGCATGTGCGCCACGACCTGGCCGAACAGCGTCAGCCACAGGATGGGCTGTATCGCGCGTGTCAAGAGTTCCCAGGGGTCGTGTCGCAGCTTGCGTAACTCCGTTGCCGTCACGGCCCACACCTGGGTGGCGTAGCCGGTCACGGCCACAGAAGCCCGGCGCCGATCAGCCATGTTCAAGCGCGCCTCGACGTTGCTGCCGCACGTGCCGAAAATCGCTGCGCGTGTCGATCGCCGCGCCGGTCAGGAGCTCGAATACGTCGTCAAGCGTCGCGTCCGGCCCGACCTGTGTCTTCAGTTCCTGCGGTGTGCCCAGCGCCCGAATCTGTCCCTCATGCAACACGGCGATGCGGTTGCACAGTTCGTCGGCCTCTTCCATGTAGTGCGTGGTGAGCACGATCGCCGCACCCAACTCGGCGCGCAGCGCGCGCACATGTTCCCAGACCGCATGTCGTCCGCTCGGATCGAGCCCGACCGTGGGTTCGTCCATGAAGATCAGGCCGGGTCGATGCAAAGTGCTCTGCGCGATCTCCAGGCGCCGGATCATGCCGCCGGAATACGTTCGCACCAACCGGTCGCGCACGTCGCGCAAGCCCATCATCGCCAGCGCCTGCTCGATCCGCGCCGAGCGCTCGGCGCGCGAGATCAGATACAGCCGCGCCGAGAGCAGCAGGTTCTCGTAGCCGGTCAGTTCGCCGTCGGCCGACAGCAGCTGCGGCACTTAG
>Ga0209048_10000472_pt1 | contig 43045 bp, 47 predicted proteins | sample FrelakmetCRP12CR_FD_187146 | JGI IMG/M metagenome (GOLD analysis project Ga0209048, IMG submission 187146) | Freshwater lake sediment microbial communities from the University of Notre Dame, USA, for methane emissions studies - CRP12 CR (SPAdes)... | ecosystem: Environmental > Aquatic >...
TACTCTTGCCATGGGAACCTACTATGATGAGGTCGGATTTTTCCTCTTCTGCGAGGGCAAGGATCTCGCTCCCCGCATGTCCCTGTTTCATGTGAGTGATGACCGTGATACTTTTTTCAGAAGCGAACTTCTTTGCTCTCTCCATCACCTCTTCTCCCTCTTTTTCGAGAACGCTGTACATGATCTCAACGCTACCTTCCATGGGAAGTGAAGAGAACAGGCCAGTCTCTACTACATATATGGTATGGAGTTTTGCATTGCATAATTTTGCCAAGTCAATAGCTTGGGACAGAGCGCGCTGGCTTGCCTCCGATCCGTCCATAGCGACAAGAATGTTAGTAAACACCGGCATCACCCAAAACAAACATGCCTGTTTTATTTGTTGTATAAATTAAAAACGTTATTGCCAATATTACAGCCAGAGGCCCTTTTAACAATCGATGTAACCGGATCATTGCTGAATTGAAGGGTTGATCGTGCAGGATCGATCGTGAAGAAAATTGCCCGCTCTCCTTTTTGGATAAAAAATGAGGACCCGGTCAGTTCAGAACCCCGAATTGCAGCGCTTAGCAGGACTTTTGGATCAACTCGGTATATTGTCGAGGTGAAAGCCATCTCGGAAAACATGTCCGGGGGAACAAACATCACGTTATCAGTCCCAAGAAGAAGGGTGCAGCCGAGGTCCAGCATGAGCTTCAATGGCGGGTGACGTCGTGATGATGTAACGTTCAGGGTCCAGTTGGAACGGGGACAGACTGCAATAGGGATCTGCCGATCTGCACATTCACGGAGGTGTTTTTTTGTTGCATGGGTGCAATGGATGAGAAGATCCGGATCAAGTGCGAGTGCATCGTCGATATCTAAAGAATCCCGTTCACCGGCATGCAGGGCAATCTTTTTTCCTGCTTGTTTTGCTTTAGCAACCAGTATATCAGTATGGGATACATCCCGGGTGCTGCTAATCCCAAGGCCCTCAGCGATTTCTTCTCCTCCGTCACGACCGTATATGAATGGCCGGAAAGGTAATCCGTCTGAAGCTTTTTTGAGCGCTGTAACCCCCTCATATCCCCCTTCACGGAAATCTGCACAACCGGCCGTGCCACCATGTATCATTCCCTGGATGCTTGAGCGCATTCCTGCAACGAGATTCTCGGGTGGGGCCGCCGCTAATATACGATGTTTCAATCCGTGCGGGGGAGTGACAAGGCATTCGAGATCTCCATTGTTTCGGCAGTCCATCGCAATGGTGTCCCCGAGATGCGTGTGTGCATTGAAAAACGCGGGACAGATCCATACCATCGGTGCATGACGAGTGTCTTCTACTGCCGAAACAATTCCGTTCTCAATAATAATATCTACCGGCAGGAGTTCGAGTTCTTCCCCGACAAGCGCCTGTCCCGAGACCGTGAACATGGTTTTTTTCATACGCCGTGACTCTTCTTTATATATTGAAAAATGAAATATATTTGCATGGCTAAAAAACAAGGTGGCAGATTACTCTCCTCCGCTGGTCTCGTCAACTATTACGAGAGTGAAGACCGGCGGGCAATTCATATAAGTCCTATTACGGTGATGGTAGTTGCAGCAGCGGTTGGAATCATTATTCTTATCCTGGATATTGTCTACGGAACTCATCCATAGATTCAAATTTTTTTATCGTTCTCTTTTTCGTTGTTATTTTGTCCTCAAGGTATCATTCGTTTTCAACACACGTTTTGTGATATCCTCTTCAGTAGTGAAATACAGGTTATCATGACCGGTCCATGGTGGGCAGTTTCGGAAAATGACTGCAGGGACGCCATTGTTACTCTCACCCATGACAAAGTTTGCAAATCCTGCAATCTCATCCACAACGGCTTCTTCTGTTATCTTGAGTACATGCCCGAAAAGGTCAGTATCACCCCGGAAATCACGTATTGCACAAAAACCACTCCACCCGATTGCATTGCCTGTCTGCCCGCGACGGAAGGATCTCCCGCAGGTATCAGTGATAATTATGCCGACATCTTTAGTGGTAAGAGTTCGTATCTCTGTTTGCAGTTCCACTGCAGCTTTCATGGGATCGGGTGGTAAAAATATGAGCATCCCGTCTTCAATATTGCTCTGGTCGACCCCGGCCCGGACACCGATATGGCCAAAGGAAAGTTCGGAGAGGATAAACGGATGCTCCATGATAATATCAGCAGATGCATCCAGTACGGCTTGGACAAAGCGGGGGTCTTCCCCGTTGAGTTTTGCAAGCCGCTGGGCCCGTTTTGAAGGTGTGATTGATGCAAGAGGTTTTGTGAAACCTTTTGCCTTTGAATATATAGTCGAGGCAATGCAAAGGATGTCACCATCCTGGACCGGGATCGTCTTACAGATCATTGCCGCAATATTGTCCCCTTCATGGATGAGTGGCAATCCTCTTACACCGATGACCTGAATCTGCTCCATAGTATCATCTTTATGAGATGATCTGATGATAAAGGATTTTCGATATGCACTCCTTTTCACAAAATATGCAGGGTTTTTTCTTGTAAGATGAGAAAATTGACATTTTTTGGATTTCCTTTCAGGATAATTTCAACAAAGCGCCGATATATTTTTATCAGGATAACGCACAACACCACATTACCATGTACCTGATCATCCGCTGTCCGGGGTGCAAGACGTTTACGTACGTGGATCGCTTCCAGAAATGGAAACTCTGTCCGATGTGTGGTCATGCCCATGAAGTCGCCAAAGTGCCGGCGTACCTCGAGGTTGCAGATTATATCGAAGCAGAACATATCGTAAAACAGATGGAAAAACACCTCCATACGACAAAGAAAACGGATTTCTCCCCTGAAGAAAAAGAGGAACTGCGCCACCATTACACAGAAGCACTGCGAAAGAAGGCCAAAGGCCATCATGCGTAAAAATACTGCCGTTTTTTTTAAACAAACACCGTCAGCCCGTTTCACGGATTACCATTTATGTGCAGCTTATGAATTATGTATTGTACCCCGCACGTACGATATCCCGACTCCCGCAATACAAAGTCCCGTAAAGATAAGGAATGCAACGGTTATGCTTGTAAGAAGATCGGGATAAACGGACGGGGTAATGGCGACACTGCCGATAAAAACAGAGAAACAGATCATGGCGATTGCCATAGAAATGACCTGCCCGAGCGATCGCATTGTTGCATTCATACTCGCGGCAATCCCAAGATACCGGATATTTACTGAACTCATGATCGCATTGGTATTTGGTGATGAGAAGAGTGCATACCCAAAACCAAGCACCATCAGGCTAAAGATGATTCCATAGAGTGGTGTAAACGGAGTAAGGAAGATAAAAAATGAGAGCCCGAGTGCGGTAATTGCCATTCCAATGGTGGCAACAACCTGTGGTTCAACCCGATCTGAAAGTTTTCCTGCGAGAGGTGAGAAGATCATCTGGACAACCGGCTGGGCAACAAGGATTATTCCTGCAGTTTCTGCTGAAAATCCCCGTATGAACTGGAGGTAGAGCGACAACAGAACTGCGACTGCAAAGGTCGCCCCGTAATTAATCATAGCCGCAATATTGGAAAACAGGAAGGTCCGGTTTTTTGAAAAGATGGTAAGATTCATGAGAGGGCTGGTGCAGCGTTTTTCCCACCAGATAAATACGGGAAGGGCACATCCTGCGACAAACATCCAGATTACTGCAGTTGGATCTGAGAGTGTGAGCATAAAAAAAATCGCACTGAATACCATGATCCCGTACACAACCGCTCCAACCAGGTCAAAACGCTCACCCGTTGCATCAGCCCATTCATGCGATACCCCTCTGAGGGTCAGGGCAATCGTGGCAAGCCCAATCGGTACGTTGATAAAAAAGATTGCCGGCCACCCGTAATGATCCGTGAGAATACCCCCGAGGAACGGACCAATGGAGAGGCCGGCATACACGGTTGCGATAGTAATGCCTAGCGCCCAGCCACGTTCACCCTGACTGTAAACCTGGGTAACCATCGCAACTGATGTGGCAAAGAGCATTGCACCCCCGATTCCCTGGATGAATCGTGCGGCAATCAGTATAGCTGACGAGGGTGCGAGTGCGCATGCAAGGGACGCGATGGTGAAGATAAGGACACCCAGCATAAAGATCTTTTTTCGCCCAATAATATCTGCAAGCCGCCCGAATGGCACGATAAAAAGTGCGGCAGAAACGATATATGCAGACGTGATCCAGCCCAGTGTTACAGCATCTGCATTGAACTGTGCGGCGATGGCAGGCAGGGCAACGGTGATTGAAGAGCCGGTAAAGGGAACAAGGAATGAAGCAAGGCATGCGACAAGGAGGATGACCTTCTTTTCGCGTTCATCAACCATGAGTATATCTGGATTTGTTCTTGTATGGATTAAGGGTATTGAACCGGAGTTAAAGGGATATATTTTATGGGGTTGTTTCACGGGAATTTTTTATTTTCTGACCGGATTTTTGATTGGTCCCTATCCAAAATGAAATGGTGATCCAAATAATAGTATGAACAGTCTTTTATGGTATTTGGTAGGTAATGACGATATCTCTAAACGAATATACCACCTAATATCCTCATACGGGATCGAATGGAGCATTACGATGTTGTGGTTATCGGGGCCGGCCCTGCCGGGTTGTTCTGTGCAATCCATGCGGGTTGTTCAAACAACCGCGTGCTCCTGCTGGAAAAGAATCCTGATCCCGGTAAAAAACTTCTTCTTTCGGGTTCCGGCCAGTGCAATATCACTCATGATGGTGAGATCAGGGATTTTCCGGCACGGTATGGGAATCACGGGAAATTTTTAAAACCGGCATTGTTTGCGTTTACCAATGCGGACCTCATCGCATTTTTTGGTGAACGAGGGCTACCCATGATGACCGAAGAGAATGGTAAGGTATTCCCAAAAACCCTGAGATCAGATGATGTCCTGGCAACCCTTCTTGTTGAGTGCAGGGAACGCGGGGTAATTCTCCACTGCGGTGAGGAGGTAACCGGAATTTCTCGGACCTCTGATGGGTTTGAGGTAACAACCGCTGTTAAGGTGTACGGTACTCCAGTACTTGTCATTGCAACCGGTGGGGCTTCCTATCCAGAGAGCGGCTCAAGCGGAGACGGGTACCGTTTTGCCGCATCGATGGGCCAGCCGGTGACTGAGATCGGACCGGCGCTCACCCCCCTGCTTATACGGAATTTCCCGTTTGCTTCTCTCTCCGGTATGTCTTTTCCTCACATGCACTTCTCGGTCTGGCGGGCCAATAAAAAGATCACTGACTGTACGGGAGATGTCCTCTTTACCCACCTTGGGCTGTCCGGTCCGGGGATCCTCGATGCTTCGCGGGAGATCCGGACAAGTGATGAGATCAGGCTCTCGTTTGTGGGAACTTTAAAGCGAGAGGAATTTACTGCGGATCTCAGGAGGCGCATCCAGGAATCCCGGGACTGGCAGATCGGAACAATACTTGCAGCCTACCCTATCCCGGAACGCCTGAACCGGAAATTGCTGGCATTATCCGGTATTCCTGAAGATCTCAAGGGTAATCATTTTTCCGCAGAACAACGGTCGCAACTTATCACAAATTGCACAGAATTTCCTTTGACCGTTACAGCTCCAGGTGGGTTTTCTGTCGCCATGGTAACCCGTGGCGGGATTGCACTGGAAAACGTTAATCCAAAAACCATGGAATCAACCCTCATACCCAATCTCTATTTTGCCGGGGAAGTGCTGGATATTGATGGCAATACCGGCGGGTATAACCTACAGGCAGCGTTTTCCACCGGCTTTCTGGTGGGACAAAATATCAGGAAAAAGCGAGAGGGTGCATGAAGCAGAAGGCATCGTTTGTTTATTTTATAAATTGTTATAATAATAAATAACTTAAAAAAAAAGGGCTATTTCTCTTCGGGCTTACCTGATCCTATCGTGATACCCGCCTTTTTGAGGAAATAATAGGCCAATGCAAGGCTGATTACAATCACACCGATCCCCATCATTTCAAACCCGTATTCAACACCGGTCATCCCGGTGGGATCAAGAAGAATTACCTTCCGGGAAATTGCAATGATGGCAAGGAGTATAACAATCTCCACATGGATGGTATTTTCCTTAAAGTAAGCCTTGATCGTGTCCAACAGCTCGATGCAGATTAATACCAGCAGAAAAGCACCTAGGACTGCGATGAGTTTTGGGGTTTCCAGTAAATACTGGCTCGTAACTATGAGGGACTTGTACATGAGCCAGGCGAGATCGATAAGGGATATTATAATCACGATCATGAGCAGGCCCATGAGTATCGCATAGACAATCTTTTCAAATGTATCAACACGTTCAATCATAGCGATCTTCCATCGACAGGTATCAGATCCGGATTTTCCGGATTATATAATCTCACGACATCCCCGATCACGATTACCGCAGGTGGTTTCACCCCGTTTTTTTCAGCACTATCCGCAATGGTTGCAAGCGACCCGGTAGTCACCCTCCGGTCTTTGCGCAGTCCCCGTTCAATAATGGCAACCGGAGTACTATCCGGCTTGCCATTCCTAATGAGAACCTCGGCAATCTTACCAAGGTTAGCCACGCCCATCAGGATAACGATGGTGCCCCGGCTCTTTGCAAGCAGTTGCCAGTCAAGTGCCGGTTTATCTTTTGTCGGGTCTTCATTACCGGTTAGAATGGTGACCTGTGATGCATATTTCCGGTGTGTAAGAGGAATTCCAACTGATGCCGGGACGGCAAGCGCACTGCTTACGCCGGGAACCATCTCAACAGGAATACCAGCGCGGCGGACAGCTTCTAACTCTTCGCCACCCCTTCCAAACAGGAAAGGATCACCCCCCTTAAGTCGAACCACGTTCATGCCCTGCTTTGCCCGGTCGACAATCAAGGCTTCAATTTCGTCCTGCTCCATCGTATGGTTCCTTCCGTATTTCCCGCAGTCTATCTTTTCAGCAGATTGCGGCAGCGACGCAAGGATCTCATCTCCAGGCAGCTGGTCAAACAATACAACATCAGCAGAATCGATCACTTCCCGGGCCCTCCGGGTGAGAAGTCCTTCTCCTCCGGGACCGGATCCAACAAGATACACTTTACCGCTCATACCTGATCCCCAGTTTTTTGTATGCATCATCGATAAGATCCTTTGCGCGTTCATGGAGGAGTTTTCCCAGCTCGCGTGCCTGTTCAATACTTTTCACATCAGTATCGATTCTCTCAGTACGCATCCCATCAAGCGATAGCACTTCTGCGATAAGATGTCCATGATGGCAGTAAATTCCCAAGGGGGTGAAACACCCACCGCCCAGTTGTTCCATCACCGCCCGTTCGACAGCCACATCAGTACGGGAAGGTATATGGTCGAGATGGGAAAGTCGTTCCATGAGCAAAGGGTCTGTCCGGCTTACTACTGATATCGTGCCCTGGTTAGGCGCAGGTACAAATTTTTCCGGTGGTAATCTTTCCCCTGGTATCCGGATACCGAGACGGGTGAGTCCCGCTTCTGCCAACATAATGGCATCGTACTCACCGGCAGCCATCTTCCGGATCCGTGTATCAACGTTTCCCCTGAGATCTTTTATTGAAATTTCAGGATCATGGCGAAGCAGCTGCGCACGCCGGCGTGTGCTGGAGGTTCCAATAACCCTGATAGAATCCAGGGAGCCATTGTAGGCAAGATAATCTGCTGCTGAATCACGTTTGAGTACGGCTGCAGTAATGAGCCCGTTCGGGCGGAACGTCGGAATATCTTTCATGCTGTGCACAGCACAATCAATGTGGCCAGCTAAAATCGCATCATCCAGGGCCCTTACAAAAACGCCCTGCCCGCCAATCTCATGGAGGGGTACACCAGTCGTGGTATCCCCCTGGGTGTTAATAATCACCTGCTCGGTATCAAATCCAAGCGCGGCTAACTTTTTACAGACCGTTGATGTCTGGGCGAGGGCCAGTTTGCTCCCCCGTGTTCCTATTTTGATAGACATTGTATGTACGCCTGCGAGAGGGTGATGAGATCCTGATCGCTGTGCGCAGTTGAGAGGAAATTTGTCTCAAACTGTGATGGGGGAAGGAAAATTCCGTCATCAAGCATTTGCTTCCAGAATTTCCCGAATCTACCAATATCACATTCCTTGACTTCCCGGTAGTTTTTCGGCGGTTCCTTGCGGAAGAACCATTTGAACATCGAACCAAACCGGACAAATGAACCGCTATCTGCCCTTTTCAGCAATTCCTCCAAAGCTCTCGTTTTTTCATCAAGATCCCGATAGATGGTCTTATGGTCATGCAACCATTGCAGGGTTGCAATACCAGCCGTAAGTGAGAGTGGATTTCCCGAGAACGTTCCTGCCTGGTAGACCGGACCCTGCGGCGCAACCAGTTCCATTATTTCACGTCGTCCCCCAAAGGCGCCGATCGGTAATCCTCCGCCAATAATTTTTCCCAGTGTTGTGAGATCGGGTTGTACCCCATACAACTTTTGAGCTCCGCCAATCCCAATCCGGTAACCGGTGATTACTTCATCAAATATCATCAGTACATCATGAGCTCTTGTGATCTTTCGGATATCCTGCAGGTAGGTATTTTCCGGGAGAACTGGTCCGATGTTGCCAAGTACCGGCTCAATGATAAGCGCGGCAACGTCAGTTTGTGCTGTAAGCAGTGTTTCAAGGGCTTCAGCATCATTGTAGGCAACCTGTCGGGTATGGGCTACGAAGTCCGCCAGCACACCAGCAGAATCAGGAATCCCCATTGTTGTTGCGCCGGATCCGGCTTTGACCAGCACTGCATCATGAGCTCCATGGAACCCCCCTTCGATCTTTACAATGTCTTTTTTACCGGTATAACCGCGTGCGAGACGGATCGCGGCCATCGTTGCCTCTGAACCGCTTGAGACAAACCGCACCATATCCATTCCCGGGTGATCTCCGGTAATTATTTGAGCAAATTTTGGTTCCAGCGGTGTGGGGGTACCATAAAGCCAGCCGTTTTCCAGTTGTGCAGCAATCGCATTCCTGATGTGGGGATGGGCATGTCCAAGGATAAGAGGACCGTATGCCATGCAGCAATCGATTAATTCGCGACCATCTACAGTGGAGAGATGGGAACCACCTGCATGTGAAGTATAAAACGGGTAGGGTTTGATTGCCCGCACCGGGCTGCTGACACCTCCTGGCATCAGGGTTTTTGCAGTCTCGAACAACTCACTGCTCTTCATCAAGCCACCTTGCAACATCACTGGCATAATACGTAATGATAAGTTCAGCTCCGGCACGTTTGATAGATGTCAGTATCTCAAATACGGTCTCTTTTTCCTTAATCCACCCGCGTTCAGCTGCACATTTGATCATGGAATATTCCCCGCTTACCTGGTATGCGGCAACGGGCAGTCCAAGTGTTGCAATATCTGCAAGAATATCGAGGTAAAATCCTGCAGGTTTTACCATGAGAATATCCGCACCTTCATCGGCATCCATCTGTGATTCCAATATCGCTTCGCGGCTGTTACCGGGATGGATCTGGTAGGTAGTACGGTCACCGAATGCAAAACCGGAATCCGCCGCTTCCCGGAACGGACCATACAGGGCAGAGGCAAACTTGGTAGAATAGGACATGATGAGTACTTCTTCAAAACCCGCATTGTCAAGGGCATTGCGGATAGATCCGACCACACCATCAAGCATACATGATGGTGCTACGATATCAGCGCCGTTTTCTGCATGGCTTATGGCGATCTTATTCATCAGCTCAAGTGAAGGATCATTAAGCAGGTCCGGGCCATAGCGTGAATCGCCGATAATCCCGCAGTGACCGTGGTCGGTGTACTCACAGGCACAAACATCGGTGATCACAACCATCTCCCTAACTTCCGATTTTATCCTCCGGACGGCTTGTTGCACTACTCCATTCGGATCATAAGCAGAGCACGCACCGGGGTCTTTGGTTTTGGGGATTCCAAAGATCAGGATTGCCCGTATTCCCTGGTTCCATAATGTTGCTGCCACCGCAGCAATATTTTGTAGTGGATAACGGCATTGGCCGGGCATTGATACTATCGGCCGGGGATCTGTGATCGTCTCATCGACAAAAAGCGGGGCGACAAGATCATTTTTCGAAATGCTGATCTCACGCAGGAGTGGCTGGATATTTTTTGATCGCGATCGTCTCATACGTCTCTGGGGAAACATAGGTATTCAACCATATCCTGCTGTCTGGTTGATTACATTCTCTTAAATCCATCATATTTATGGTTATTTTATCTTCTACCATACTTTCTGTGCAGCCAGGCACTTCTGTATCAGCGTTGGTTACACGAAAGATTCCCTTTACGCGAGAACTCAAACCCGTGATCATCGAATCGTTTTTTCAATGCATGATTTCATTATCAGGAAAACCTTGATAGATAAATATACATCCGGATTTTTTAGTCCCTGCATATCCTGCTTTAGGAACGGTGCCGGATATTGTTAACTAGGAGCAAAGATGCCATGATTAATGATAAGGTCAAAATTATTGCGGATAACCGGGCAAAATGCATCTGCGACCCTTGCCCGACATATAATGAGTGTATGCGGGCAGATACCTCATTGTTGTTCTGTGTACTGGGAAAAAGCCAGAACTGCACCTTTGATAAAAAAGGATGTCTCTGCCCGGAGTGTCCGGTCAAACCTGCACTGGGACTTACCAAGGCATATTATTGTATCCGGGGTTCAGAGAAGGAACAGAAATAATTGGTCGTTTCATGAAGATACCGTTTTTTTAAAAACGGCAGGGATGCAAAATGAACATATTTTTGTACCATTCAGGATGATCTTAATAAATGAGCACACCCCGGCACCTGATTATCACAATCCTGGTATGTTTTCTTATCCTGGCTGCCGGATGCACGGTGCGAGATATAAACGGAGTCAATACCGAATCTACCCCTGCACGGTTACCCCTTGAATCGATGGTTCTAACACCGTCGGATGTCCCACAAAATTTTACCCTTGTCGAGAGCAGGGCGAAAAACACTACTGACGTAGGTAATCTTGCACTCGCACTCGGATGGCAACAGGGCTATACCGTGCGTTATACCAGATCCCCGGAGGATGGGACTGGTAGTGCAGAGATTCTCCAGACAATCGCCCTGTATCCTGAAAAAAATATTCCTGCTATCGCTGAACGTATTGAACGCCAGGAGCGTTCAGATAATAATAGGACATTTTCAAACCTGTCCTCACCGTCAATTGGCAATTACAGCCATGCATTTTCAGGAAAGGAAACGGTGCGGATAATCAATAAATCAGATAACATGTTTCTTTTGGAATACGATTCCGCCAAAGAAACGATTCAACAGGACTTTATCGAGATTATCTTTTCAAAAGGAGATATCCTTGAAATTATCCGTTTGACCGGCCCGGGATCTGATTTTTCAATACTCTCTCACCTGGCTCAGAAAGCATACAATAAGATTCCCTGATCCAAATTGTCACTATGTGTTCCAGAATTTCAAGCTTTTTTTATACCATTTTGTTCTGGCGCAGGAAATCCAGTGAATCACCTGAAATTACGAGAGGTTGATTGATTCCTTACCCCAGAGTCTCTATCGGGAATTAGTTATTCTGTCACCCTGGGTAATCGCTTTGACAAACGCTTTTGCCGTGACAAGATCTCCTTCTTCGGCACTCTCACGTATGGAAAAGGTTGCATCAGTGAGAAGTTTTTTTGCAAGAACCCGGGTCAGGTCATCAACAATCTCAGCCGTTTTTTCATCAGGACTGCCCAACCGGGAGATAGCCCTGTCCCGCTCACGGATTCGCACGGTATCGGCCCATGTATGCAGTGCAGCAAGCATTTCATCTGCAGATTTACGGTTCAGGTGGCGCAGGAAGAGTCCGAGCTCCGCATCTACAAACTCACGGGCCCGCTCTGCTTCGGCTTTCCGGGTGCTCATGGTCTGCTCGTTGATGGATCTCAGGTTGTCAATCGAAAAAAGGCGAACCCCGTCAATGGTTTCTGCTCCCGGTTCAACATCCCGGGGCTGGGCAATATCAATCAGGATCAGCGGGCGGGGATGCCCTTCCACCGGCCAGCAGCGGGCTTTCATCGCTTGTGCCAGCTCGTTTTTATGGATGATCGGGTGGGGGGCAGATGTACAGGATATCACCACATCCGAGAGGGTGATATAGTGGTAGAGTTCTGACAGGCGTACTGCCTTGCCTCCGATCTTATTAGCAAGGATGACTGCTCTCCCATACGTCCGGTTTGCTACATACATTGCCGTCAGCTGCTTTGCAGCAAGCGCATGGGCAACCAGCAGGCCCATTTCACCGCTGCCTACAACAAGAATATGTTTCCCTTCAAGACTCCCGATCTGGGATTCGGCAAGCAGCACTGCGGCTGAACCAACGGATACTGCACCACGGTTGATGAGGGTACGTTTGCGGACTTCTATTCCTACATGAACAGCCTTATTGATGCAGATTTCTAAAAAGGGGCTTGCTGTGCCGGCTTCCTGTGCATCAGCAAGTGTTTTTTTCAACTGACCTATGATCTGGTCTTCACCAACAATCATTGAGTCAATGCCTGATGCGAGACTGAAAAGATGGCTGAGAGCTCCCTTCTCATCATGCATAAAGAAATCCTTCCTGCCCTGTGCGTGGAGGAAATCCCGCAGTCTTTCTGCCTCTCCTTCAACAATCAGTTCGACACGGTTACAGGTCTGGAGCAGGAGAACACCTTTGAACCGTTCGCCTGCCTTCTGGAGAAATGCAGGATCTTCGGGAAACCTGAATCCCTCAATAGTTGTTACATTTGCTGTGTGATGGCTGACGCCGGCAATCGCGATCGGAATCTGGCTGGTCTCATTCATGCAGGTACCTCTTCTTTGCCTGCTTGAGTGCCAGTGACGGATCTTTTTTCAGGATTTCCCAGAGTTCTTCATCGTTAAGCACTTCCCAAAGAATTGCCGTTCGACGTGCTTGCAAAGGTTCATAGTGCTTTAATTGCTCCCTCAATTCGCTTTGCAATGCGATCATCTCATCAAGGGCAGGGTAGGTCTTCTCAAGATGTTCGCGTATGAAGCGTGATACTGCTGGACTGCTGCCTTTTGTGCTGATCGCAATCGTATAGTTTTTCCCACCGGTCACTGAGGGAAGTATGACATCTCCTGCTTCTCCATCCGCATTGTTGAACAGGATCGCCCGGGCCCTGCAGAGGTTTCCGATCCGGTTGTTCTGGGAGAGATCAGAAAACGTACTGATAACTAAAAAGGCCCCATCTAGTATCTCTTCAATCAGATCATCTGATGCGGTGCCCACGTCAAGAATCCTGCGTTTTACTGGCAGACTTGTGATTTTGGGCAGGAATGATCGGCTTACGAGCAGTACATCGGCATTGCCGGAAAAATACATGGCTTTTCGTGATGCAACAGATCCTCCCCCGAAAATGACAATTCGCTTGCCCGTACAATCCACCAAGAGTGGGATCATCTGGTATTAATTAGAGCGATTGCGTTACTTTAAGATGTTGGAATCTTTGTCAGTATTCCTTAACAGTATTCAAGGTGAAATGCAAACCAGAATACTGCTATTTTTACGATGATCCTTTGGATTTTATGTTGATTTTATTTTTATAAGTTCATTTCACGACAAATACACGGAATTGATGCGCTGTTAAAATTCCCGGTGTTCTGCGTCTTTATAGGTCGATATGCTTAAATTGTTTGAATGCTCACATTTCAGAGCGCATCTGCGCCGATAGTGTAGTGGTTATCACTAGGCGTTGCCAACGCCTAAACCCGGGTTCGAGTCCCGGTCGGCGCACTTTATCTTTTTATAATTTCTGTTCTTTTGTGCACCACCTATTGTCTTACTCTGCTAAAGGGGCAGATACCTACCCTTGGATAAAAGAAAGGATGATGAGTGGGTGCATTGATTGGTAAATTATGGTTTGTGCGTCTTTATGCAAACACTGTCTTCATGTAAAAGATTGCGATCTTAAACCATAAGATGGATCTCACCCAGTCAGCGTAGGTATCTCATTTTACCCGGTCCAAGATGAGTCTCATGAAGAGATAATTGAACGATTAGACCTCATACGAATGAAAAAACACAATACCTGATAAACCCGGAAAGTGATGTAGATTTGCGATTCCCATTCACATTTTTTATGTCAAATCTAACGTTTTAAAACAAAATACCCCTTGGGATCTTCGTAAATTTTGGTGACATCACATGGAATTGCTGATACCGGCAAGATTGAGGAAAAACTATCACCAAAGGTAAAACACCTGCAAAGGATTTTTCTTAATGAACAAAACGAGCATTCAAAAATAGTGTTAGTTTGTTGTGAAGATTATTTCTTCTTGCCTGCCGCCTTTTTGACTGGCTTTTTCGCTTCCGGCTTCTTTGCCGCTGCTTTCTTTGCTGCTGCCATGAGAAATCCACCTCCTACCGGAAAGGGTTATAAAATTCATCAATCTATGAATTAATAAATATTTTGGTCGCAACGCCAGTTTTATGCATAGAATCCCTATCAACTACCACTTATTTCATAGTAAATGGCAGCATCAGAGCATTAAAGGATTTAAAAAGTAATAATTCTTGAAATGCGCAATCTTCCAAAATACCTTCCGTTTTACAAAATATCAATTTTATGAAGTTAAAAAAAATTCATCGGTATAAAAAAACTCAACTATACCGACGTATGCGCTGGAAATAGAGATCTTTTCGTTCACGGGAAAATAAAAAATTGCGATTTTTTAATGACGGTCAGCCTTTTTTATGTTCTGATTGTCCCTGCCAGCCTTTTTGGGTTTTTATAAGATCGGATATTATCCTGTACGCCATCACATTGGCACCCACCACAACAACAATAAGAACCAGTGTATGCAGTACCAGAGTGGTATACGGGGTACCTCCGCCGGAGAGGAGTTCGAAAAGAGCATATAAAATCACTGACAGGGTAATGGCACTAACGCTGATCAGTGATGCCCGTGTAGCCGTATACATCCTGCTTCGAATATCGGGGAAAAGCAAGAGACCAATCACACTTATCCCGCCAAATCCCACGCTGATAACAAGCAGTAAAAAAATGATACTATCCACAAAAGGTGAGCTCATGATTTGCACCCCATTCCATACCGTGCATAGGCTATTGTTCCGGCAAAGCAGAAGGCCATAAGCGCAATTGATGCGTCCAGAACCAACAGGTTTCCAAGGGAAATATTGAAGGCAAGTGCTGCACCCGCCGCGAGAGTGATTGCGGTGTTGAGAGCAACGAACTGGTCAAAACGTGTCGGTCCGGGAAGGATCCTCACGACTGCGCAGATTGACAGGAAGATAAGGCATAGTGCTGCAAAAAGCCACGTATCGATCATGAAGTATACGTACAGTGTGGAATATTGGTGTTTATCAATCCTCCCGCTCCGGTCTGAAGAGTATGCTATGAATGAAAAAAAATTAAAAAATCAGAAAAAACTCCTTCACCAGTTAGATTCCTTACACACCTATCCTACAATGTATCCTGATTATTTTACTCCTCCCATTTTTTATCCCTGCAGAGCGAATGAGTAGAAAGATGCGCCCGTCATATCTTGGGAAAATTCTTTTACGCTGGTGTGATAATTGCCATTCTCCAGTCCTTGAACAAAATTGTTCCTGTGGGCAAAAGACCCGTGAGGTGCCCGTGACACCCCCGGGAGATGCCCGGCCTGCATTTCCTGCAGATATTGAACTTATCAATAAAATCTACACCGATCATTTTGGTGCACCACTCATCCCGCCACGCCACCTTGTACTCCTGAACAAGGTCCCTGACCATGACCGGATGGAAGAGATTATTGTGGGAGGAGGAATTGCAGGGATTATCCGGTATTTTCCGGACCAGCGGCGATGGGAACCTGTTCCACGGCCTGAAGCATGCACATTATTCACTCCCAAAAAACGCTATCTCATAGTCGATGATGATGCTGTTCCTTTCATCAGGGACCAGGGCATGAGTGTGCTAGCACCCGGGCTGGATTTCATTGATGATGCAGTTTGTGCCGGAGACGAAGTTTTCATTCTTACCAAAGATGGTACCTGCATTGGAGTCGGGCGGGCAAAAACCAGTGCAGCTGTTGCGCGGGATATGGAGAAAGGTTCGATTGTGAGGACCCGCAGGAACATTGCATCAGTGATAGTTCCCGGGGAAGCGAGCTGGGAAACAGCAGTTGCTGCAAATGCAGATGTGCTCAATTTAGCAGAATCATCAGCCATGGGATTTGTGCGGGAGGTCACCATACAGAACCCGCACCTTGTGGCAAATGTTTCGTATTCCGGGGGAAAGGACAGTCTTGCAACCCTGCTGGTAGTGATAAAAGCCATTGGAAAAGTCCCGATGCTCTTTGCCGATACTGGTATGGAATTTGCAGAAACCTACGCCAATGTTGAGGAAGCATCACGATATTATGGACTGGAAATCATCCGCACAGATGGAAAAACAACCTTCTGGGAAACCTTTGAACGACAGGGTCCTCCCGCGGTGAATGCCCGCTGGTGCTGCAGGGTCTGCAAACTGACTCCAGTGGCAGACCTGATACGTGAACAATGGGGTGAGTGTCTTTCATTTATCGGTCAGCGGCGATACGAGTCTGCGGCAAGGGCGCGGAGCAAGCGTGTCTGGAGGAACTCACATGTGCGTACCCAGCTCTCTGCTGCCCCGATCCAGAACTGGACTGCTCTCCATGTCTGGTTGTACCTGATGCGGGAGCATGCCCCCCACAACATTCTCTATGAAAATCACCTTGATCGGATCGGATGTTTCATGTGCCCGTCAAGCGATATGGCATTAATACATTTAATCGAGGCCAAATATCCAGAACTCTGGGAGAGCTGGCGTTTGCGGCTTGAACAATGGCAACAAAGCCGGGGTCTTTCTGCAGACTGGGTCACCGGTGGGAAATGGCGGCTTATAGAAGGTTGCACAGATGAAGAAGATAGCTATTATTGATTATGGGCTGGGTAACCTGAGAAGTGTAATCCGCGGGCTTGAAAAAGCCGGAGCGAATGCAGTTATCACCTCAGATAAAGAAGAGATTGCTGCTGCAGACGGACTTGTGCTTCCCGGGGTCGGAGCTTTTCACGAGGGCATGGACCAGCTCGGTCCGTTAAAGGATGCTGTTATCGAGGCAACAAGGGATATCCCTTTGCTGGGGATCTGTCTTGGAATGCAGATGCTGATGGATACCAGCGAAGAGCATGGGGTTCATCCGGGTCTCGGGCTTATACCGGGGAGAGTGCGGCGATTTCCCCGGGGATCCGGTCAGAAAGTCCCGCACATGGGCTGGAACTCATTAACGATTGAACAGTCTGAGAACCCGCTTTTTGCAGGGTTTGGCCCGGATGAATATGTTTATTTTGTCCACTCGTTTTATGCAGACACCTCTCCGGAATATACCCTTACGTCAACTGAATACATCTGTTCCTTTTCGTCATCAGTGGGATGCGGGAATTCATATGGGGTCCAGTTCCATCCGGAGAAGAGTGGCGCGATCGGTCTTTGCCTGCTGAATAATTTTATCGGCATGATTTGATCTCATCCCTGCAATCCGGGATTTTTTATTTATACCTCTTCGGTACTAACGGGAAACTTTTTAATTGCGGCCATTCGATGCTGTAAATATGAAAAGGATCCTGCTCATCGTATTATTCCTCTTGTGTTTTGCCGGGACTGCATCTGCGTACCAGTTCTATCTGAGTTGTCCGGAATCGGTACAGGTGGGACTGCCATTGAAATGTTCTATGGACAGCAACCTCCCCGCAGGAACTACATTCGACCTTGCATTTTACCAGTCCGGATATACATCAACACCAATCAGCAAACAGTCTGTTACTATCCAGGATAGTCATGCCACGCAGTACAAATTATTCGATACCAAGGGATTACCGGGTGGACAGTATAAACTGGAGGCACAGTTCAGAGGAGATGATGAGTCAAGTCTGTCATCTGATTCAATAACCTTGCAACTACCTGTGCTTATCGACCGTTCCGGGGATATTACGATCACTTCTCCTATGACGCAGTCCATCGACGAGGCACTCCGGATCGAGGGATATATTGCGAAAGTTGGAAATGATGGTGTAGAAATTGCGGTCAGGGGACCCGATGGCGTTATCTTCGGGCCTCAGTGGATAGGAACAAAAATCAATGTACAATCCGGAGCCGGAGTATTTACCCAGCATGTTGCAGTGACTATGCCTGGTGATTATGATGTGACCTTCAGTGATTCAAAGGGATATATTGGTGTGAAAACATTCAAGGTGTCCGCTCAGGTAACAACGACCCCGACAACCATTCCTGCAACGACTCGTGTGACTACTACACGCCCTCCGATAACGGTTCCAACACCCCTTCCTACACCAACAAAGTCCCCGCTCTCCTCTGTAGCGGTCGTAGCAGCACTTGGCATTATAGGAATGCTGTCCGTAAGCCTGATAAAAAAACGATAAGTTCTCCTCAAACATTTTTTTAGCTTCCGGTTCGTTTTTTTATTATTACCCGTTACGAGGGATACTATGATAGGGAAAAAGGAAAATTATCAGATCCGTGTCTTACCGAGTAAAACGGAGTTAAACCCATAAAAAGGGAAAAAAATCTCTTTGGCTAATTTATCATTTTTTCCGGAGATAGATCTCATAGCAAATGAGTACCACGATCACCATCACACCGCCGAGGAAAAATGCAAGTGCCATATCCGGGATCAACGTATTGGCAGAGGCACCGGTATTCACTGTTATTTGCACGGGAGTGACTGGGGGGGTTGCGGCAATGGTGGCAAATGGTGATGGTACCGGCGAAAGATTCGCAGCTACCATATCCACTACACCTTTTGAGCCGGAAACCATCGAATCCGGGACCATAGTAGCATTTTGCAGACCCCCCTCAGCTACCGCCTTTGCTGCTGGGACACCATATTCCTGTGCTGCCATACGTGGTGAGCCATTCAGGCTGCTCGCCATTGTATTACCCCTCCCGAGAATGGGGGACAGGATTGCAATAACAAATGAACCGAATACGACAATACCAAAAAGCGACGCATACTTCAGCAAAAGGGAGCGCACGTTTGACTGGCGGGGAGCAACGATAAGGAGCTGGTTTGTGAGGGAATAGATTTTAATCTCGCGTCCTTTCACGCTGTATTTCGTTTCGGAAACCTGTATCAGGCCGGCATCAAGTAGATTTTCTGTATGATATTTTGCCGTTGTGAGAGGAATGGTGAGCCGTTCGGTGATCCCGGTTAAACTCTGGGGGGACTCTGCAAGGAGCTGGAGGATATCACTTGCCATCTGGCTCGACATCGCTTTTGCGATCTTATGCGCCCGTTCATCGCCAGGTTCCAGTAAGACAACATTATCTGCCATACAGTGCAGCGATTATCCGTTCGCGTCCTACTTTTAAGGCAAGGTCAAGCTGGTCTGCATTCGGGCCGCCACCTTGGGCAAGTGTTAGCTTGCCACCTCCTTTTCCGCCAAGAAGGGTGCAGACCTGGTCGATGATCTCCCCGGCGTTCACCCGCGGGTTCCCGGAAGTGAGCACCACCCGCACAGTATCTCCTACTCCTGCTATAAGAGCTACCCCGCCGTTTTCTGCAACGGATGCAGCAAGTGCGGACAACTCTTTTGCAGGGAGATCAATGCGCTTGATGACGATCGCAACTCCGTTGACAGATTCAGGAACAAGAGTCTGGATCTCGAGCTCCACTAATCTCCCGCTCATACGGTCGATATCTTTTTTCTGCTCCTTCCATTCTTTGAAGAAGCGATTGACCGCCGGGGGGAGGTTATCCGGCTGTACTGACAGGGTGTCTGATGAGGATGAAACGAGATATTCCAGGTGCTGCATATAAAAAATTGCAGATATTCCTGCGGCAAATTCAATTCGCTCAATTCCGTCCTGGATATGTTCGACCCTGATTATCTTGATGACCCCTACTTCACCGGTATTCCGGCAGTGGGTTCCCGCACAGGCCTGGACATCTCCTGCGACTTTTACGACACGGATGTCCTTTCCGGGTGGGACGCCCCCCTGGTAGAGGCAAAAACCATATTTTTGTTCTGCCTTTGTCCGGTCTTCAATCGAAATCTCGAGCGGCTGGCTTGCCATGACCAGACGGTTTGCTGTAATCTCGATTTTATGAAGTTCATCCGGAGTGATATGCTTGAAGTGCCGGAGATCAATGCGGGAGCTTTCACTGCCTTTCTGTGCCCCCGCCTGGTGAATGTGCGCCCCAAGGATATCTTTTGCCGCGTGGAGAAGAATATGCGTCGCGGTATGATGGCGCATCAGGGATAACCTACGCTCCTCATCGACCATCCCTTTTACCCGTTCGCCTCTGCGGACAACACCTCCGGAAATGTGGTGAAGTATCACTTCCCCGATCTTAATTACGCCATCCACCCTTACCATACTGTCAGAACTGACAAGAGTGCCGGTATCTGCGGGCTGCCCTCCTCCCTCCGGGTAAAAGAGGGTCTGGTCGGTTACCGCGTAACCATCAAAGAAGTCAAGAACTACTGCTTCAAATTCGATGTCAGATGGCTGCTCGTAGTAGAGTTTCCTTGTTGCGGGAAGACCGTTGACACGCCCGATATACTTTGATGTTTTGTCTTCGACAACTTCTTTTTTCGATTCGGAGTGCATATCGGCAACCATGGAATAGAAGTTGTCCGGCAGGTCAACGACTGCACCTTCTTTTGAAGAGATGTCCCTGACCATCTCAGGCTGGATTCCATGTGAATCGTAGAGCGTGATGATCTCTGAGAGCGGGATACGCTGGCTTTTTGCCTTGTAGGATTTTGCAAGCTTTTGTACGATCCGCGTCCCGCGTTCAAGTGTGGACGAGTACTTCTCAGTTTCGCGGTCAACAATCTCGCGGACAACAGAGATATCCTGCTCAAACTTCTTCATCCCGATGATCTGCATCTGTTGTTCAACCAGATCGGCAAGTGGCTCTGATATCTTCAGCTCGTTCATCATCCGCAGGGTTCTCCTTATGACAAGGCGTGCAAGGTATCCCTCGCGGACATTGGAGGGCACAATACAGTCGCCCAGCATATACGCGAGACAGCGGGTGTGATCGACAATCGCGTATACCTTCTCGATCGGAGCAATCATCTTGTCGAGTTTTTCGGGAGAAACGTCAATTGCCGCAGCCACCTTCTTTCTCAACTGGAAGAGATTAGAACCGGTGATGTCCATGAGCCCGGCAAATTTTGCGTTCAGGGAAAGTATCTTGGTGTAATCCTTATTGTCGAGCATGTGCGATAGTCCGGCAGCACTCATGACCCTGCTGACCATCTCGGGGAAGACCGCATCATAAATGGTTGGAGAACCTTTGGATGCCCAGACAAGTCGTTCAAGACCATAGCCGGTATCCACGATCCGGAGCTTCATCGGGTAATACATTTCCCCATTCAGATCATACCCTGTCTCCGACGTCTTTTCCCTGCCGAGACTCATAAAGACGAGCGTTGCGATCTCAAGTCCGCCAATCAGCACCTCAACGCTCGGTCCTGCATTACCTCCGCCAATCCACGGGTGCTCCTTGTACGTGACTTTATTGATATCTCCGCTGATGGATGCGATGAACTGGTCGCAGAGCTCAACCGTCCGGTCTTTCCAGTAGATCTCTTCAGAGGGAGTGTTGAAGGCATGATGTGCCATCATCTCAAAGGTTGTCAGGTGCCTCCCTGACCTGCCGACCGAGTCAAGATCATTGAGACGTATGCATGGTTGGGAAATAGTGAGCGGATTTGCCGGTGGAGGTACAATCCCCCCGGTGACAAACGGCTGGAAATCTGCAATTGATGCTATTGTGAGGTATATATCGTCCCGCCAGCGTGCGACGACGGGGTACCTCTCTATTCTTGTATGACCCTGTTTTTCAAAAAATGAAAGATACGCTTCCCGCATGCTGTCAAGGGTATGGGTTTTAAAGACCGGGTTACCGATAAAATTATAGGGCTCGCAGGGAGCATCTCCGCAGAGTTCACGCGTAATGTCACGGGTCCAGAATGCCGAACCGCAGCTTTTACAGACCTTGCGTGTCAGCCCCTGCGTCTTAAAATATTCCAGCTGGTATTCTTCTTCGAGCATGAAAAATCACGTAGTCGTCTGTACAGTTGATTATATACGCTAATTAGTGTATTGTTTACACCTTATTTTTTCCATTGATCTATGTACCATGTGTCAATAGGATGGTATGTGTTAGTCTCCCGGGCGATCCTGACTGCTAACAGGTGCCAGCAGGTCCGGCCCCGGAACATGAAATCGCTGCAGGTACAGAAATCGTCTTCAACAATATATTCAGCAGTCCTTCCCTGGACAACAAAAAAATCAAGATATTTTTTTATCCTTCCGTCATCAAGTGCAGTCAGGGCTTTTTTCCCACGGTTACCAAAGGTCTCTTCGATTTCGAGACGAAGCGCTTCGTCAAGAACTTTTTTTTCAGAAGGACGTAGCCGCAAATCACTCATGGGACAATCTGCTGCACCGGTGGATCGTCGATGTACTGCCAGCCCATGCGGGTTGCGAGGCGTCGCATTGCCGGAGCTTCGAGTGCGTAATGCATTACTTCGAGACAAGGAAGCGGTGAAGAACGGGCAACGGAATGCTTCATCTCCGCAGAAAGGAAAGCATCGGCACCCAGGAACCTGGCTTCTTCAATGAAGTCGGAGTTAAAACCACTCCCGGCTACAAGCGCAAGCCTTCGGATTTTTTTGATTTTTCCCCAAAGACGGATAGTGCCCCCCAACCGCTTTGAGATTTCAGCCAGTGATATTGTGCAAGTCCCGATACAGCCATGCGACATAGGGATGACATCGGAGAGTGAAAGGAGTTCTGCAAGGGCATCGTTAACTCCCTCTTTGGCATGGTCGAAATTTGTGTGCATGACATAAAGGTTCATCTCTGCGGAGAGCAGTGCGCGCATCAAAGAGGCAGTCTTCCCTCTCAAAACAGTGACCGGGGTCCACAATGGTGTATGGTGTACTACGAGCATATCTGCTGACGCCTTTACAGCCTGTTTTACGACAAAGGGTGTAGCATCCAGTGCACAATATACCCGCAAAATCTCTTCTTTTCCTTCAACAACGAGGCCGATCTTTCCTGCATCAAAATCCTCGGCAAGACCCGGGGGAGCAAGCTGCTCCATCTCTTCAATGAAGGCACCCACATGCATGGACAAGTATCGTCGCCACGGGTTAAAATAGCATATATTACTAAAGGTAATAACAATTAATTTTAATATGCATAAAAGCGTATTTCTGGGCATGCACAAGTCCATTGATCAGATCAACGAGCGAATCCGTGATGGCACTGCACGTGTCGTCACTGCCGAGGAGATGCCCGCTATCGTTGCCGAACTGGGTGAGGAGGGAGCACTCAAAGAAGTTGATGTAGTTACAACCGGTACCTTCGGGGCCATGTGCTCTTCTGGTGCGTTTCTCAATTTCGGGCACGCCGAACCTCCCATCCGTATGGAACGGATCTGGTTAAACAACGTTGAGGCATACGGGGGACTTGCAGCTGTAGATACCTACATCGGTGCTACCCAGCAATCTGATACCCGGGAAGAGCAGTATGGTGGCGCGCATGTGATCGAGGACTTAGTTGCCGGAAAATCCGTTGAACTCCGTGCAAGTTCACGGGGGACTGACTGCTATCCGCGCCGCACAATTACCACCGATCTCCTGCTGGAAAATCTCAACCAGGCTATCATGTGTAATCCTCGCAATGCATACCAGCGATATAATGCTGCCACGAATTCCACGGAGCACATTTTGCATACCTACATGGGAGTACTGCTGCCGAATTGCGGCAATGTCTCTTATTCCGGAGCGGGAGTTTTAAATCCGTTGTCAAACGATCCAAAACTCCGCCTTATCGGCAGTGGCGTTCCGATCTTTTTGTGCGGGGCTCAGGGGATGGTAATCGGTGAGGGAACCCAGCACTCACCCGCCGGAGGATTTGGCACACTGATGGTTACCGGGGATTTAAAAAAGATGTCACAGGACTATCTCCGTGCAGCAACCATGACCGGGTACGGGGTCACGCTGTATGTTGGTTTAGGCATACCATTGCCCGTCCTTGATATAGACGTAGTGCGTGCTACAGCGGTTCGTGACCAGGATATTTTTGTCGATCTCCTCGATTACGGCGTACCGAGCCGTAGTCGTCCAGCACTCAGGAAAGTATCGTATGCTGATCTACGGAGCGGAATGATTGAAATACATGGTGAAGAGGTTCGCACGTCATCACTCTCCAGCTTCAAAAAGGCACGTGAAGTTGCCGGCGAGTTGAAACGGTGGGTTGAGAGTGGGGCCATGCAGCTTTCGCTGCCAACCCGCCCGATCGATTCCCAAAAGCCCGTAAAACCCATGCATGAGAGTGCAAAAGGACCAAGGGTGCTCGATATCATGAACCGGCAGGTTGTCAGTATTGGTGAAGATGAAGAGATCAGGACTGCGGCAAAGAAACTCTTAAAGGGTGAAACCAATCATTTGCCGGTTATCAATGGTGACAACGTCCTTGTAGGGATTGTTACCACTTTTGACATATCAAAAGCAGTTGCAAACCCCGGTAAAGCCCACCTTGTCAAAGATATCATGAGAAAAAAAGTGATTACCACCACGCCGGATGAAGCCGTGGATATTGCTGTCCAGAAGCTAGAGAAAAATAATATCAGCGCACTTCCGGTTATCGATGGCGGGAACCATGTGATCGCACTGCTCACGGCAATGGACCTTGGCAAACTGTTTGGGGGAAGGTGGCTGAAATGAAACTCCTGGTGACATTTTCCCGGAAAAAAGGAAGCAAACCGATAATCGCACAAGCAGTACGCGACACAGGTGTCCTCATAAATGTAGAACGGGCGATCATTGATTCATCAGAAGGTGAGGCGCTTATCGATGTTCCGGACGACCAGTGCGAGCTCGTCAGAAATACGATGATTAACCTCGGTGCACATGTCCATACCCTGGAACATGGCATCAGTGTGAATGAGAGCGAATGCATTGATTGCGGTGCCTGTATCAGTATCTGTCCCCGCGAAGTCTTCTCGCTGGACAGTAACTGGAAACTGCAGCTGGCAGAAGAAAAATGTGTGATCTGCGGTAAATGTATCGAAGCATGTCCGCAGCAGGCACTTACTCTTCCGTTATGATCCGTGAACCTTTCAGGTTCCGGGAGACCATCGCAACAATCCTTGCCGATGAACCGGAGCATGTTGCCGCGGCAAAGCACGGGATGCTCACTGCCCGTCAGGTACTTGAGGCGTACATTTCCCGCGACCCCTTTTTCCTCTCAACGTTTGATCCCTACATACCGGATTCTGATGAGCTGATTATTGTAAGGATGGCTGGTGCAACGCGAAAAGCCGGTGTAGGCCCGATGGCGGCAGTAGCAGGTGCAATTGCATGGGCCGGGGTTGAAGCGATGATGGATGCCGGTGCCGTATTTGGTGTGATAGATAACGGTGGCGATATTGCACTCGTCAGTGACCGTTCCATCCGTGTGGGCGTTCATGCGGGGGAGGCAGTACTCTCCAACCGCATCGCGTTTGTTGTCCCTCCGCAGGAAAAAATACTGGGTATCTGTACCTCATCAGCAACGGTCGGACCTTCCATCTCCTTTGGCATTGCCGATGCAGTCACTATATTCTCCCACGATGTCGCGATTGCCGACGCATGGGCAACTTCAGTATGTAATCAGATCCGGCCGGATGATCAGACTATTCTTGATGAGCTGAATCCTGATGAGGTCATCGGGGTTTTTGCTATCATGGGAGATTCAATGGTGAAATGGGGGCATCTCCCACCGCTGGTGTCTGCAGTAGTCGATGAGCAGCTGATAAGTGCCGGGGATCGTATCTAGATTCGATGTACCCGGGTGTTTTACGTGTATGACACCCTACATTCTCTCATCAGGATTTTACCATAAAAAATGATGAAAACGCTTAAAAAAATATTAATATTGCTTTTTTAATACGGGGGGTTTTCCATATACTTCAGTCCTTGAGCATACGCTGTTTTTCCCCTAAAAGTCTGGAGAACTGTTTCACCATCGGAAACGAGTATTGCAGGTTCATGATTATTTACCGAAAAGATCAGATCTACCGGATCGATCTCATCAATCTTCACTCCCGTTACAAGGGATGAGGCTGGTTCCAGTTCGAGTCGTTCTTTCACCAGTTCATCGGGATTGATACGGAAATAATAATAAAAAACCTGGAAAGCGTTAAGCAGGTCACTTGCCAGTAATTCAATTCGCGTACCGGAATCAAGCGCATCGAGCCTCTGTGAAAGACAGGAGACATCATCTTCGCATTGCTCAAAAAGATTATCCGCAAGGGAAACCAGCGTTTTGTAGGGAACAGGAGTATCGTCAGGATCCATTACCATTGATTGATCTTATGAAGACATAAAAAAATGGGAGATCACTGCGATTTTTTTGTGGCTGGATAAAAACCCTTATTCACCCCCATGAGGAATGAATAACAGTGAAAGAAGAGGATGCAGACTGGTTGATCTATCATCTTATCGTAAATGAACCCGCAACAACGGTGGAAAGACTGGTCGTTTTGAGTGGTCTTGATCCCGTCACGACGAATGCATCACTCGAACGTCTCGAACGATATCTCCTTATCGAACGGGATGGGGATAAACTCCGTGCACTCAATTTTGGTGAGTCGCTTATACGTTGTCAGGTAAAATATTCAGACGATCTCCCGTATACGATTGAAAATGGTGTAATCAGGGAACGGAAAAAGTGAAGGAAACCCGTTTATGAGTGGAACTGAAGTTATCATTCTCCGGATTGGGCACCGTCCCGAACGTGACCAGAGAGTCACAACACATGTAGGACTTACGGCGCGGGCGCTTGGGGCGCAGGGGATGTATCTTGCGGCGGCTGACAAAGGAGTTGTCCAGAGTATTGATGATGTGGTCAGCCGCTGGGGGGGCGACTTTTTCTGCCAGGATAATGTGAAATGGCGTTCCTGTATCCGTGACTGGAAGGAACAAGGCGGAACAGTTGTTCATCTCACCATGTACGGTCTTAATCTTCCCGACATAATCGGCGAGATAAAAACGGGTAAAAAAGTTCTTGTCATTGTTGGAGCAGAGAAAGTCCCCGGGGACATTTATGGGCTTGCGGATTATAACGTTGCCGTCACCGGTCAGCCCCATTCCGAGATATCGAGTCTTGCCCTGTTTCTTGATCACTTTTATTCCGGTCGGGAATTAAAAAATGAATTTCCGGGTTCAAAGATACGTATAATACCCTCCAAAGCAGGAAAACAGACGGAGGAACGGTGAAGAGGAAAGTGCTGGTGGCCGGGTTTGCCACCCGGCACGTTGTACAGTCAGCGGTAAATGCAGGTTATGAAGTATGTGCTGTTGATCATTTCTGTGACCAGGACCTCTGTTGGAATACCATTGACCGGGAAAAATTTTGTGATCTTGCTGATCTTCCTGATGCAATCCACACAATCAGCAAGCGTCATACATTTGACCACTTTATTGTCACATCAGGGGCAGAAGAACTTCCAACGTTTCTTCCTCTCGGGGGGACTCCCAAAGATAAAATTGCCCGGTTTATGGATAAACTGGATATCCAGCAATTTTTTGAAGACAATAAGGTACCAGTCCCCCAGCTTTTAGCTTCGGGTGAATATCCCGCGATGGTCAAACCGCGTAAAGGTGCCGGGGGATGGCGGAACACGATCGTTCGGGATGCAGCCGAGCTCTCTGCATGGGAAAACCTGTATCCCGGGATACCCTTTATCCTCCAAAAACCCGTACCGGGTATTCCGGCAAGTGTCTGTTGTGTGACGGATGGTTCGCGGGCACGGGCGATTGCTGCAAACGAGCAAATCTTACGTGGCAACGGGGAATCCATGTTTGGATTTTCCGGTTCCGTGACCCCGTTAGATCACCCGCTTTGTGATCAGATGGTTGCCCGGGCAGAGCAGATCGCTGCTGCAAGTGGGTGTATCGGAACTATTGGTATTGATTTTGTGCTTGACGCCAAAACGGCCTATGCTATTGAGATAAATCCCCGTTTTCAGGGGACAATAGACACCGTTGAAATGGCATACGGATGCAACATGTTTCAGTGCCATATAGATGCATGTTCAGGTAAACTTCCTCAAAAGTCCTTCTCCCCCCTGCAGGTTGCAGCCCGGAGTATCCTCTTTGCTGAACGGGATTTTACCCTTACCGCAGATCTCAAACACCTGCGGCCGCATGTTGCCGATATTCCGTGGCCGGATACATTTTTTGAAGAAGGCCAGGCCGTTGTCAGTGTGTACGGACACGGCCCGACTCGCGAAGCTGCATTTTTAATGCTGGATAAGCATATTAGCACCGTCCGACAATACATACGGTGATGGATCCCATAGATGACCTGTTAAAAGATCCGGCAATACGTGCATATCTTCACCGCCTGGTAAAAGATGAAGGACTCAACCTTATCGAACGATTCCCGCGTTCGGGTGAGCACAGCGATGAAGACCTTGCCGCAAAGACCGGTATCAACTTAAATTCAGTGAGGCACACACTATATACTCTGTATGAAAAGCGTCTTGCCGAATATCACCGTATCAAAAATAACGAGACAGGCTGGCTGACCTATCTCTGGCAGCTGAGGACCGATAACATCTTTGAAGCGATACGTGAAGATATGGAACTCGTGCTGGAAAAACTCGAACGCCGTGGAAAGTATGAAGAAGAGAATGATTTCTTCATATGCAAGGACTGCCAGGTCCTTTTTACCTTCCCACAAGCAATGAACTGCGATTTCAATTGTCCAGGATGTGGAAAGGCCGTGACGCATTTTGATAATGATGTGCTCTTAAAGTCCCTCAAAGAGCGGATTGAATCGATCAAAAAGTCATTGGGTCATGCCTCATCAATCGGATAGAAATCCTGAAGATCTGCTGCGTGATGCAGGGTGCAGTGAAAAAATTATCCTGCATTGCAGGGCAGTACGGGATATTGCACTTGAATATGCCGGGCGTAATACACTTGTTTCTGCCATGCTGGTTAACGAAGGGGCGATGCTTCATGATATTGGCAGGGGCAGGAGCCATTCAATTCTCCATGCACAACTGGGAGCAGATTATCTGCGCCGGATCGGGATCAGCGAGGAGGTTGCCCGCATTGTTGAGTGCCATACCGGTGCAGGACTGACAGCTGATGAATGTACGGTGCTTAGATTATCTCCCCGTGACTGTATGCCGCAAACAACAGAAGAGAAGATCGTGTGTCATGCAGATAATCTGGCTGAGGGTAAACGGCGGGTGAATATCGAAGAAAGTATTGCATCTGCGGTTCACCTGAAAAGAAGGGTGAGGCAGCGGATGTATCATCTTGCACAGGAAGTGGAGATGCTCTGCGGCTGATAAAAAGTTGATTTTTCTGATCACAATTTTTTGTTGTTGATGCTATCTAGATAATGACATTTTTTACCTGCGGCAACGCACGGATCTGTTCAACAACACCGTCAGGCAAGGTTTCTTCAATAATGATGACAAGACGGGGCTCTTCAGAAAATTCCGGGTCGGTAACAAAGATCTGTCGGATGGAAACATCATAGTGGGTAAGGACCTGGACGACAGAACCGATTATTCCCCGCTCGCTGGCATTTTTCGGCAGTATGGTGATGACGTAAAAACCTAAAGATTCTGCAACCTTGCTCAGGTCAGGAGTTGCCCTCATGTTAAGAAAAATTTCTCGGAGCAACGGTCGCTCGAGAATTCGTCGTGCAGTCGAGTCTACAACCCGCCGATCCGAGTCGATTGCTTTTGCCACAGCAGTTGCCGGTATCTCGATCCCGTTACAACTTATCCTGGCGTCTTCTGTCACTCCAAACCCGTTCTTGAGTAAGAACCGCGCGACGCGGCTCTGGGAAGGTGAGTCGGCAAACTCATGAATGATATCAGACCACATAATCACCACTGGGTATGATGGAGATAAATATACATCTATGCAGTTCTGGAACCATCATAACCGAAGAATTTTTCTAACTCTCGAATGATGGAATTCTAACAGTTCGCTTTGTGTTAGTGCATGCAGAAATCCTTTTTATGAAAAATAAGCTTACATAAGATTTTATTAGATAGACACCCTTTTTGTAATGGCACAAAAGCGAGGGTAGCCAAGCCAGGTCAAAGGCGCTAGGTTGAGGGCCTAGTCTCGTAGGAGTTCTTGGGTTCGAATCCCATCCCTCGCATTCAGTTCTTTGTGTTTTTCATTATTTTTGTTTTCATGATAGTTTTTTTTATTCCTGAGTAACGCTGAAAAGGAGAGATAATTGCTTGTGGAACCTAAAAAAGAATTGGTAAAAGAGGTTTCACCCATTTGGTGCAGGATTGATAAATTTATAGAATCTCTTTTTTATTTCCTCTTTTCTTTGAAGAGAGAATCATAATTGAAATGTATTTATACATCAGGATTAGCATCAGTTTTCTAAAAGATTGTTATTTTAACCGACAATTGTATCTAAAAATACTTAATTACTATGAAAAACTGTACTATAAAATATGAAAAAGAATGTTATCTGTCTCCTTTGCTGTATATCTGTTATCCTTATCGTTGTTGCATCTGGATGTATCACACCCCCAAAAGAAAATGCAACCTCCTTAAAAAAGGGAACTTCAGGAGTCGGAGGCAATCCGCTGAGTCCAGCGACTACCCCAACGCCAATATATGTTGAGGAAGTAACCCCGTTTGTATCCATTATGCCAACGTCTGAACCGCATACCGTACTTACTTCAGCCCCCGCGCCCCAGGATATATATTGCCGGATTTATTCGACAATGAACACCTATAGCTACAACAAAACAGCGGTTGCGTTTGACCTGAAGTATCCGCCGATGTATATTAATTATACCGTTAAGCCCTCCAATGTTACTTATAAAGATATTGTCGATTACAAAATAACCGGTCAGGGAGAGCAGGAAATTACTGTTGATAAATACAGTCCCCTTTCATGGTTCGAAGTTACCGTCAGGAGTAAATCAACACCTGACAAAATCTATCTGCAGGATGGATTTGGTGAAGCGAAGGGGTATAATTTATATCTGAACCGAACACTCAAGATCGTGAACCGTGATGATATGCAGATTGAATTCTATGGGAACAATATAACGGCGACTGCCAGTGTATGGGTAAAACCAGAAGGAAATTTCAATGATACCTCTCAATTCAATATGACTACAGATTGTGCTTATTTCGCGGCAAATCCCCGAGATGTCTATGTTATCGCAACCCCGACAACCACAGCTACTCCAACGTATCGCCCACAATCTGGATAATCAGGTCAATATCAATTAATTGAATTTTTTTTAATTTTATCCGATGAGTTCGATTTTTTATCTTAATTTTTTCTCTCTGTTTTATATTTTAAACGGTGAGGTATTTATGCGATGAAAGCAATTTTAGTAAGGCAGCACAGCCAGTAATTTTTTGTCCCGGTAGGGTAGTGGACATCCTAAAAGATTGCGGATCTTTTGACCCGGGTTCAAGTCCCGGCCGGGGCGTACCTCTTTTCAAGTCTACCTCTATAACCAATTCAAATATTTTCTTGAATTACAACAGTCGAGTAATTACTAATCAATAGAATTACAATAAAAATAACATTTAGTGCCTACTTAAAATGAATTGCACTTACTTTTCTTTTGTTTAATATAAACTTCTAATTAAAAATATATAAAAAAATTATCTCAAACCAAACATTTTTTTAAAAAACTCTGTTATTTGCGTCAATATATTGTTCTGTTCTCCCAATTGCTGACTTTCATCAACTGATTTTGTTTGAGGAATTATTGGTTGTGAAGTGGTAGGGACAGTTGTAAGTGTGGGGAGGGATTTTAAATCAAGCCAAATTTCAACAATACCACTTGGAATTTCACTTGTTTTACGTTGTAGGAACACTTCATTTTTATAAACCTCCAAAGTAATTTTATTTGTCGAATTGTCTTTTTTCTGAAAGACTGCCGTTACAGTTTCGTCATTTGTCGGGACTTGGTAGACCCGGTCAACAGAGCCAGTCACCGGTTTCATTTTTCCTGTAGACCCGATCGACCCGGTAAAATCCCCTGGGTATATCACCCGTACCCATACGCCAGTCTGAGGAATTATTGGTTGTGAAGTGGCAGTGACAGTTGTCAGCGTGGGGAGGGATTTTAAATCACACTGAATTCCAACAATACCATTTGGAATTTCATTCGTTTCACGTTTAAGGAGCCCTCCGTTTTTGTAAACCTCCACAGTGATTTTATTTGTCGAATCGTCTTCTTTCTGAAGAATTGCCGTTACAATTCCGTCAACGGTAGGAACCTGGTAGAACTGGTCAACAGAGCCAGTCACCGGTATCATTTTTCCATCAGACTCAATCGACCCGGTAAAATTCCCCGGATATATCACCCGTACCCATACACCAGTTTGAGGAATTGAAGATAATGATATTGCAGAAACGGTGTGAATACTTGATATGAGCAATAATATCAAAATAGTCCATTTCATTAATTTCTTTATTTTCATGATACCTCTATCTAATCGAATCCCTTAAATTGCTATATAAATCTTATTTTGATTAATATAATCTCGTAAAAATTTATCAAAGCGGGACTCACAAATAACTTTTCCGGAAATACAATAGAATCACAATAATACAAAAAAGTTATTGAAAGGGTTTTTTATGCAATTTTTTAAAACAAGAATTGTAAACTGGTTTTTCAACAGACTTTTTTGATTCTTTTCCACATACAAGGTAATAATTCGTTTTGCCCATATTGGATAGCAGTTTGAACAAATGGGTTTATCCGGGTTTAATCCATTTGGCTTCCACAACGAATACAGAATCCAGTATTCCCACTTTTTTGTGATGTAGATTTCGTTGCATTACTTATCGCATAACTTTTTTTCTGAAGTGGGATTTCTTTATCGATTTTCTTAATTTCATACTGGAATAGGTAATTTACTCCCCAAATATCGCAAACATATCTTTTATTTTGTTCCAATAAAAAATCAAGATAAGAGATTTTTTATAGAACCGGTTTATGTTTCAGTGCTGCAACCAGAAGTTTTACTCCGGCCTCGATATCATCAGTATCAAGCACCTCTACGGGCGAGTGAATATACCGTGAAGGAATACTGACGGTTGTACTGGGGATACCACCTTTGGTCAGGTGAATTGCTGTGGCATCCGTAGTCCCCCCACTTCCGACTTCCAACTGGACCGGAATTCCCTGGTTATCGGCAGCATCCTTGAGCCATTTTACCACTTTCCTGCTGGCAATAAGACCACGTCCACTGCTGTCCACGAGGGTGATAACCGGACCTTTGCCCATCTCTACGGGAGCATCTTTCATTTCAATTCCCGGATGGTCTCCCGGGATCGTGACATCTGTTGCAATCGCACAATCGGGATCAAGAGAATAAGCACTGGTACGAGCACCTTTCAGCCCGACTTCTTCCTGGACGGTGAAAACACCATAAACCGTGAGCGGGGAGTCCATTTCTTTTAAGGCTTTTATGAGCATTGCTACTCCCGCACGGTTATCAAACGCCTTTCCCGATACCCGGTTGTAGGCCAGTTCAGTAAAATCGCGGTCAACGGTCACGGGAGTCCCGACTTCGATACCGAGATACTCAACCTCTTCGCGGTTCTTAGCCCCGATATCAATAAACATATCATCGACTTTAACACCTTTTTTGCGTTCCTCATCATCCATCATGTGAGGGGGTTTCCCGCCGATAACACCACGGTATTTCCCTTTTGACCCGTGCAGGATAACCCTCTGGTTATAGAGCGTCGGACCGTACCACCCCCCAAGAGCGACAAAGCGGATAAAACCCTTTTCATCGATATACTTGACCATAAGCCCGATCTCATCCATATGCGCAGCGAGCATGACTTTGAAGGCATTACCGCGTTTTATTGCGATCAGGTTGCCCATCGGGTCTTCCTGAATTTCATCAACATACCCCTTGAGTTCCTTTTTTATGATTGCAAATACCCCGCTTTCACTGCCCGAAACACCATGTGCGTTTGATAATTTTCTTAAAAGTTCTTTTACCATGTTAATCACTCATTACTTTTTGAACCCGGTCAAGAGCCCGGTTTATATTGTCCCGTGAGGTTGCGTAACTGAACCGTGTATAATCAGGGGCATTCACTCCAAATGCTGTGCCGGGGACAACGATGACACCCTTCTCGATAATTTTTTGGGTGAGCTTCGGTTTCATAGGTATAAAAGTATAGAATGCGCCTTCAGGAACCGGAAACACAAATCCCAAGTCTGCAAGTCGTTTACAGATCAAATCCCTTCGCACCTGGTATTCGTCTCGCATCATTGTAACCGGACCCTGGTCTCCTTCATAAGCGGCTACCGCAGCGTACTGGGAAATTGAAGTAGCACACGCCTGGCAAAACTGGTGAACCTTCAGGCACTGGCCAACGACTTCCTCAGGAGCGGCCAGGTATCCGAGTCGCCAACCAGTCATTGCATAGGTCTTGCTCGTTGCATTGATGGTAATTACGTTTTCACCAAAGCGGGCTGCACTCCAGTGCTTTTTGCCGTAGATGAAATGCTCATAGACTTCGTCGGAAACAACCGTGACGCCTGCATCATTAGCATATTCAACAAGTGCTTTCACGGATTCTTTATTTTCAACCGCACCGGTCGGATTTCCCGGTGAATTCAGCACCATAATCCGGGCTCCGTCCATCAGTGCTTTTGCCTTTTCCACATCAATGTGAAGACTGGGTGTAAGCGGCATGCTGACCGGTCGCCCTTCTGCAAGGGTAGCAAGCGCAGCATACGAGACAAATCCCGGGTCAGGACAGAGAACTCGGTCCCCTTTACCAACCATCGCCTGCATTACGATATGCAGTGCTTCACTTGCGCCGGCAGTTACAATCAGTTGATCCGGAGTATAGGAAAGTCCGTTCTCTTTTTTGAATTTTTTACTGATTGCGACCCGGAGTTCAGGAATTCCGGTATTATTGGTGTAACCGGTTTTTCCCTCGGCAATTGCTTTTATCGCTGCATTCTTGATATTCTGCGGTGTATCAAAATCCGGTTGTCCCAGTCCCATGTTAATCGAATCCGCACCAGCGGCTTCAAATATTTTCCTGATCCCGGATATTTCAATATCCTGAACCCTGTCTGCAAATTTCAGTTTCATGTCATCCTCCTCATTATTCGATATTCGTATGCCTGTTTTTGAGGGCAAGCTCATCTGTTTTGGTGATCTCCATCAGCCGGGAAATCACTGCATCGGCAAAGACCATTGAAGCGGTTTCAAAGAGTGTTCCGAGTGGTGCAAACGACTTATGATCCCCCATCATCTGCCGGATCTCAAATTCAACGGCTTCATCACCTGCGTCATCCCTTTGGTGCTCGATGATCACAATACAGTCTGAAATCCTGCCGATTCTTGAATCTGCATTTGACGTTATAAGGCAGACTTTTGCCCCGATGCCCTTTGCGGTCTCTGCAATATCGGCAATTGTCTTGGTCCGGCCCGATCCTGAGAAGATTACCATGATATCTCCTGTGTCCAGTGCAGGAGTAATCGTCTCACCCACAACAAAAGCATGCATCCCCAGATGCATAAGTCGCATGGCAAATGCCTTTGCAACGAGTCCGGATCGTCCCGCCCCCATGACGTAGATGCGCTTTGCATAGAGCAGTTCTGTGATGAATCTCCTTACATCTTCGTCTGAAATTTTGTAGGCAATTGCCCGGATCTTCGATGCCATCAGCAGCATCATGTCCTGTACCCTGTGACTTTCCATGCGTCTCTGATAAAAAGATGCAATCACATAGTAGATGAGAATTTCGTAATATCAGGACTGCTGCTATTAGTATTATTTCTGAAAACCTCCGATCCGCCATTAACAAAAATATTTATCTTCATTAATGAAATGCTGTTTAGCGAGAGGCTGAAAATGGACTATTCGCGTTTAAATAAAAGGTCTTGCTCACTTATTTTGCTTATTGCCATGATTTGTTTTATCCAGCCGGTTTTTGCTGATGCGGGTTTTGTGAGCATCTCCTACCGAGGACCTGGAGGATATTATATCGGGGATACCATCACCTTTGACGGTAAAAATACTGCCGGGAATACAACCACAATAAAAATTACCGGTCCCAACCTCCCCCCAGAAGGGGTCCCGCTTTACGATCTCAATGGGATTCCCGGTTCGGGGAATACCGTACCCGTAACAGACAATACCACATGGAGATTTAACTGGTTTAGTGTGAACACTCATGGGATCGAAAAACTGGTGACTGCACGGTATACAATTACGGCTATGGACTTGGCGAACCCTGAAAAAACTGCTACGACATCAATTCTATTAAAAAAACCTGAATTTTATATCGATGCGCAACCAGGACCAATACGTCCCGGAGATTACGTGCTGCTGAACGGGGTTGCGGAAAAAAGGGTGACCTATGTTATAATTGATGTTTCCGATTCCAATGGCACAAAACAGCATTCATATATTTCTCCAGTAAGCGGCACCGGTTCCTTTAATTATGGATTCCATGCAGACATGCCCCCGGGGAACTATGTTGTTACGATCAGTAACCCATCCATGAAAAATTCACTCATGACTACCCTGAAAGTGGTCTCTCCCGAAAATTCCACCCTTCCTAAGGTCGTATTGACGAATGCAACGGTAACCCAGAGCTCTGTACCTGCAACCACACAACCTCCGAAAGTCGTTCCTTCACGGACTCCAGGTCTCCCTCTCTCACCCATCGCAGCAATTGCAGGACTCTTTATTTGCGCTGGTATCATCCTTGCAGGGTCAAGATTAAACAAGAAATAATCCAGCAATATCCCCATACAATTTTTGATTTTTTGGTGAAAAATCCCGTTTTTTAATTGTCAAGCGAAAAAAGATAATTTTTTTATCGTTATCTATATCGGAACTGACTAACATATTCTAATATCACATCCGGGGGATATGTTTGAAAAGATTTTCTTTTATCGCACATATGCCAGATGCTCCGGGCTCTCTCCACCGGGCAGCGGAGATCATAAAAAAATTTGAGGGAAATATCAATCGTATACAGTATGATCGACGAATTGATCCGGCAACAGTCTTTTACGAAGTGACAGCTTCTGACGAATCTTTTGAAAAAATTACCCATGATCTTGCGAAAATCGGGTATCTCCAGACATCGTTAAAGCCGTTAAATTTTTTAAAGTTCTGTCTTTATCTCCCCCATAAGCCGGGTGCACTTCATGATTTCCTGAACTTTACAACATCGGCAGGAGCAAATATTGCATTTATTGATTTTGATGATAAAGGCAGGCATCCTGATCGTTTGACGGTCAGCCTGAACCTTGAACAAAGTTCGGTCGTTGACGAGCTATTAGACCACCTTAAGTCCCGCTACCGCCTTGAAATTATTGAATACGATACAACAGGAAAACATCTTGATGACACGGTTTTTTATGTCAGATATGCACAGGAAATTCGAAAACTCATTGGGGAATCAGAGGAGGTTTTTTTACTCTCGTTCCTTGCAGATGCAAATCATATTGTGCAGGAACTGATGGACCGTGGGAATGATCCTCAAAAAGTATTTGGAAGTATCCTTGCTACCGGACAGACCCTCATGGCAACAAGCGGCGATAAGTTCTCCGCAGAAGTCCAGAGGGTTCCTCTCACGGAATCATCAAACCTCTTGTGCTTCCAGCTTCCCTGCGGCGGCAATATTTTTTTAATAACCACCCAAGACGAGAATATCATGATTGACACCGGTTATGGCATTTATCATGATGATGTAATGGATATGCTATCTCGCTATGGTTTTTTGGATGAGCAAAAAATATCGCGTATTTTTATTACTCATGCAGATGCGGATCATTGTGGTGCTGCCGGCTTTTTCAGTGCACCTGTTTTCATGCACAAAGACACACTTGAAATAATTAAAAAGAATAACCGGGCATATGGTTCGAGGAGCGAACATTCGGTTCTGGAAGAATTCTATACCAAGATGATCAACCTATTTTCAAGGTTCAATTCACCTGAACATGTTAAATGCTTTACAAATCCCCCGGTAGCAATGCGGGGGATGTTCCCTGTGCTGGGTATCGCTACCATCGGCGATATTGAACTGGAAATACTTGAAGGGCTTGGAGGGCACACCTGCGGGCAGATATATCTGTACTCCCAAAAAGCGGGATTATTATTTGCCGGAGACAGCGTGATCAACTTTTCGAGTCTCACAAAAGAGCGTGCTGACTACAGTTCACTTGCAGCTTTTCTTGTAACCTCGGTAAACGTGGATAGCGAGCTTGCCAGAAAGGAGCGCAAGGAATTGCTGGATCTGGCTTTGGAAACTGATGCTAATCTTGTTTCGGCAGGCAGAAGATGCCTTGTCTGCGGGGGTCACGGTGCTGTTTCAGTGCTTGAAGGAGCCAACTTATCTGCTCACGGAACTATTGAGCAGTATCTTCCCTATAATTCATAAACCATGATCAGGTTAACCCTCCAGAAAGAGAAAAGAATAAACCGGCTGATATTTATGAAATTTTATTTGTCAGAATTGGAATTAGACCCTTCTTTGAAACATCCAAAAAAGGGAAGTTACCTGATAGAATACGTTCCCGGCAACAGAGCCGCAAATCAAATCAGCCGTATGAGATTTTCCCGTCCCTTTTTTATCTTCTGAATAATACCACGTTTATGAAGGTCGTTGAGCGTGGCGCTTACGGTTGATTTTGGGAGCCCGAGGTTTTTAACAATCTCAGACTGGTACTGTTCTCCATTCGATGTTCTTAACAACTGGACGATCTTTTCTTCAAGGCTGAGCATTTCTGCGTCTGACAACGGGACTGTGGCACTATCCGTTTCATCAGTTTCAACAGGTTCGTCAGGTAGAACAGGTTCATTTGTTTCTTCAAGGCGTCTTTTTTTCAGGACAAAAAACACTCCAGCGATCACGATAAGAACAAGGGCACTCCCAATGAGGACCTCCACATAAGGAAACCCAGATCGTTCAAAGACCAGCCGGGGCTCCCCGGCACCGAATGAACGCTGGCCATACCAGATAAGACCGTCACGCACCTGGTCAGGAGCAGGTTCGGCAAGACTGACGGTGTACCTGGAAGGATATTTAATAATGAGGGTATGGTCTTTTGCCAGGTACATCCCACCGGCAAATGCATCCCCGATAGCGAGCTGTTCTCCTGGTTTTGCAAACCCTTTCCAGGTAAAGGAATAGAACACAACTCCATACTTACCGGTGGGTGAAGTCTGGATAGCCGCATCACCAAAAAAATCAGCAATTTCCATCTTCCGCGATGTAGCGACTGAAGCCTGTGAAGCAGAGTGCTGCATCAGATCACGGAACTGGGGAAGGAACAAGCTGGACAGGTTTTTTGCATACGCATCAAATGCCGTCTGGTCATCATCATATGCAAGAAGCGTCCGGTACTCCACGTGCCAGATCCCGGTACCATCTTCCCCGACCGTGATTGTATACGTGATCGATGAATCCGGGGGAACCGGCGCTGCTCCTGCGATACCCACCGCACATACCATCAGAAGCACTATAAGCAAAAAAATTCTGTACCGGGTCATAGTAATGTTTCAGCCTTTTAATTTTTCCTTCACGAGTATAAAAAGCATCGAGAAATTTTATTGGTATCTTTCCTGTTTCCGCCGTTGACCGGGCACTTGTACTACTACCAGGGAATCGGTTTTTAATCTCGTCCTTTTTTACCCTGATCCTGTGAGGGCTCACTGTCGTTTCCATGGGATCCTGCCGATGGTGTGCCAGTCGTGCGTATGGTCTGGCCATTGGCCGTCCCTTTTTCAACTTTTTGTATTGTTATTTTTTCCTGTTTCTGGTTTTTTTCCTGGTCAGTATTTTTGACATCATTGGAGTTGTTATCGTTATTGTGATTCTGAATCTGCAGTCTGACAGCCTTATATACCGTTTTATTATCCTTTTCAAGAGAACGGGTGAACCGCATCTCGGTCTTATCTTCAAATTTCAGTTCAAGTGAACGACTGTTGTCGTACGCCCGGATAAGACCCGTATTGTTCGGGTACTTGAGTATGAGGTTTGCAAGAACTTCCTGGTGCCGGGAGATCATTTCCTGTGCATGAAGGAGACCGGTTGTATTTGTCGAAAACGGTACGAGGGATCCTTCAGTCAGGTTCAGTTTCTGCTTATACTGATTAAGAGCCCTTTCAGCTATATCTGGGCGGTTGAGTTGCAGTTCCTGCTGTACTTCTGCGATACGAACTTTTCCATGGTCTATCTGTTTTTCCACCCTCTGGGAATCATTGAACGTGAATGTCTCGTCAAGGTTTTCCATGGCGATCTTCAGATCATATAAGGGACTGTCGGCGCCGATTGGGCCGTTGTATGGATCGATAGCATCTGATACCCCCTCTGCCCCTTGGACACCTGATGAATTGTCGTTAAGTGCCGTCACAGTTCCAACACTGCAGAGTAGTGCAATTACCAAAATTCCTGCAAGAACGATCTGCATATTTTTCATATATCCTTCTCTTCTTGGGAAGAGCTCCGGTATGTATGTTAATTTTTTTTGAATTAATAGTGGTTATAGTTCGATAAAAGTTGGATAGTCTGCGGGTCTCTTATTTTACTCTGGACCGTTCCGGTTAGTTCAGAATTACAAAAGCAGGTAGGAGAATCAAAAATACGTTCAGGTAAAACGAAATCCCTCACCACGATGTAACCTATCAAAATTTTCCCCAAACGCGCGAGAAACAACCGCTATGATACGTTAGAAATCTGTGCGCGAGTAATTCGGGGGCAGTAATATGATCACGAAAAGGAATTATATCAATGTAACTCTTCCAGTATTAAAAGCGGACATTACTGCGAACAAGACAAGCGGACAAAACCCGTTAGCGGTTCAGTTTACCGATCCTTCATCAAGGCCTATTACTTCCTCTGCATGGAATTTTTGTGAGGGTGGCAGATCCGTTGAACGGAATCCTGTGCTCATCTATACAAAAGCTGGTCTTTATACCGTCAAACTCATGGTGAGCAATGCCATAAGCAGGAATGCGATAACGAAAAAATATTACATCTTGGTTACGTAGCTTAATCCGCTTTTTTAATGACCTTTTAAAGGAATTGAGATCCGAGTCAGATGAGGAACCGGATACTATTCTTCATGGAGTCGGAGTTCTCCAGGATATTATTACGACAAAAATGATGAGCATTGCACGGTTGCCATGCACCGTTGCCTCGCACGATTTTTTATAGTATCACTCTAAACGATCGCATAAAAGGAACTGGAAATAAAAATATAACCAGTATAACTCTTACTTGTTCATACTATCTGTATTGCTTATCTGGTTCATTTTTGATGGGAAGAACCGGAGAAAGAGTGTAAGGGGAGACAGGAAGGAATGACAAAAAAATTAAGACTGGGTATTATACTGATGGTGTTCCTCCTGCTTGCTGGTACTGCGAGTGCATACCCAAGAGCGGTTTTATTCACTTTTGATGATGCAAGAGCATCGGTATATACCACGGGGTATCCTATTTTTGCAAATCATGGATATAAGGCAACGTTCTATGTTGTAACTGAAGAGATCAACAATGAGTATTATCCAGGTAAAAGTTCGATAAACCTTACCCAGTTAAGAGCACTCTACAACACCGGTTGGGATATCAGCGATCACACCAGACACCATGAGTATTTTGTTACTGATTCCTTGGATCTATCTGAACAGGTCGCTGAAATACAAGGTGGCAAAAACGATCTGGACGGATGGGGGTTTACACGAGCGAGCAACCATTTAGCATTTCCCGGTGGGCAATATGACAGCAATACAACGCTCGCCATGAATTCAGTCGGAATGTTGACCGGCAGGACCGTTGAATCATTCCCTCTGACTGTACCTCCATTAAACAACGATGTGTTCCATCTTACCGGAGTAAGAGAGTTAGATCCAGCATATGAAGACGAGCAATACACGTATCTGGAATCCTTGTCTTCTGATAATGTTGTAATTTACCTGACGCATGGTGTTGATGATCCATCTGCTGGGGCATCATCAACGACAAGTGCGGTACTGGAGAATATTTTGGACTATATGGACATCCATCATATTCCTGTATGGACAATTACCCAGCTTTATGCGAATATCTCTGCTTCCGGTTCTTATTCTCCAACTCCTCATACGATGACCATATACCCATCTGTAGATGGGGAGGTTTCCCGGCAGACTGAAAATTCAACATTCTCAAATATTATCTCCGGTGATGGGACGGATGTCGCATTTGAAGATACTACATTTTTCGGCCCGGTAATTTCAACGGGGGCTGGAACACAATCCGGTAAGTTTGAGACAAGTACTGTCGGTGTGCTCTCCTTTGACACATCTTCAATTCCGGACAACGCAACAATTAAATCAGCGTCTCTTGTCCTTCACCAGGCATATCCAAGTGGAGATAATCTGGGACGATTTACCCTGGTTGTAACAAATGGTACTATCGCATCTGATACTTCACTCCAAGCACGTGATTATCAGACGCGGGGAGATTGGGAATTAACCGAGAGAAAACCCTTTACCTATATCACGGACGGAAATAACACCTTTGATTTTAAGACTGACGGGTTATCGTGGATAAATAAAAAGGGAAGTACGGTCCTGTTTTTGCGTCGGGGAGATGATATTGACGGAGCATATGCAGGAGGTCCAGCATGGACACAAAACGCCCAGTCTGAACACCGTTGGGATTCTATGGAGGCAGCTGACGTAGGAAAACGCCCCTATCTGCAGGTAGATTATACCATTCCGACCCCGGTCAAGCCGGTAGCGTCATTCACCGGGATCCCGTTGAATGGTACAGTTCCCTTGACGGTGGTTTTCACTGATCGTTCGAGCGGAACATCGATCACGAACCGTCGCTGGGACTTTGGGGATGGGAATATCACCAATTATGGGGCAGCTACCAATCCCACTCACGTCTATTCGTCAGCCGGAACCTACAGTGTGAACCTGACGGTGACAAA
>Ga0209048_10000473_pt1 | contig 42979 bp, 34 predicted proteins | sample FrelakmetCRP12CR_FD_187146 | JGI IMG/M metagenome (GOLD analysis project Ga0209048, IMG submission 187146) | Freshwater lake sediment microbial communities from the University of Notre Dame, USA, for methane emissions studies - CRP12 CR (SPAdes)... | ecosystem: Environmental > Aquatic >...
CCCATAGAGCGAGGACAGGACGACGATCGCCACGACGATCGTTCCGCCGATCACGTTTTCCGTCAAAGAATTGCAGTATTCCCCCATGTGCTTCTTGTCGTTCAAGAGCAGTAGCAGGAACACGAGCGCGGCGGGAAGAAGCGTCACCGCGATGACCTGGACGAAGAGCGTGATCAGCACCAAGGGTGCACCAGGGATCAGAACGATCAGCGCGGCGGTGATCAGCGTGAAGAAGTAGCTGGCGTAGAACCACGGCGCCTCCTTGATCTTCTGATTCAGGGAATGCGCCCAACCGAAGATCTCGCCGAAAGCCCATGAACTGGCGAGCGAAATGCAGATGGCACCGAGCAATCCCGCGTTGAACAGGCCTATGGCCATGAAAGCACCAACGTAGTGGTTGGTCTTGAGAAGTTGCTCCGCCGCCTGGGATGCGCTTTCGATTTCGACGCCTTTCAAGACGGTGCCGGTCACGATCACAATGAAAATCGCCACCAGGACCGTCAACATCGAGCCCAGCCAGGTATCGAACCTGCCCCAAGGGATGTCCTTTTCGAGCATCCCCTTGTCGACGACCGCACTCTGCTGGAAGAACAGCATCCACGGCGCGATCGTCGTCCCGATGTTGGCCATCAGGTAGAAGAACAACTCGCCGTTGAATCCGCCGGGGAAGTTTGGAATGAGTCCTTGCCTGAGGACGTCGGAAACCGATGGATTCACCATGAAGGCGCCCGGAATGTAAATGAGGTTCAGCGCGCAAAAGAGCAGCGCAATCTTCTCCCAGGTCCAGTAGCGGCCGTTGAGCACGATGACGCCCATCAGGGCGACGACGCCGGCGACGGTCAGCCACGCAGGCACGCCGAAGATCCGGAGCGCCGCCGTCATGCCGATGAATTCGGTGACCAGCGTGAGCCAGTCGACGATCATCAGATCGATCAGCGAGAACCAGCCCCAGAACGCTCCGAAGCCGTCGAAGATCGCCTCGGCATGACCGCGCTTGGTCACGGCGCCCAGCCGCACGGTCATTTCCTGCACGTAGTAGGCGACCGGGATCAGAAGCAGCAGGAACCAGATCAGGTTGTAGCCGTACTTCGCACCCGTGGCGGCATAGGTCGTGATGCCGCCGGCATCGTTGTCCGCGACCATCACCACGAGGCCTGGCCCGGCGATGACGAGATAGAGCTGGATCGCCTTCCAGGCCTTGCGAAACTTGTAGTAGATCTTGGAGAAGATGTTCATCGGTCGGCTCGCTTGCGATCTTCCGAAGGCCGCGGACGCACGAGATCCTGCCCTCGGTGGCGTCTCGAAGTCATCGCGAAGCCTGCGTGCCGAGACAGACCCGACCGATGCTACGACGGTTTGGCTATGCGCCGCCTCGAGTCGACCTGCAACCGGCAATGCTGGTTGATGACGCGCAGCTCGGCGAGCGTTGCGTCGATCTGCGCGCGCCTCTGCTCGAGCTCGGCGATGGCGTTGTCGGTCCGCGTGATCACGTAATTCAGCTGCTGGATCCGGCCTTCGCCGTGATTTCCGTACAGGTCGAGGTACTGTTTGATGTCGGTCAGCGTCGAGCCGATCGCCTTCGCGCGCAGGATCAGCGTCAGGCGCGCACGGTCGCTGCGCGTGTAGACGCGCGCGCCGTTGAGGCGCCTCGGCGATAGCAACCCCTTGTCCTCGTAGAAGCGCAGCGCGCGCAGCGTGATGCCGAATTCCTTGCACAGTTCGGTGATCCCGAACAGTTCGGCCGCGCTTTCGCTGCGGTGCGAATCGACGAAGGCCTGCGCATCGCGCGCCGCACTTACCGGCGGCCGCGTTCGCCGAGCCGGTGCCGGCTGAGGCGTGCGAGTCTTCAAGGGAGAGACGGCCGCTGGGCCGGTCAGATCACGCGCTGCAGCCGCATCGCGACGCTCATGTCGCCTGTGACCTTGAGCTTGCCCACCATGAAGCCGGTCGCGGGCTCGAGCTCTCCGCTCAGCAGCGCGGTCAGGTTCTCGAGCGTGATGCCGACGCTGCAGTCGGCATCGGCGGCGCTGTTGCTCACCGCGTTGGGGGCGCTGCGGCCGTCGATGTAGACGGTGCCATCGGCGCCGCAGTCGAACTTGAGCGTCGCGGCAAGCCCGCTGTCGGTCCCGACCTTGGCGCGGATGGCCTGGGTGCATTCTTCGAGGTTCATCGGTATGGATCCTTGGATTGGGTTTCGCGGGGTCCGGCCTGCGGCAGCGGACTCGGGACACCATGCTAGCGGCGTCCTATCTCGCGAGCCTCAGTGAAATCACTAATACGGCACCCAATTGACGTTAGCGGTAGCTCAGCTTCTAATACGTCAATCCGGGAGCTACCAGTGATACCGAATCCGACCCTGCCGCCGTCACCTGAGCGGGAACTGCGCTGATGCCTGCACTCGGTTCGAAGATCGATCCACGCTCCGACAGTTTCCGCGCCAACGTGCAGCGCATGCAGGAGCGGCTGTCGGAGGTGCAACAGCTCGAGCAGAGGGTGATTGCAGAGTCGCAGTCCAAGCGGGAGCGCTTCGAGCAGCGCGGCCAGCTGCTGCCGCGTGAGCGTGTGGCGCGGCTGCTCGACCGCGGGTCGAGCTTCCTCGAGCTGAGCCGGCTCGCCGGTCTGAACATGCACGACGACGACGGCAAGAAGTCGGTGATGGGCGGCGGCTCGATCGTCGGCATAGGCGTCGTCGCAGGCAGGCGCTGCCTCGTCTCGGCGAGCGACAGCGCGGTCAAGGGCGGCACGGTCGCGCCGATGGGGCTGAAGAAGGCGCTGCGGGCGCAGGGAATCGCGTTCGAGAACAAGCTGCCGTTCATCTACCTGGTCGAGTCGGGCGGCGCCAACCTGATGTACCAGAGCGAAATCTTCATCGAGGGCGGGCGCAGCTTCGCCAACCAGGCGCGGCTTTCGGCCGCGGGCATTCCGCAGATCGCCGTCGTGCACGGCTCGTCGACGGCGGGTGGCGCCTACCTGCCGGGGCTGTCCGATTACGTGGTCCTGGTGCGCGGGCGCTCGAGCATCTTCCTTGCCGGCCCGCCGCTGGTGAAGGCCGCGATCGGCGAAGAAGCGACCGAAGAGGAACTGGGCGGCGCCGAGACTCACGCCGAAGTGACGGGCCTCGGCGAGTACCTGTGCGAGAACGACGCCCACGCGATCGCGCTGGCGCGCGAGCTGCTCGACAAGATTCAGTGGGACACGGTGCCGGCGCCGGAGGTCCAGGCGCCCGCGCCGCTGCTCGACGAGCAGGAGCTGCTCGGCATCGTGCCAGCCGACGAGCGCGAGCCCTACGATGCGCGCGAGATCGTGGCGCGACTTGTCGACGGCTCCGATTTCCTCGAGTTCAAGGCGCGTTACGGTAGCGAGACCGTCTGCGGGCACGCACGCGTCGACGGCAACCTCGTCGGCATACTCGGCAATAACGGCCCGATCCAGCCCGAAGGCTCGACCAAGGCGGCGCAGTTCATCCAGCTCTGCGACCAGGCCGGCGCACCGCTTGTCTTCCTGCAGAACACGACCGGCTACATGGTCGGTTCGGTTGCCGAGCGCGGCGGCGCGATCAAGCACGGTTCGAAGATGATCCAGGCCGTCGCCAACGCGCGCGTGCCGAAGTTCACGTTCGTCGTCGGCGGCTCGTACGGCGCCGGAAACTACGGCATGTGCGGCCGCGGCTTCGACCCGCGCTTCATCTTCGCCTGGCCGTCGGCGCGCACCGCGGTGATGGGTGGCGCGCAGGCGGCCAAGGTGATGGACATCGTCAATCGCGCCAAGCTCGAACGCAGCGGTACGGCGCCGAACGAAGAGGCGCTCAAGGCGATGTCCGACGCGCTGCGCAACCGGCTCGACCGCGAATCGACGGCGCTGTTCGGCACCGCGCGGCTGTGGGACGACGGCATCATCGACCCGCGCGACACGCGCCGCGTGCTGGCGCTGTGCCTGGCGGTGGCGCGCGAGGCCGACGCGCGGGTGCTGAGGCCGAACACCTTCGGCGTGGCGCGGATGTGAGCCCCATGCCTCATTGACCGCTAGCAGACGCAGCCCTTGCCATCAGAATCCAGCACGACACCGACACCATGAAGTTCACGCCCGAACACGAACAGATCGCCGACACCGTCCGCAAGTTCGTCGCCAAGGAGATCAATCCGCACGTTGCCGAGTGGGAGGCGGCGCAGCAGTTCCCGATCCACGAACTGTTCAAGAAGCTCGGCGCGCTCGGCCTGCTCGGCCTGAAGTACCCGGCCGAATACGGCGGCATGGAGCTCGACTTCAGCTACTCGATGGTCATGGCCGAGGCGCTCGGCGAATGCAACTGCGGCGGCGTGCCGATGGCCATCGGTGTGCACACCGACATGTGCACCCCGGCGCTGGCGCGCTTCGGCTCCGACGAACTGCGGCGCGAGTTCCTTTCGCCTTCGATCGCAGGCGACCTGGTCGGGTGCATAGGCGTCAGCGAGGCCGGTGGCGGCTCCGACGTCGCCGCGGTGAAGACGCGGGCGCGGCGCGACGGCGACGACTATGTGATCAACGGCTCGAAGATGTGGATCACCAACGGCATGACGGCCGACTGGTGTTGCCTGCTCGCCAACACGTCCGAAGGCGTGCCGCACAAGAACAAGAGCCTGATCGTCGTGCCGATGGACGCGGCCGGCATCACGCGACAGAAGATCCGCAAGATCGGCATGGACTCATCCGACACCGCGCAGCTCTTCTTCGACAACGTTCACGTGCCGAGGCGCAACCTGATCGGCCAGGAAGGCATGGGCTTCACGCTGCAGATGCTGCAGTTCCAGGAGGAACGGCTCTATGGCGCGGCGGGCTCGCTGCGCTCGCTCGACCGGCTGATCGACCAGACGATCGAGTACACCCGACAGCGTCACGCGTTCGGCAAGAGCATCCTCGACAACCAGGTCGTGCACTACCGGCTGGCCGAGCTTCGCACAGAGGTCGAGGCTCTGCGCGCGCTCACCTATCGCGCGGTCGAGCTCTACGTGTCGGGCAAGGATGTGACGCGCCTTGCGTCGATGGCCAAGCTCAAGTGCGGGCGCCTCTCGCGGGAGGTCACCGATTCGTGCCTTCAGTACTGGGGCGGCATGGGCTACACCTGGGACAACCCGCTGTCGCAGGCGTACCGCGACAGCCGGCTGATCTCGATCGGCGGTGGCGCCGACGAGGTGATGCTCGGAATCATTTGCAAGCTCGAGGGCACCTTGCCGGGCAAGGCGAAATGAGCGTGACCGACTTCGACCTGACGGCGTTTCAGACGATCGCCGCACGCGTCGACGGTGCGGTGCTGCACCTGACGCTTAACCGGCCCGAATCGCGCAACGCGATGTCGCTCGCGATGGTCGCCGAGCTGAGGCGCGCGCTCACAGCGGCCGAAGCGAGCGGCGCGATCCGCGTCGTCGTGCTGCGCGGCGCCGGCGGCCACTTCTGCGCCGGTGGCGACATCAAGGACATGGCTGCCGCGCGGATGAAAGCGCAGACGCCGGGCGAGGACGCCGTCGCCCGGGTCAGCGCAAAGTTCGGTGCGCTGTGCGTCGCCTATTCACGCACGCCGCTCGCGACTGTCGCGGTGCTCGAAGGCACAGTGATGGGCGGCGGCTTCGGCTTGGCGTGCGTCGCCGATGTCGCGCTCGCGGGTGACAGCGTCGCGTTTCGCCTGCCCGAGACGACGCTTGGCGTCGTACCGGCGCAGATCGCGCCCTACCTGGTCGAACGCATCGGCTATTCGCAGGCCAAGCGGCTCGCGGTCAGCGCTGCCAGGCTCGATGCGGCAGCTGCGCTGGCAATCGGCCTCGTGCACGAAGTGCATTCGGGCGACGCGCTCGACACCGCGCTTGCGACGGTGATCGCGAGCATCCTGCAATGCGCGCCGGGCGCCGTCGCGCAGACCAAGCGCCTCGTCGCGATGGCGCGCTTGACGCCTGCGGCTGAACTTGTCGAAGAAGCCGCGGCGGTATTCTCGCGTGCGGTACAGGGACCGGAGGGTATCGAGGGCACCACGGCCTTTCTGCAGAGGCGCAAGCCGAACTGGGCGCCGCAATGAACTTCGGCAAGTTACTCGTTGCGAATCGGGGCGAAATCGCGTGTCGCGTGATGCGCACGGCGCGAACGCTGGGTTATCGAACCGTCGCGGTGTTCAGCGACGCCGACGCCGATGCGCCGCACGTGCGGCAAGCCGACGAGGCCGTGCACATCGGTGCGTCGCCAGCCGCCGATTCCTACCTGCGCATCGACGCCTTGCTCGACGCGGCACGCCGTACGGGTGCCGACGCCGTGCATCCTGGCTACGGCTTCCTGAGCGAGAACGCGGCTATGGCGCAGGCTTGTCTCGACGCCAGCCTCGTGTTCATCGGGCCGCCGCCTTCGGCGATCGCCGCCATGGGCGACAAGGCGCTCGCCAAGCAGCGCATGCTCGCGGCAGGCGTTCCCTGCGCGCCCGGCTACCTCGGCGGCGACCAGGGCGACGAACGCCTGGCGCAGGAGGCCGACGCGCTCGGCTTCCCGCTGCTCGTCAAGGCGGTCGCCGGCGGCGGCGGGCGCGGCATGCGGCTGGCGCGCGACCGCAGCGAGGTCGCGCAGGCGATCGCCGGCGCGAGGCGCGAGGCCCAGAGCGCTTTCGGTGACGGTGCGCTGATGCTCGAGCGCCTGATCGAGGACGGCCGCCACATCGAGATCCAGGTCTTTGCCGACGTGCATGGCAACGCGATCCACCTCGGCGAGCGCGACTGCACGGCACAGCGACGGCGCCAGAAGGTGATTGAGGAATCGCCGTCTCCGGTGGTCAGCCCGGCGATGCGCGAGGCGATGGGGCGCGACGCGGTGGCGGCGGCGCTGGCCGTCGGCTACCGAGGCGCGGGCACGGTCGAGTTCATCGTCGATGCGAGCCTGCAGCACTACTTCCTCGAGATGAACACGCGGCTGCAAGTCGAGCACCCGGTCACCGAGTGCGTCACCGGGCTCGACCTGGTGGAATGGCAGTTGCGCATCGCCGCTGGCGAGCGGCTGCCACTTGCGCAGCACGAAGTTCGCGTGGCCGGTCACGCGATCGAGGCAAGGCTCTACGCGGAAGACCCGTATTCGCTGCCGACGCCGTTCGCGCCGCAGACCGGGCGCGTGCGCTGGTGGCGTCCCGAGGCGGCGGCGTCGCAGCCGGGCATGCGCATCGACCACGGCATCGCAGAGGGTGGCCAGGTTTCGCCGTTCTATGACGCGATGGTGGCCAAGTTCATCGTCCACGGCCGCGACCGCGACGATGCGATCCGCCGTCTGCGCGCGGCGCTGCACGGCGCGCCGCTGCTCGGCCTGCGGAGCAACGGCCGCTTTCTCGCCGACCTCGTCGATCACCCGGCGTTTCGCGGTGCGACGATGACGACGACACTGATCGACCACTGGATCGAGCAGGGTGAGCCGATCGCGCAGCGCCCGCAGCCGACCGAGGAGGCGTGGTGCGTCGCCGCGGCGGCCCTCACCCACGGCACCGGTTGGCGCGCCGACAGCGTGGCGGCGTACGACATCGAATTGAGCTGCGACGGTGGCGCGGCGGTTCGGCTGCGCGTGCGTCCCGGCTGCGATGGCGCGGTGCAGTTGACGCATCGCGATGCGGTGCACGAGGTCTCGGTGTTGGCGTTCGCACCCGGCTGCCTTCGCTACCGCTTCGACGGCGTTCAGCGGCGCGCGGTGGCGCTGCGCGACGGCGACGAGTTGCACCTCGCATTTGGCGGCTCTAGTTTCGTCTTCACCGAGCGGTCGGCGCTGGCGAGCGCTGAGGACGGCATCGACGCGCGGCGCGTCCGCGCTGCGGTGGCCGGCGTCGTGACCCAGGTGCGGGTGCGGCCGGGCGACACGGTGGCTGCGGGGCAGCAACTCGTCTGCGTCGAGGCGATGAAGATGGAAATGTGGTTGGCCGCACCGGGCGCGTCCACCGTGCTCGCGGTGCGGGTGCGGCTGGGCGACCAAGTCGCTGCCGGCTCCGTGTTGGCCGAACTCGAGCCGCAAGGCGAAGAAGGGACTTCATGACTCAGGCGATCATCACCTGCGCGCTCACCGGCGTGCTGACCGACCCGAAACAGCACCCGGTGCCGGTTACGCCGGCGCAGATGGCGGCCGAGGCGCGCGACGCCTTCAACGCCGGCGCGGCCATCATGCACGTGCATCTGCGCAGCCAGGAAAGGGGCTGCGGCCACCTGCCGAGCTGGGACGCCGGTGTGGCCGACGCCGTCGTCGGCGCGATCCGCGATGCCTGCCCTGGCGTCATCATCAACCTCACGACCGGTGTGATCGGCAAGGACATCTCGGGGCCGCTCGCGTGCATCCGCCGTGTCAGGCCCGAGATCGCGGCCTGCAATGCAGGCAGCCTGAACTACCTGAAGATCAAGGACAACGGCCAGTGGGCCTGGCCGCCGATGGTGTTCGACAACCCGGTGGCCAAGGTGCAGCAGTACCTCGACGTGATGGCCGAGTGCGATGTGCACCCCGAGTTCGAGTGCTTCGACGTTGGCATCGTGCGCGCCGTCGGCATGTACCTGAAGGCCGGAATGCTGACGCCCGCGATGGGAACGCCCGAATACAACTTCGTGATGGGCGTCGCCTCGGGAATGCCGTGCGACGCCGAGCTGCTGGCGCTGCTGCCGCGCTGGGTCGCACCCGGCAGCGTTTGGCAGGCGACGCTGATCGGCCGCGCCGAGATCTGGCCGGTTCATCAGCGGACGGCCGAGCTCGGCGGCATGCTCCGCACCGGGCTCGAGGACACGTTCTACATGCCGGGCGGCGAACGCGCATCGGGCAACGGGGCGCTGATCGCGGAGTTGGCCGCATGTGCTCGCCGTGCCGGGCGCGAGCCGGCGAGCCCGGCCGATGCGCGGACTCTGCTCGGCTTGCGTCAGGAGGGCAAGAAGCCAGCGTGAGGTGAGGGCGGTGGCAGCCGCCTTGGGGCAAAGGCGGGTGCGCCTCTTTGTTCACGACGGTGCGCCGCAGGCGCGCGCGGACATGCACAATTTCGTCAGCAGTACCCGGACCCGCCGCTCTTTCGTCCCAGAGGCGGGCTTCTCGCAGTGAACGATCGCGCGTCACCAGCGCGGGGGAGAGTTCGATGGCTACGGCACGCAAACCCGGCACCGCATCGGGGACGCAGAAGACGCCGCGCAAGCGGGCTAGCCCCGGCAACGCGGTGCTGGCTGTGGCGGCGATGCCGCAGGCCGCCCTGGTGCCGACGGAGTATTCGCTGAAAGCGCTCGCGCGGCAGTTGCAGTCTCTGACGGCGTCGGTGCTGAGCATGGCCGGCACCGCGACCGATCTCGGGGTGACGCTGGCCAAGTCGCGCCTGAGCAAGCCGGGCCACCGGGCAGCCGTCGACCGGGCGGGCTCATTACTTCAGGACTTGCGCCAGACCGCCGGCCTGACTGTGCAGGACCTGGGCCGGGCTCTCGGCCTGAGCGATTCGACGGAACTCGAGCGTATCGAGAGCGGCAATATGGCGATGCCGTTCGAATTGATCCTGCGCGCCGCGTCGGTGCTCGGGCGCAAGGATCCGATCACCTTCATCATGCAACTCACCCGCGCATACAACCCCGAGATCTGGCGCACGCTCGAAAGCCTGGGCGTGGGCAAACTCGTGGTGCAGGGTGCCCGCGAGCGCGAGTTCGCCAACCTTTACCGCGCGCACGACGCCGGGCGCAAGCTGTCGGACGCCGAATTCGCACTCGCGCTGGCGTTCGTCAACGCTGCGTTCGAACTGGCGCTGGACTTCATGGGCAAGCGCAGCGCTGCGCCCAAGGCGCAAAGGTCGCCTTGAACGTAACCTAGCGTCGGATCGTTGCGCCGGCTTTCGGCGCAAGCGCGGCTTCGGTGAGCCTGCCCGAACCCGGTGGTCGTGCCGCCGGTCGGTCGCAGTGGCTCAAGCCAGAACCGAGCCGCCGAGCGTGCCGCGCTCGCTGGTGCCGAAGGCAGAGTAAACCGAGCTCGCGTCGCGCGGCAGCAGCACGTCGATCGCGCGGTCGAGCGCTGCCGTGGCGCGCGCGAACGACTCGCGCTGCGCCGCCACCTGGCTGCTGGCTCGCATCAGGCGTTGGCGCAACGGCGGCGGCACCGCACCACTGCGCGCCGCGCGTGAGAAGTGATCAACGGCCCGCGCCAATGCACTGTGCAGTTCGCTCGCCTGGGTGTCGATGTCAGCGCTGTTGCTCTCGAGCAGTGCGACGCCCAGGGCCGTCAGGCGCGCCTCGACCGCGGCCAGCGTTTGTTCGAGATCGTCGCCGGCCGGCGACGTCGTCGTGGCGTCAGGGGGAAAGGCCATCGAAGTGCCAGCTTTCAGCGCTTGACGTTGCCGAGGACTTCCTGGGCGTTCGCGATCAGTTTGTCGGCGATGGCTTCAGCGTTTACCTTGAACGTTCCGTTGGCAATGTCCTGCGAAACCTGGGCCACCTTGTTGGCGTCGAACTCCGCCGCAGCCCCGCTCGCGCCAGAGCGCAAGCTCGCCGCGGTACTGGAGATCTCGACCTTCGTGCTGCTGTCGGCCACGGCGCCGGGCACGGCCTTGGAGGTCTCGTCGTGCTGCGCGCGCCCGCCGGCCACTGGTGCCGTGGGTGCCGGCTCGTGGATGCCCGATGCGGGGTTGCCGATCTTCATGGGATGCTCCTGTTCTGGACCACGATGCACCTAGGGCGTCGTCCGCGCGAATGAGCGACGTCGCCTCGAGGCGGACCGGAGTTCCGGTGGGGTGACGTCGGTCACGCCCAATCAACATAAGCACTGTATCGGATGCCGCCCTGCAGACTTTAGCGATGTTGCGGAAATTGTCTCCCGCTACTCGCATTGTTACCAAACCGGCCCTGGCCGGGACCTTGCAAGGCTGACCGGCTCGCCACTTGGGGTGTCTCGGAAGGCAGGTCGGGGCCGTCATCGCACTTCGAGCTGGCGATCGGCGACCGCAACCCCGACGACGACGCGTCCGCTCTCGGTGCGCACGCGCGCCGGCTGGCCCTCGAGCCCGGGGCCGAGGGCCTGGCCTTCACCGCTGACACGGAACCCCGGACCGACCGAGGTGATCTGCACCGTTTCGCCGGCGGCGAACCACTGGCGGGCGCGCAGATCGCTCTGGTGCAGTGTCTGGCCAGCCGACAACGACCGCGCCAGCGTTCGTCCGACCGCAGACTCGGCAAGCACGACAGGGGCAAAGGCTTCTGCCAGGTCGACCTCGCCGGGGCGCAGATCGGCATGCGACAGCACGGTGCCTGCGGGTAGCGTTGCCGCGGCGGTCAGACCCGGGCCGAACACCCTGACCGTGAGGGGCAGATACACGTTCCACGGTGTGTTGCCCTGGGCGCAGCGCAAGCCAATGCGGGTCCGACCCCACAGGCGTGTTCCGGCGGGCAGGTACGGTTCGACGCGTCCGCAAGGTGCCAGTCGCAGCCGCTTGTCGAGCGAACCGACCAGGACCTCGACACGCATCCCGGGTGCCGCCCCGGCCTCGAGGGCGAACTGGCGCACCTGTTGTTCGAGCCCGGTGGCCGCCGACGACGCAGCGGGATCGGGCGGGCTCGCGCGCACTGCCGGGCCATCGGCCCTTGCCGGCGGGGCGAGTGCGAGCGCGGCCCAGACGCTCGTCAACAGGGCCCACCAAAGGGCCGGTGCGGCGCGCGCGCGGGGGCGGCTGAGTGTGACGAGGAGGCGGCAGTCCACTCGCCAACTCTAGTTGCGCGGGCAGCGCGTCGATGGTGCGAAATGGCGCCCAAAGGCACGCTTGTTCGGGCTTATGCCGCCCTGCCGGCCGACCAACAATGGCCTGACACGACCCGGGGAACCCCCTCGAGTCCCGCGGAGGACCGCCAGCATGCTCAACCGCCTCACCGACACGCTCGACTTCCAAGGGCAGGCCCTGGCATTGCGCTCGGAACGACAGCGACTGCTGGCGAGCAATATCGCCAACGCCGATACGCCAGGCTACGTGGCGCGCGACATGAACTTCGCGCAGGCGCTGCGGCAGGCGACGGCTGCGGCGCCCGCTGCGCGCACGCTGGCGACCAGCCAGCCAGGCCACATCAGCGGCGGCGCGGCGGGTGCCGCCGGCAGCGCGCTCGAATTCGCGACGGCCAGCCAGACCAACCTCGACCGCAACACGGTGGACATGGACCGCGAACGGGCCAGCATCGCCGACAACTCGGTGCGCTACGAGGCAACGCTGCGCTTCATCAACGCCCAGGTGCGAACGCTGACGAGTGCCATCACCGGCCAGTAGGCACGGCCGCCACACCTCACCGGAGCACGCGATGTCGATGTTCTCCATCTTCAAGGTTTCGGGCAGCGCGGTCAGCGCGCAGGCGCAGCGGCTCAACGTGGTTGCGAGCAATCTCGCGAACGCCGATACCGTCGCCGGTCCCGACGGCCAGGCCTACAAGGCGCGCCAGGTCGTGTTCCAGACGCTGATGATGGGCGCGCCGGGACAGCCCGAGAGCGCGGCCGGTGTCGCCGTCTCGCAGATCGCCGAAGACCAGACACCCGGCAGGCGCGTTCACGATCCGAAGCACCCGCAAGCCGACGCGGACGGCTACGTGACGTACAGCAACGTGAACGCGGTGGAGGAGATGGTCAACATGATCTCGGCCTCGCGTTCGTACCAGAACAACATCGAGGTTATGAACACGGCCAAGAGCCTGCTGCAAAAGACGTTGCAGATGGGCCAGTCGTGAGCCACCCCGCAGAAGAAGGCCGATCATGACCGTTTCCTCCATGGCTTCCACCAGCGACGTCACCTCCACGAGCACGACGCCGTCCGCCACCGGCACGACCAGCGCGGCGAACATGTCCAGCACCTTCCTGAAACTGCTCGTGACACAGATGCAGAACCAGGATCCGCTCAATCCGATGGACAACTCGCAGGTCACGAGCCAGATGGCGCAGATCAATACCGTCAGCGGAATCCAGACGCTCAACGCGTCGGTGCAGGGTCTGTCGGGCCAGTTCGTGCAGATGCAGGCGCTCCAGGGCGCTTCGCTGGTCGGTCACGACGTCGTCGTGCAGGGTAACTCACTGTCGATCGCCAACGGCCAGGGCGAAGGCGGCTTTCAGCTCGCGAGCGCGGCAAGCAGTGTCAAGGTCGACATACTCTCGCCCAGCGGTCAGGTGGTCGACTCGATCGATCTCGGCGCGCAGTCGAGCGGGATGCAGAGTTTCACCTGGCCCGCGGGAACAGCCACCGACGCGAGCGGGCTGACCTTTCGCGTCACCGCCAAGAGCGGCGCGACCACCCTAACCGCGACGCCGCTAATGCGTGACCTCGTCGATGCGGTGAGCACCAGCGGCAACTCGCTCACGCTCGAACTGCAAAAGTCGGGCAGCGTGCCCTACAGCGCGATCCAGGCCTTCAACTGAGACCGCGAACCACCAACCCGCCAAGGAATCACCATGAGCTTTTCGCAAGGCCTCTCGGGTTTGAACGCCGCCAGCAAGGATCTGGAAGTCATCGGCAACAACGTCGCCAATGCCAACACCTACGGCGCCAAGAGTTCGCGCGCCGAGTTCGCCGATGTCTACGCTGCCGCGCTCAACGGCGCGGGCACGAACAGCATCGGCATCGGCGTCGACCTGGCTTCGGTTTCGCAGCAGTTCACTCAGGGCAACGTCACCACGACGGGCAACCCGATGGATCTGGCGATCAACGGGTCCGGCTTCTTCCAGGTGAGCGACGGCGCGACCACGGAATTCACGCGCAACGGCCAGTTCAGCATCGACAAGGACGGCTTCATCGTCAACAACCAGAAGCAGAAACTGATCGGCTACCCGGCCAACGCGGCAGGCGTCATCCAGTCGGGTCAGGGCGGCCCGATCCAGTTGCCGACCGCGGGCATCACGCCGAGCGCGACAACGAAGATCAGTCTCGAAATGAACCTGAACGCGGCGTCGGCGACGACCTTGCCCGCGAGCGGACCGCAGATAAACTTCGCCGACGCAACGACGTACAACAACGCGACGTCGCAGACCGTCTACGACGCGAAGGGCCAGAGCGTCGCGCTGACCTACTACTTCCAGAAAGCGGGCACCGACAGCTGGAACGTCTACGTCGCCGCCAATGGCACGTCCGTGCTCGACAACGGCGCCACGCCGCCCGTGCCGACACCGGTGACGACGATCACGTTTCCCGCCAATGGCGGCGCGCCGACGGCCCCAGCCGCGCCGGTGGCGGTCAACATCCCGGCGACGACCAATGCGGCGGGCGCGGCGACGCTTGCGATCGCCGGTGTCTTGCTCAACCTGAGCGGCGCAACGCAATACGGCGCGCCGTTTGGCATCACCAGCCAGACGCAGGACGGCTTCGCGTCGGGCCAGCTCACGAGCGTGAACGTGCAGAGCGACGGTGTGTTGATGGCGCAATACTCGAACGGTCAATCCAAGCCTGCCGGGCAGCTCGAGCTGGCCGATTTTCGCAACCCGCAGGGTCTGACACCGCTGGGCGGGAACGCTTGGTCGCAGTCCTACACTTCCGGCGCGCCGGTGTTCGGTGCGCCCGGCAACGGCAACCTCGGCGTGCTGCAGGCCGGCGCGCTCGAGGAGAGCAACGTCGACCTGACGGGCGAACTCGTCAACATGATCACCGCACAGCGTGTCTACCAGGCGAACGCGCAGACCATCAAGACGCAGGATCAGGTGCTGCAGACGCTGGTGAACCTGCGCTGAAGCCTGAACGCGGGCTGACTTCCGATGGCGTCCAGAGTCCGCTGAGAGAGCTGCCATGGACCGCATGATCTACCTGTCGATGTCCGGGGCGAAGGCCACGATGCAACGCCAGGACACGCTGGCAAACAACCTCGCAAACGTCTCGACGACCGGCTTTCGCGCCGAGATGCAGGCGTTTCGCGCGGTGCCGGTGCAGGGCAGCGGGGCGAGCACGCGCGTCTTCACGCTCGAGACGACGACCGGCTACGACGCCACGCCGGGACCGGTCGCCGCGACCGGGCGCAACCTTGACGTCGCCGTGCGCGGCGACAGCTGGCTCGCGGTGCAGGCGCTCGACGGTACCGAGGCCTATACCCGCGCCGGATCGTTCGATCTGAGCACCGACGGAACGCTGGTGACGCGCGCCGGCCTGCAGGTGCTGGGCGACGGCGGCCCGATCCAGCTTCCGCCCGACAGCGTACCAAGCATCGCCAGCGATGGTTCGGTCAGCGCCCGCCTGGCCAACGGAACGAGCAGCGTCGTCGGCAAGCTCAAGCTGGTCACGCCGGAGACCAAGCTCGTGCGCGGTGACGACGGCCTGTTTCGGGCGGTCGGCGGCGATCCGCTCGACGCGGACCCCAACGCGCAGGTGCAGGACGGCGCACTCGAAGGCTCTAACGTGAACCCGATCGAGAACATGGTCGCGATGATCGCCGCGGCGCGCCAGTTCGAGGCGCAGATGAAGATGATGCAGACGGCCGAGTCGGACGAGAAGGCTGCGGCGCAACTGCTTTCGGCAAGCTGAGCCGCCGCGGCAACATCCTGTTGGCGACACACGGTCGTGATGCGCCGGCGGGTGGGGCGCTCGGATCCGGCGTGAATCCGCGTCGCGCAACGGGGCCTAAGGCGTCAAGCGTCGCGCAGCAGTTGCTCGAACTCTTCGATCGGCATTGGGCGACTGAACAGATAGCCCTGATAGACGTCGCATCCATGGGCGGAGAGGAACGCTTCCTGCTCATGCGTCTCCACGCCCTCGGCGATCACCGAGAGGCCTAGGCTTTCCGCGAGGACGATGATCATCTTGCCGATGGCGGCATCGTTGGGGTCGACCAGGATGTCCCTGACGAAGCCGCGGTCGATCTTGAGCTGGGCCAGGGGCAATCGCTTCAGGTAGCCGAGTGACGAATAGCCGGTGCCGAAGTCGTCCAGCGCGAAGCTTACGCCGCGAGCCTTGAGCTGTGTCATCTTCTCGACGACGTCGTCCATGCGCGCCACCAGCAAGCTCTCGGTCAGTTCGAGCTTGAGTCGCTGCGGGTTGGCGCCGCTGTGCTCGAGCGTGGCCAGGACCTGGTCGACAAATCCATCCTGGTGAAACTGGCGCGCGCTCACGTTCACCGCCATCGTCAGGCGCGCCGTCTCCGGCTGTGCGGCCCAGCGCGCCAACTGCGCGCAAGCGGTCTCCAGCACCCAGCGGCCGAGCGGCAAGATCAGCCCTGAATCCTCGGCCACGGCGATGAACTCGCCCGGCAAGACCAGGCCGCGCTGCGGGTGCTTCCAGCGCGCCAGCGCCTCGACGCCGATGACTTCGCGTCCGCCAGATACCTGCGCCTGATAGTGAATGCAGAACTGATCCTTCGCGAGCGCTTCGCGCAATCCCGCCTCCAGCTCGGCGCGAGCGGTGACCTCGGCCTGCATCTGCGGGTCGAAGAAGCGCAGCGTGTTGCGCCCCGCGGCCTTGGCCTGGTACATGGCCAGGTCGGCCCGCTTCAGCGGCTCGTCGATGCTCTCGTGCGGGTCGCCGCCGAACAGCGTGATGCCTATGCTGGAGGAAGTGTGGTGCTCGTGCGGGCCGAGCTGGTAGACCTGAGCGAGAGTGGAAAGCGCCTTTCTGGCGACCGACTCAGCCTCGGTCGCCGCGTCCAGCGGGTTCGCGCTCAGGTCCTCGAGCATCACCACGAACTCGTCGCCGCCCAGCCGCGCCACGGTGTCGCTTTCGCGAACGCAGCCGGTCAATCGCTTGGCAACCTGCTCGAGCAGAAGGTCGCCCTGGTGGTGGCCCACGGTATCGTTGATCGCCTTGAAGTGATCGAGGTCGACAAACAGCAACGCGCCCTTGCGCGGATGGCGCGCACTGGCGGCAAGCGATTGCCTCAGCCGGTCCATCAGAAGCCGGCGGTTCGGCAACTGGGTCAACGGATCGTAGAAAGCCAGGTTCCTGATCTGCGCCTCTGCCGTCTTGCGCGGCGTGATGTCGTTGAAGGCACCGACGTAGTGTGTTGCCCGCCCGGCGTCGTCCCGGACCGCGGTGATGGTGAGCCACTCGGGATACACGTCGCCGCTCTTGCGCCGGTTCCAGAGCTCGCCCTGCCAGGAACCGGCGCGCGCGATGCGCTCCCACATGGCGGCGTAGAAGTTGCGGTCGTGACGCCCGGAGTTGAGCAGGCGTGGCGTCTGGCCGACCACCTCTCTCGCGCTGTAACCGGTGATCGCGGTGAACGGGCTGTTGACGCGCAGGATCACCTGGTCGGCATCGGTGATCACCATGCCCATCTGCGACTCGAATGCGGTTGCCGCGATGCGCAGATCGGCTTCGGCCCGCTTGCGCTGGCTGATGTCACGCAGGAAGGCGAAGATCCTTCCACCGGCGACGTCACGGTGAGTCGTGCTGACCTCAACGTCCCAGATCGAGCCGTCCTTGCGGCGATGCCTGGATTCCCACTGCTCGTCGCCCCTCTCGATCAAGCGTCGGATGCGCGCAGCGGTTTCGGACGGCTTCTCTGCCGCCTCCAGATCGGGGATGCGCATCCGCAGGAGTTCCTCGCGCGTGTAGCCCGATTGCTGGACGTAGGTCGCGTTGACGTCGAGCAAACGGCCCTGCGCGTCGACGAGCCAGTAACCGTCGAGCGTCGTCGCGAGGATGCTGCGAAGGGTTTCGTCGCTCGCGCGAAGCGCTTGTTCCCTTTGCTCCAGCGTATCGAGCATGTCGTTGAAGCGTTGCGCGAGTTGCGCCGCCTCGTCGTCGCCCGCGACCAGCGCGCGGCGCGTCGAATCGCCGGCCTGCACCGCGTCGACCGCCTCCCTTATGGCGTACAGCCGGCGCGTCAGGTACCAGCCGGCGAGCGCGGCCACGATCGCGCTCAGCGCGATCGCGATCAGCGCATAGACGATGCGATCCCACGTCAAGTCGGAGAGCTGCGCGTTCAAGGCATCCTGACCCAGCCCGATCCGCACCCAACCGATCTGATGACCCGACAACGTGACGGGGCTGATGACATCGATCAGGGTGGCGGTTCGCTGCAGAACCTTCACCGCGGCGTCCTGCGGCAGGTCGTTCAGGTACATCCCTTGTCGGCTCGGGTCGGTGTGGGCAAGCACCTGGCCGCTGAGATCGAGCACGATCGCATGCCGCAGGTCGGGGTAATGCGAAGCGATGCCCTGAACGATTTCCTGTAGGCCGCTGAAATCGCGCGAAGCGACCCACACCGACGCCGACGTCGCCACGCTGCGGGCAAGCGCTACCGCCTGTGCGGACTGCTGCTCGAGGTCGACCGCCTGCTGGCGGCGCGTCATGTCCCAGACGAACAGCGACATCGTCGACGCCATCAGCAGCACCATACCTATGGTCAGCTGGCGGCGCAGCGTGCCGGCCAGGAGGCGCTTGAGTTCTGCGAACATCACGGGCCTCGTACCGGCCGCACCAAGCGCTCGAAGCGCTCGACGTAGGCACTTACCGCTTCGTAGCTGGCGTCGTCGGCGGCATGAAAGCGCGCGGTCTCCATGCCGGCGAGGATCGCACGACCTTGCGCCGTCTGCGTCAGACCGAGCAGCGTCTGCGCCACCGCTTCGCGCACCTCACGCGGCACGTCGTCACGCACCATCACCGAGTTGTTCAGCAGCGGCGGGGTCTCCCACAGGACTTCGAGCTTTGCGGCCTCGGCGGGGTGTTCGCGCTGGTACGCGCGCCACGGCGGCGGCCAGGTCGCTCCGGCCGCCGACTCGCCGAGATAGACGCTCATGATCGACGACTCCTGCGAACCGACATAGCGGTTCCGGATGTCGTGGTTGACGTCTATACCGTGCGTGTACAGGAAGTATTGCGGCATGATGGCCGCCGCCAGTGCGGTGGGCGAAGGGTAGCTCACGACCTTGCCCTTCAAGTCGGCGGGCAGCTTGATGCCGCTGTCCTTGCGGACGATGAAGATGCCCCTGAAGTCCTCTGCATTGCCCGCCATCGCGATGACGTGATAGCCGGCCTTCATCGCGTCCAGTGTCTGCCACGGGTTTGGCAGCAGGAAGTCAGGTCCCCGCCCGCGGTATTTCTGTTCGAACGCCTGATAGTCGCGTGACGCCTCGAGCTCGATTTGCGCGCCGTGCAACTGGCGGCTGAGATGTTCGACCAGAGGCTGGTAGGCCCGGCTGAGCTTTTGCGGATTGTGCAGCGGATGGACGGCAAAGCGATAGATCGGTGCGCCGGCCGTGGCCGGCTCGCGGCTGTACTGAAGCGGCCGCTCGATGGGCTGTCGCTCGCACGCCGCCAACAGCGCAGCGAGCAGCAGCGCGCAAACGATGCCCCTTCGCTTCATGCCTCGCCCTCAATCGGTCGGACCCGCGTTCTCGAACACGCCCTGCGAGCGCGCTTGGCGCTTCGCCCGCGGTCGCTCGTCGACACCTTGGATTTCGCACCAAGGGAACCACGGCAACCCGCTGGCCGCTTGATTATGAAGCGGCGGTCGCGGGATGCGCGGCTGCAACGTCCTCGGCGAACGGGCGGATCGCCCTGACACGACGCGATCCCCGCAATGGCGGCCCGCCCCAGAGCTGGCGGCCAGGGGAAACGTCAGAAGCTCGTCCAGTCGTCGTCGGTGCCGCTCCTGCGCGAGGCGGCGGAGGTGCGGTGCTTGGGCGCGGCAGGATCGGTCGTCGCCTTGGAGCCAAACTTCGGCCGCGTCACGTTCTTCGCACGGTCCGGGCCGCGTCGTTCCGCGTTATCCGCGCTCACCGCGCTCGGCGTCGCCGAGGCCGAGGTCTCGGCGCGGACGGTGGCCGCTGCGGTGTAGCCCTGCGCCAGATTGAACACGGCCACGGCCTGAACCAGCTGCTTGGCCTGCTGCTTCAGGCTCTCCGCCGCGGCGGCGCTCTCTTCGACCAGCGCGGCGTTCTGCTGCGTGGCGCGGTCCATCTGCGTCACCGCTTCGCCAACCTGCGCCACGCCGGCGCTCTGCTCGCCGCTCGCGGCGCTGATCTCGCCCATGATGTCGGTCACGCGCCTGATCGAGGCGACGACCTCGGTCATCGTCGCGCCGGCCTCGCCGACGAGTGCGGTCCCTTGCTCGACGCGTTCGACGCTCGCGCTGATCAGGCGCTTGATCTCCTTGGCCGCTTCGGCCGAACGCCCGGCAAGGTTTCGCACCTCGCTCGCGACGACCGCGAAGCCGCGGCCCTGATCGCCGGCGCGGGCAGCCTCCACCGCCGCGTTAAGCGCGAGGATGTTGGTCTGGAAGGCGATGCCGTCGATGACGCCGATGATGTCTGCGATCCGCTTCGAGCTTTCGTTGATCTCCTTCATCGTCTCGACCACCTGGCCGACGACCTCGCCGCCCTTGACCGCGACCGTGCTGGCGCCGAGTGCGAGCTGGTTGGCCTGCTTGGCGTTGTCGGCGTTTTGTCTGACGGTGGAGCTGAGCTGCTCCATCGACGCAGCGGTCTCTTCCAGCGCCGACGCCTGTTGCTCGGTGCGGCTCGAAAGGTCGTTGTTGCCCTGCGCGATCTGGGCCGACGCGGTAGCGACCGACTCGGCGTTCTGGCGCACGTTGGAAACCACCCTGACCAGACTGTTCTGCATTTCCTTGAGCTGCGCCATCAGGCTGGAGGTGTCGCCGGGCCTGAGGGCTATGGGCACGCCGAGGTCGCCGGCGGCAACGCTTTGCGCCAAGCCGGCGGCATCGCCCGGCTCGGCGCCGAGCTGGCGGCCGAGCGTGCGCACGAGCACGAAACCGAGCAGCCCGCCGAACAGCACTCCGCCTGCGATGGCCACGATCGACACCACGCGGATCGTGACGTAGCGCGCAAGCGCCGCGGCATATTCCTTCTGCGCTTCGTCAACCTGCATCTGTACCATCTCCTGGATACGTGCACCCGCTTCGTCATACCCTGCCTTGAGTGGTCCTGTCGCCACTCGCTCGGCCTCCTTCAGGTTGTTGGCGCGCAGTGCGGCCACGGCTGGCACGAGGCCTTCCTGGACAAACTTCGTGTGCGCCTCGACAAAGCTGTTGGCAAGCTTGTCCGCCTCCGGCGTTCGCGTGGTCGTGATGTAGGCGCCCAGGAGTGTCGCGATCTTGCCGATGTTGGCTTCGACCTCTTCGGTGCGGTGCTTGATGACCTCAGGCGTCGGCGTCACCAGCGCGATGTTGATGCCGGTCCGGTTGTGCAGCATCAGGAGCGCGATGTCGCCCAGTTGTCCGGTCGGTACGGTGCGGTCTTCGTAGACCGACTTCAGCGCGTCGTTGGACTTGCTTATGCCGTACAGGCCCAGGCTGCCTATGGCCAGCAGCAAAGCGCACAGGACGCCGATCAGGATCGTCAAGCGGGTGGAGACTTTCAGGCTGTTCATGGTGGGGCTCGTCGAGCACAGGTAGGTACGGGCTATCGTCTTCGGTGACCCAGCGGGAGGACTCCGCAAGTGCAGTGCCGTCCGAGGAGTTGTCGGCCAACGGCGGCGCGGCTTGAGTGCAACACGGCCGAGCGCACGCCCACGCCCGCGCGAACCAGAACCATCGCCTTGTCGGCCCGGGAGAGGGCGGAGAAGGCCCCGATCCACCCGCCTTTTCCGGCGCTTGACCGGGTGCGCCGCGCGCCAAGATCGATGTCAGCGACCGGAGCCCCGTCATGATGCGTTCCCTCTGGATTTCGAAGACCGGCATGGAGGCCCAGCAGACCCAGCTGGACACCATCTCGAACAACCTGGCCAACGTCTCGACCAACGGCTACAAGCGCTCGCACGCAGTGTTCGAGGACCTGATGTACCAGAACCTGCGCCAGGCTGGCGCCAACAGCTCGGAGCAGACGACGCTGCCGACCGGGCTGCAACTCGGCCTGGGGACGCGCGCCGTGGCCACCGCGCGCGACTTCGCCCAGGGCAACCTGCAACAGAGCAGCAATCCGTTCGACCTCGCGGTGCGCGGCAACGGCTTCTTCCACGTCCTGCTGCCCGACGGCACCGCAGGCTACACGCGCGACGGCTCGTTCCAGGTCGACGCGCAGGGCGTTCTCGTCACCAACAACGGCTACCCGGTGCAGCCCGGGATCACGATTCCGGCGGCCGCGCAGAGCGTGACCGTCGGCCAGGACGGCACGGTCAGCGTCATGCTCTCGGGCCAGGCGCAGGCGCAAACGGTCGGCCAGCTGCAGCTGGTCAATTTCGTCAACCCGGCCGGGCTCGAGCCCAAGGGTCAGAACATCTACACCGAAACCACCGCCTCGGGCACGCCGAGCGCTGGCGCGCCGGGGCTGAACGGCCTGGGTTCGATCCAGCAGGGCTTCGTCGAGACCTCCAACGTCAACGTGGTGGAGGAACTCGTCTCGATGATCCAGACCCAGCGCGCGTACGAACTCAATTCGAAGGCGATCCAGACCTCCGACCAGATGCTGCAAAAGCTCGCGCAACTGTGAGCATGCCTCGCCGACCGACGCCATCATGAAGTTCCTGATCGTTGCCGTTTCCGCAATCACCCTCGCTGGCTGCCAGGCGCTCAACAGCCCGCCGCCGGTGGACGTGGCGCAGCCGACATCGGTGCGCCCGCTGGCGCTGACCGCCCCGGCAGTCAACAACGGCGCGATCTTCCAGACCGGCCAGTACCGACCGCTGTTCGAGGATTACCGGGCGCGCCTGGTGGGCGACACCTTGACGGTGCAGATCGTCGAGAAGATCAGCGCCAGCCAGAAGTCCACGAGTTCGATCGACAAGAGCGGCAAGCTCGAAGCGAGCGTGACCGCGCTGCCGTTCCTCAAGCCGACAGCGCTCACGCGCGCTTCGGCGGCGGGCACGTCGACCAACAGCTTCGCCGGTGCCGGGAGCACCGACGCTTCGAACGACTTCAGCGGAACGATCAACGTCACCGTGACCGAAGTGCTGCCCAACGGCCATCTGCTGATCGCGGGTGAAAAGCAGATCGGCGTCAATCACAACGTCGACGTGCTGAGATTCTCCGGCCAGGTCGACCCGCTGCTGATCCAACCGGGCAACACGATCGCCTCGGCGCAGATCGCCAATGTGCGCCTCGAGCATCGCGGGCGCGGCCAACAGGCTGAGGCGCAGGGAATAGGCTGGCTGTCGCGCGTCTTTTTGAACGTTGTGCCGTTCTAGCGCCGCCCAGAATCGGACGCATGGAGTCCAACATGAACGCGACCGACAGGCTGGTCCGCTGGCTCGTGGGCCTCGCCGCGCTTGCGGCGAGCGCCGCGCTGTGGTGGCCACTGCCTTCGCAGGCGGCACGGATCAAGGAGGTTGCCACCGTGCAGGGCGTGCGAAGCAACGCCCTTGTGGGTTACGGCCTGGTGATGGCGCTCGACGGCACCGGCGATTCGAGCACGTCGATTCCCTTCCTTCCGCAGAGCATGATCGCGCTGCTGCAGCAGAACGGCGTCACCGTGCCGCAGGGCACCAACATGCAACTCAAGAACGTCGCCGCAGTGATGGTGACGGCGCAGCTGCCGCCATTCGCGCAGCCCGGGCAGACGATCGACGTCACGGTCTCCTCGATGGGCAACGCCAAGTCGCTGCGCGGCGGCACGCTGATCAGCACGCCACTGCGCGGTGCCGACGGCCAGATCTACGCGATGGCGCAGGGCAATCTCGTCGTCGGCGGCGTCGGGGCGTCGGCCGCCGGCTCGAAGGTGCAGGTCAACAGCCTGAACGCGGGGCGTGTTCCGGATGGCGCGACCGTCGAGCGCAGCGTGCCGACGCCGCTGAACCAGGGCGATACGCTGCAGTTCGACCTCAACGCGAACGACTTCAACACAGCGCGCGAAGTGGCGCGGGTGATCAACCGCCGAATGGGCGACGGCGTCGCGCAAGCGCTCGACGGGCGCTCGGTGCGGGTGCGCATGCCGCCGACGCCCGAGGCGAGGGTGGCATTCCTCGCCGACGTCGAGAACCTGCCGCTCGAACTCGCCGTGCCGTCGGCGAAGGTCGTGCTCAACTCGCGCACCGGCTCGGTGGTGATGAACCAGGCGGTCACGCTCGCCGCGTGCGCGGTGGCGCACGGCAACCTCGCGGTGGTCATCAACTCGACCCCCATCGTCAGCCAGCCGACCGCGTTCTCTCAGGGAGGGCGCACGGTCGTCGCCGAGCAGGCCGATATCCAGATCCGCGCCCAGCCGGGCATGCTCGTCGAGATGCCTTCCGGTACCAAGCTGATCGACGTCGTGAAGGCGCTGAACTCGCTCGGTGCGACGCCGCAGGACCTGCTCGCGATCCTGCAGGCAATGAAGTCGGCCGGTGCGCTCAATGCGGAGATCGAGGTGATCTGATGGCCGGTGCTGCCGTCTCGATCGTCTCCACCGATGCACTGCGCAGCCGCGCAGCGGCCGATCCGAAGGCGGCGATCAAGGAGGCGGCCAAGCAGTTCGAGGCCATCTTCATGCAGGAGGTGATGAAGAGCATGCGCCAGGCCACGCTGGCCAGCGGCATGCTCGACAACGCTGGCACGCAGCTCGGCACCGAAATGCTCGACACCCAGTTGGCGAGTCAGATGACCGGCCTGCGCGGTGGCCTCGGCGACGTGATCGCGCGCCAGCTCGAACGCCAGACGGGCGTCGCGTCGACCTCCACCCCGACCCGTGCTGCGCCAGCGCGGCCCGTGCCCACGGCCGGGTCGACACCCCTCGAGGGCGGCTTCAGCCAGACCAACGGCAAGGAGCGCCAGCTCGGATTCTTGCAGTCGAACCTGTCGGCGGCGCGCGCCGCCGAAGCGGACACCGGTATCCCGGCCACGTTCATGCTCGCGCAGGCGGCGCAGGAGACCGGATGGGGCCAGCGCGAGATCCGCAACGCCGACGGCAGCAGCGCCAACAACCTCTTCGGGATCAAGGCCGGCAGCGGATGGAAGGGCGCGGTTACCGAGGTCACGACGACCGAGTTCGTGGATGGCCAGCCGCGCAAGATGACGCAGCGCTTTCGTGCCTACGCGTCGGCGGCCGACTCGTTTCGCGACTACGCGCAGCTGATGAAAGGCAACGGTCGCTACACGCAGGTACTCGCCAGTGCCGGTAGCGCGGAGCGTTTCGCGCAAGGCCTGCAGGCCGCGGGCTATGCGACCGACCCCGCGTACGCCGACAAGCTCGGCCGGGTGATCAACACCGCCTTGCGCTTGCAGCGCGTCGCGGCGTGAGCAGGAGAGCAGCCCCATGTCCGTGACCGGCCTGTTCTCGATCGGCGCGAGCGCGATGAAGGCGAGCTACGCCGCGCTGCAGACGACCGGAAACAACATTGCCAACGCCAATACGCCGGGCTACTCGCGCCAGCAGGTGAATCTTGCCTCGGCCGGGAGTCAGTTCACGGGCAGCGGCTTCTTTGGCAAGGGCGTCGACGTGACGACGGTTACACGCGCGCACGATGCCTTTCTGGCCGGCGAAGCGGCGTTGACGCAGTCGCAGGCGCAGACCGACAGCACGCGCCTGGCGCAGTTGCAGCAGCTGGAACAAGTATTCGGCACCGGCCAATCGGGCCTCGGCTACAGCAGCGGGCAGCTGATTGCCGCGTTCGGCGCCGTCGCGAGCAACCCGCAGGATTCGTCGGCACGCCAGGTCGCACTGTCGCAAGCGCAGCAAACCGCCGCTGCCTTCAGTGCCGCGGGCAAGCAGATCGACGTCCTGCAGGCCGGTGTCGTGCAGGACATGAAGACATCGATTGCGACCGTCAACGGTCTGGCGCAGACGGTCGCGAGGTTGAACCAGCAGATCGCGTCCGCCACCGCGAGCGGGCAGCCGCCGAACGACCTGCTCGACCAGCGTGACAGCGCGGTGTCGGAGATCGGCAAGTACGTCCAGGTGACTGCGGTCAACGCCGGCGACGGCACGCAGAGCCTGTTCATTGGCGGTGGGCAGTGCCTCGTGCTGGGCGCCGACGCCACCCAGCTAACGGCCGTGGCCGATACCTACGACGCCTCGCAGGTTCACGTTGGCATCAGCGGCGCGGGTGGCGCCAGGCTCGTGCCCGACAGCATGATCACCGGCGGCTCGATGGCCGGGCTGCTGCGCTTCCAGAACGAAGACCTGCCCGACGCGCGCAATACGATCGGCCAGATGGCCGCTGCACTCAGCGGGGCGCTCAACGCGCGGCAGCACCTCGGACTCGATCTGACGACGGTGAGCGGCCGCCCCGGGGGCGACCTGTTCGCGGTCGGTGCCCCGCGCGTGCTGCCGGCCTCGAGCAACAGTGGCAACGCGGGGCTCGGCCTGCAGGTGACCGACCCGGCGAAGCTGCAGGCGAGCAACTACCAGCTGCGCTTCGATGGCAGCAGCTACACGCTGACGCGGATAGGCAGCCAGGATCCGCCGCAGGCATTCACGCCGGCCGCACTGGCTGCCGGGGTGACGGTCGACGGCATGACGGTGACGCTGGCGAGTGGCGCAGCGGCGGCGGGCGACAGCTTCCAGCTGCAGCCGGTGGCCGCTGCCGCCGCAAGCATGCAATCCGTGCTGAGTGACCCGCGCGGCATCGCCGCCGCGTCGCCCGTCACGGCCACCCTCGGCACGACGAACACGGGCACGCTGGCGATCCAGTCGCTCGCCGTCATGTCGCCGATCGCAGCGCCGTCGCATGCGGTCGTCAAGTTCGACGCGCCTGCGGGCGGGCCGACGAGCTATCAGATCAGCGTCGACGGCGGCAGCACGTTCGCGCCGGCACAGCCGCTCGTTGCGGGCCAGCCGATAGGGCTGACCGACGGCGCGGGAGTTCTCCTGTGGCAACTGTCGGTGACTGGAACGCCGGCCACCGGCGACGTGATCCAGGTCGATCCGACCTCGTTTCCAGCATCAAACAACGGCAACGCGCTGTCGCTCGCCGCACTAGGCAACGCCAAACTCGTCAATGGCAACAACGTCACCGACGCCTGGGCCAATGCGCTGGCGGACGTCGGCGTGCGTGTGCAGAGCGCGACCAGCGCCTCGCAGTTGTCGAGCGCGGCCGCGAGCGACGCCGCAACGCGCAACAGTTCGACCGCCGGCGTCAATCTGGACGAAGAGGCGGCCCGGCTGATCCAGTACCAGCAAAGCTACCAGGCCGCAGCCAAGATGCTGCAGGTGGCGCAGACGGTCTTCGACGCGCTGCTGAAGGCGACGGCGCCTTGACCCGAGTGACACAAGAAAGCGAACGGTTCACCATGCGCATCAGTACCGCCAACGCCTACGACGCCACGATCGAGCAGCTCTCGCAGCGACAGAGCGAGCTCACCGATGCCCAGCTCAAGCTCAGCAGCGGCAAGCGCATATTGCGTGCAAGCGACGATCCGATCGGTGCGGCGCGTGCGGAACGCGCGCTGGCCGCCGAATCGAGCGCCACAGCCGCCAAAAGCTCGGTCAGTGCCAGCCAGTCGGCGATGACCCAGAGCGAAGGTGCGCTCGGCAGCGCGGTCGACCTGTTGCAGCAGGCCCGGGAAGCGATGGTGAGCGGGGGCAACGGAAGCTACAGCGACAGCCAGCGCAGCGCGCTTGCGGGGCAGATACGCGACATTCGCAATCAGTTGCTCGCGCTGGCCAACTCGCAGGACGGTTCGGGCAACTACCTGTTCGCTGGCCAGGGTTCGAGAACGCCCCCGTTCCTCGACGCCGCCGGTGGCGTGCAGTACATCGGAACACGCGGCCAGACCAGCGCGGATCCCGGCGGTGCCTTGCCGCTGACGATGGACGGAGCAGCGGCCTGGATGGCCGCGCCGACCGGCAATGGCGTGTTCGTGACGAGCAGCGTGACCAGCACCGGCAGCGCCTGGATCGACGGCGGCAGCGTCACCGACCCGTCGGCGATCACCGGATCGACCTACAGCCTCCAATTCAGCGTGACCGCCGGCGCGACGACATACAGCGTGCTCAAGGACGGTGCGGCGACGGCGCTGAGCAACGTCGCGTTCACCTCCGGCCAGCCGATCACGATCGACGGCATGGCGGTGACGGTCAGCGGCACGCCAGCCGCAGGCGACGAGTTCCAGATCACGCCTTCCAAACCCACGCTCAGCGTCTTCGACGCTCTGGACAAGGCGGCCAACGATCTGGCCACGCCGATGCGTAGCTCCGGTGCGATGGCGCAGAGTACGGCCACCGACCTCGGCAACCTCGATTCGGTGCTGTCGCGCATCAGCGGCGCGCGTGCGTCGGCGGGCGAGACGCTGAACCGGATCACCAACGTGAGCGGCCAGCTGGACACGGCCGTTCTCAACGCCAAGACGGACCGTTCGACGGCCGAGGATCTCGACATGGTGTCGGCGATCTCCGACTTCCAGAACCAGCAGACCAGCTACAGTGCGGCGCTGCAGGCGTACGCTTCGGTCAAACGCCTGTCCCTGTTCAACTACATCACCCCTTGACGTGACGACGCCCGAGCGCACGCTGCTGCAGACCCCGCCGCGAGGACGGGCGCCGCGTGTCAGGTGCCGCCTGTGCATGGCGCGGCGCCGCGCCGCGAGAGGCCGGGTATGAGCGACGCCTCCATCCTCGGACAAGTCGCGCTGTGCTACTCGCCCTTCATCGACCGCAACCGCGCCGTCAAGGCGACACGGCTGACGGTGTTTCCGCTCTGGCCGGGCGCAGCGCTCGACGCCGGGCAACTGCTCGAGGCGGTGGCCCAGGTATGGCCGGCCGATGGCGGAACGGTGTCGCTCAACGTACTCAGCGAGAGCCTGCTTGCCGACCTGCTGCGCGCGCCCTCAGCGGCCAACCTGATGCTCGAGGTGCCCTCGTTCATGGCCAGCGACCCGGCGCAGCAGCAGGCCCTGCTGGCGTTGCATGCGGGTGGAAGCGTGCTGCTGCTCAAGGGCCGCCCGGTGAACGAACTGCCGCGCGAGGTGCTGCCGTGCTTTCGCTACTCGATCGTCGACCTGGCGGAAGACCGTCGATTGCATGAAGGCCCGGCCGCCTCGCCACACGCGCCCAGCCGGTCCATCGCGTTCGTGCAGTCGGGGATTCGGACGATTGCCGAGATGGAGGCCAGCTTCGGCCGCGGTGCCGCTGCAGTGCTGGGTTGGCCGATCGACGACGTGCTGGCCGTGTCGCACGGCACGTCGAGGGCTGTCGGTCAGGCCGACCTGCAGGTGATCGTCGAGCTGATCCACCGGGTCGACCGCGAGGAGTCGATCGACCGCCTCGAGCAAACGCTGCGCCGCGATCCGACGCTCGCGTTCAAGCTGCTGCGCTACATCAACTCGCCCGCGTTCGGGCTGCGGGTCGAGATCTCGTCGTTCGCGCACGCGATCATGATGCTCGGCCATCGCAAGCTCAAGCGGTGGCTCGCGCTGCTTCTGGCCACCGCGACCAGGGACGCGAACTTGAGGCCGGTGATGTTCGCCGCCGTCCGTCGCGGCCTGCTGATGGAAGAGCTCGGGCGGTCGATGGGCGACGAGGAGATGCGCAACGAGATGTTCATCTGCGGCGTCTTCTCGCTGCTCGACCGCATGTTCAAGCAGTCCTTCGCCGATCTGCTCAAGTCCATTCCGGTACCCGAACGCGTCGCGCAGGCACTCGTCAGCAACACCGGTCCCTACCAGCCGTACTTCGATCTCGTGCGTGCGGTCGAGGGTGAGTCGCTGTTCGACGTGCGTGCGGCGGCGGAGAAACTGTTCCTCGGCGTCGGCGAGATCAACCGTGCCCAGCTGCGCGCGCTTGCGGCGGCGGCGCAGTTGGAGTGAGCAGCGACGCCGATCCGATCCGAAACGGTCACCCGGCGCCTGGCGCCGGCACTTCGGTCGGGGCTCTGCGTACACTGTCGGCTTGAGCTCCGTACCCCGCCCTGACCGACGCGCGTTGAATCCGCAGCAAGCGGAGCTCGACGCGTCGGCGCTTTATCCGCTGCTCGATCTGCTTTCCGACACCTTGCTGGTGCTCGATCGCGACGGGCGGATCGCGTATGCCAACGCGGCCGCGCTGCACCTGCTCGGCTGCGAAGCGGGGTGGCGGCTCGAGCAGTTGACTCCAAACCTAGGGACGGCGGCGTTGCGCTGGGCGCGCGCCGTTCTCGCCGGTCGAGGCGGCCGCAGTTCGGCCTTCGCGTTCACGCTGCCCGACGGACGCGGCGCGAACATCGCGCTGCTGCAGTTCGGTCCGCTGGTCTGGGTTCTGCGCCTGCTGTGCGACGCGCAGCCATCGGCTCCTGCGCCGATGCTGGCGCGGCCGATGCTGCAGCCGGCGTCGACAGAGCTGCTGCGTCTGGTCTGGGACTCGCCGTTTCCAGCGCTGCTGCAAGGGGCCGACTTTCGCCTGCTCGACGTGAACCCGGCCTTCGCCGAGTACAGCGGTTTCACCCGCGAGGAACTCGTCGGCGTCGATCCGATCGAGCTTGAGCCGAAGGAAGATCGAGCCCGGCAACGCGCGATCCGCGAACGCCTGCGCGAGGACTTCGATCGCCGTGACGTGCCGCAGTTGCTCGAACACCGTCTGATCGACGCCAGCGGGCGCGAGCGCTCGTGGCGCGAGGCAAGACGCGCGCTGCTCGACGCTGACGGGCGCACGCTCTACCTGGGCACGCTTCAGGACTGCACCGCCGAGTACGTGGCGCGCGAGCGCGCCGACCGTTCCGCGCGCGAACTCGACGACTGGTTCAACCTGAGCCCGATCGGCATGGTGTTGTTTGACGATTCGGGTCTTCTGCTGCGCAGCAATCGGGCCTTCGACGCGCTCACCGATTCGGTGCCCACGTTGCTGTCGGAGGCGTCGCCAGCCATGCAGCAACTGCTCGCCTTCGGCGAGGGTCGGCCGTCGGCGCAGCTCCAGCCCGGTGCGAGTGCACTCGAACACGAGGCATGGCTGCCGCAACGCGAAGGCGCGTCGCGCAGGTTGCGTGCCGTCGTGCGTTGCTACGAGACACCCGGCAAGCAGCGGCGCTACATGGCGGTGGTCGAAGACCGCAGCATGGAAGAAGAACGCGACCTGGCGCAGATGCAGCTTGGCGCGATGATGGACACGGCCGGCGTCGGACTGGCAACGTTCCAGGAATCGACTGGCTGGTTGCGCCAGCGCCCGCCGGCGGGCGGCGGCGGCGAGACCGCGCCTTCCGCAGCACTCGAGGCGGTCGGACGCGACATCGTCGTGCCGGAATCGCTGCCCGAGTTCGAGAAGGTGCAGCAGGCCTTGCGTCAGGCGACGCGTACCGAGGCGCGCTACGCGATCCGCCATCCGGAGCTTGGCGTGCGCTGGCTGTTCACGCGCGTCGAACCGGCGACGCTCGCCTCGGGCAAGCGGACGACCTCGGTCGTGACGCTCGACGTCACCGAACAGCAGCAGACGCAGCAGCGAAGCGAGCAATTGCTGCATGAATTGACCACGATACTCGAGAGTACGAGCGCCGGCATCGCGTACCTGCGCGCCAACGTGCTGGTGCGCTGCAACCGGCGCTTCGAGAAGATGCTGGGCCTGCCCGTTGCAGGTGCGGTCGGGCGCGGCATTCAAGAACTGCTGGCGCGGCAACTGCCCGCGGGCAGCAGCATTGAGCAGGCATTGGTCGAGTTGGCGGAGGGCGCCGCGTTCGAGACCGAGTTCCGGGTCGAAGCCGACGTGGCCGGCCCGGAGGGCACCACGGCTCATGACGAGCAGGACGAGACAGCGGGCAAGAGCGCGCGCTGGTACTCGCTGTCGGTCCGGCGCACCGGTACGCTCGAAGCGATCGCGGTGCTTTCAGACATCACGCGCTTCAAGACGCAGCAGGCCGAGCTCGAGATCCTGGTGCGCGATCGCGAGCTGATGTTCAGCCTGTCCGAAGTCGGGATCGCGTTCATCCGCGACGGCATGATCCAGCGTGCCAACGAGGCCTTCGCGACGCTGACTGGCTACCCGGCAGAGGACGTGTCGGAGCTCTCGCTCGAATCGCTGTTTCCCGACCGCGCCGATTTCAACCGGCTCTGGACACGTGCTGACGAACAGCTTCGCCGGCGCGGGCGATGGAGCGGCGAACGACAGCTGCGCCGCCGCGACGGGCAGTTGCTGTGGGTGCAGGTGAGCAAGCGCCTCGTCGCCGAGGGCGATCCGGCCGGCGGCATGATCGCCTCGTACGTGAACGTCGACGCCCGCCACCGCGCCGAGCAGGCGGTGGCACTGCAGGCCGAGCGAACGCGGGCGATCCTCGACTCGGTGCTGGTGGGGATCGTCACCGTCGGCACGCGCGGAATCGAGTGGATGAACCGTTCGGCACGGCGAATGTTCGGCGGCGACCTGGCCGACTTCGTCAGCCAACCGATCAGCACCGTGGCGACTGCGGAGCCGGAACATCCATTCCGTCAGACGCAGTACATGAACGACCTGTTCGAAGGCCAGGCCGAAACCTTCGAGTGCCGCGTCAAGGCACGCGACGGGCGAGAGTTCTGGATTGTCGGCAACGTGGTCGCGACCGGGATGGAGCGCACCGGCCGCCAACTCACGTACGCGCTGCTGGACATCGAGCGGCGGCGCCAGGCCGAGGCGCGCAGCGAGGAGTCTCAGGCCTCGCTGCAACGCGTGATCGAGATGGCGCCGCTGGCCATCGCGCTGCGCAACGCGCGGACGCTGCAGATCGAGCAGCTCAACCAGACTGCCGCCGCAATCGTCGGGCTGCCCGTTGCCGAAGCCGTCGGGCTCACTCCGGAGCAGATGCACCCACCGGAGATGGCTGCGGTGATGCGTGCTGACATGCAACTGGCGCTCACCACCAGCACGGTGACCAAGCGCGAGTACACGATCACGATGGATGGCGAGCAGCGGTTGTGGGATGCGCGCTACCTGCCGCTGGGCCCGCCGGGTGAAGAGCCGGACCAGTTGCTGCTCGTCGCGACCGACGTGACCGAGCAACGCGCAGCGCAGGAAGCGCGCCTGGAGGCCGCGATCGCGCAGCGCGAGATGCTGGTCAAGGAGGTTCACCACCGGATCAAGAACAATCTGCAGGGCGTGGCCGGCTTGCTGCAGCAGATCGCAACGCGCAAGCCCGAGGTCGAGGCGGTGATCTCCGAGGTGGTCGGCCAGGTGCAGGCGATCGCCCAGGTCTATGGTTTGCAGGTCGGCTCCTCCGGGCCGCTGCTGCTGCGCAGCGTCGTCGAGGCGATCACGGGTTCGGTGCAGCGGACCTTCGGGCGCACTATCGTGCTGACCTTTGAGGGCGACGAGAAGCCATGGGCTCTGCCAGAAGCCGAATCGATCCCGATCGCGCTGACGATCAACGAGCTGCTGACCAACGCCATCAAGCACAGCCAGGGCACGAAGGCCGACGTCCATTGCGCGCTTGCATGCAGCGACGACGGGGTGCGCATCGTGATCGCGAACGAGGGTACGCTTGGGCCGGGCTTCAGGCTGGCGCGCATTCCAGGCGGCGTGTCGGGGCTGGGCCTGGTGCGGGCGCTGATGCCCCGGCGCAGCGCGACGCTGAGCATCGAGCAGGACGGCGACCTGGTACTGGCGACGGTGTCGCTCGTTCGCCCCGGCATCGCGCGGCTCGACGTGTCGTGAGGGCAGACGGCGCGCCCTGCGCGGGCGAAATTCGATCGCCATCGGTGCCGCTATCGGCCACAATTGACTATTGGCGCGGTCCGGCGGCGACGAGGCCACGCAGGAGAGGGCGGGGGTGACGGGCAAGGGCAAGATCCTGGTGGTGGACGACGACCGGCTGGTGCTGGCGACGCTCACGCACGGCTTGGTGCAGGCTGGCTTCGAGGTCATCGACACCGACAACGGCGACGACGCGATCCTGCTCGCACGCGAGCATCGTCCCGATCTGGCGCTGCTCGATATCCGCATGGAGGGCATGAGCGGTTTCGACGTCGCCGCGTACCTGCGCGATTTCCTGCACACGCCGTTCATGTTCCTGTCCGCGTTCGCCGACGAGGACACCGTCGCGAAGGTGAAGGCGCTCGGCGCCGTCGACTACCTCGTCAAGCCGCTCGAAGTGCGGCAGATCCTTCCTGCCGTCGAGGCCGCGCTGGCCAAGCTGCCGAGTCGCAAGACGCCGCCCGATGCGGCCCCGAAGCCGCCGCCCGAGGCGACGATGCCGAGCGTGGCGATGGCCGTTGGCGTGTTGATGCACCGCCACGGGCTGGCACGCGCACTGGCGCTCGAGCGGTTGCAGCGCCTCGCGCGTGAGGATGGCCAGAGCGACGAGCAGATGGCCCAGCGTCTGCTCGACGCGGTCGAACTGCTGGCACGGCCGGCCAGGCCCTGAACGAACCCAGGCCGCCGGCTTCGTGGTCCGGCGTTTGGGCGAGAACGCGGAGGCGTGTGCCTGCGGCCGCGGCCGCTTTGCCGATCAGGCGTCGGTGACGCGGGCCGGCAGCGTGAAGTGAAAACTGCTGCCGCGCTCGACGACTGACTCGGCCCAGATTTCACCGCCGTGGCGGTTGATGATGCGGCGCACCGAGGCCAGACCAACGCCAGTGCCAGGAAAGTCGCTCGCGCTGTGCAGACGCTGGAATACGCCGAACAGGCGGTCGGCGAAGCGCATGTCGAAGCCCGCGCCGTTGTCTCGGACCGTGAACACCGGGCGGCCATCGTGCAGCCCTCGCTCCAGCCAGATCTGCGCATGGGCCTGCTTCGCGCTGTACTTCCACGCATTGCCGAGCAGATTCTCGAGCACGACGCGAAGCAGGGTCGGATCGCCCTGTGTCTGCAGGCCGGCCTCGATGTGAACGCCGACAGTGCGCCCGGGCGATTGCCGCCGCAGATCCTCGACGACGTAGCCTGCGAGTTGCGACAGGTTGACCGGCCGGCGCGACAGCGGACGCGACGAAAGCTGCGACAGCGCGAGCAGCGCGTCGATCATGGCGTTCATCCGCGCCGCGGCGCCGAGTACTCGGTCAAGATGGTCGTTGCCGATGCGGTCGAGCTGGCGGCCGTAGTCTTCCTTCAGGATCTTGGTGAACCCCTCGACCACGCGGACCGGTGCCCGAAGATCGTGCGACACGGTGTAGCTGAAGGACTCGGGCTCGCCTTCGGGTGCTGCCGTGGCAGTCTCGTCGCGGGTGATCGGCACTAGCGCGAGCACCCACCGGTGCTCGGACGGGTCGTGCGCCGCGCCGTCGGGTTGCTCGATGTCGATCCGGCGCGCGTGCACGTCCCAAGAGGCGCGCGCTGGTCGATCGGCGCTGCCTTCCGTGGATTCGAGCGCATGCGTCACGGCCGCGCGCAGGTCCTGTGGCAGGCGCGACTGAAGGTCGGCGAATGACAGCCCACAGAGCTGGTCCGGCTTGAGCCCCAGCCACTGTGACGCTGAAGTATTGCCTCGCAGCACGCGGGCCGGCGCGCCGGACAGCTCGAACACCGGCAGCGGCAAGGCCTGTAGCAGGGCGCGCAGCAGGTCCTGGTCTCGTTCGCGCTGCGCATTGCCGATGTCGACGGCGCGGGCGCTGCCGATGTAGCCATCGACGCCCCCGTCGGCGCCCCGCAGGGCGACAGCGTGCAACTCGAATTGCCGCCTACCGCGTCCTCCAGCGTCGCGCCACACCCGCATGCCTTCGACCGTTACCGCGCTCTCGAGCCGGGCACGGAGAGCGGCGGCCGAGTCCTTGTCGGCGCCGAAACACTCCCACACGGTCTGCCCGAGTGCAGCCGCGGCGCCCCATTCGCCGTCGGACGCGCCCCTGGGCGGGCGCAGGCGGATCAACCGGTGCGCGCCGTCGCTGCGCCAATGCCATGCATCCGCCATCTCGGCGAGGCCCATGGCCTCGAGTCGTGCCTCGCGCAGCGCCACGACCAGTTCGCGCTGGCGCCACAGCGCCCAGGCCACGGCTGCTGCAGTGCAGGCCATCCCTGCAGTGAACAACCAGGGCAAGCCCGGCTCCGCCGCGGTGCCCTCGAGCATCGCCCGCGTCGCCAGCGCCAGTGCGGCCACCGTCGCGAGAGCCCCGGCGACGAGTGCCGCACCTCGGCTCAGCGACGATGATGAGCCAGTGCACATGCCGGCGTGAGCCTGAGGGGGGCGGGGCATGGCGGACATTGTAGGGAGGTCGTCGGTCGAGGCACACGGCGCGCGTCGCGTTTGCGGCAAGGCATGAGCTTTGGCATCGACTGCGCCCGCCCGCCGCCCCATGCAAGGCTGCGCAACAATGGGTATCAGCGCCACACGAACGGCGCAAGCTGGCAGACAATGCGCGCAGGCAGGAGGCGCCCGAACAGATGTACGGAGACCACGGATGCCCAGGTGCGGCCAGCGCAAGCGTCGACGTTTGCCGCGCGCAATCGACAAAGAAGGGTTCGATCAGGCGCAGGCGGGCATTCGCCTTGTCGCCATGCTGATGCGTCACATGGCGCATCGCCCAGTGCCGCGGACTGCGATTGCGCCCAGCGCGCAAGCGGGTACGGCTCCGTCGTCGCCTGCGCTGCTGCTCGACCCGCAGGCCCTGCAGAGACTGCGCGAGCTGGACCCGAACGGAGCGAGCAAGCTGCTGGTGAGGGTCGTGGCGGTATTTGGCGCTTCGGTCGAGCGCCTGATTCCGCAGCTGCACTCGGCGCAGGCCGCAGGCGACGCGGCCACAGTCCGCCTTGTGGCCCACACTCTAAAATCGTCAGCTTCTAGCGTTGGCGCTGTCAGGTTGTCGCAGTTGTGCGCCGACATGGAGGCGGCGGCCAAGCAGGGTCGGACCGCTGAACTGCCAGAAGCGATTGCCGCGCTATCGACCGAGATCACTGCAGTGCTGAAGGCACTGGAACGCACCCGCCACAGCTTCCCATGACCGCAGCCGAGAGCTCATCCGACCCCGCCGAGCAGACCTTGCCGAAGGTGCTTCTGGTCGACGACGACGATGTGAGTCTGCTGCTGACCGCGCACGCGTTGCGTGATTGCGGCTTTGACGTGATCGAGGCGCCAGGCGGCGAGGCGGCGCTGGAGATGCTGTACGAGTGCGCGCCCGACGTCGTCGTGCTCGACGCGTTGATGCCAGGGCTCGATGGGTTCCAGACATGTCGCCGCCTGCGCATGCGCAGTGGCTTCGAGGCCTTGCCGGTGCTGATGCTCACCGGGCTCGAAGACAACGCGTCGATCTCGCGTGCCTATGAGGCTGGAGCGACCGATTTCTTCGTCAAGTCGACGCAGTGGAGCCTGCTCGGCGGGCGTCTGCGCCACCTGTTGCGCGCGTCGCGGACCCGGATCGAGCTCGAGCGCAGCAAGGCCAAACTCGCCCGTGCGCAGAACTTGGCGCGCATGGGAAGCTTCGACTGGCATCTCGGTCGCAATGGTCTGTCACTTTCACCCGAAGGAATACGGGTGATGGGGCTGGATCCCGACGCATCGCTGAACCTGCGCAAGGCGCTGCGGCTGGTCCCCGCAGATGCGCGGTCCGACCTGATGGATCTGCTTCGCGACACGCTGCTGCACGCTTCGGCACTGGTGGCCGACATACCGGTGACGATGCGTGACGCCAAGCAGCGCATCATCCACGTGGAGGCCGAACCCGAGTTCAACGAGCAGGGCGTCGCGTCGTGCTACACCGGGTTCGTTCAGGACGTGACCGACCGTCGGCTTGCCGAGGACCGCATCCGCCACCTGGCGCACTTCGACACTCTGACCGGATTGCCTAACCGCACGCAGCTCAACCTGCGCGCCGAATGCGCAGTGGAGCATGCGCGCCGGATGGGTCACCAGGTGGGCGTGCTGCTGATCGACCTGGATCGCTTCAAGGTCATCAACGACACCCTCGGTCACGCGGCGGGCGACGAGCTTCTGATCGAGGTTGCACGGCGCCTGCGCTCGAGCGTGCGCCACTCCGACAAGGAGATAGAGCTCTCGCTCGACTCGATGGGCTCGCGCTCGCACCGCCTGCTCGAAGCCGTGGGGCGCTATGGTGGCGACGAGTTCGTCGCGCTGCTGCCCGAAGTGAACGACGAGAGCGACGCCGAGCGCGTTGCCTTGCGCATTCTTGATCTGCTCAGGGCGCCGATCTTCGTCGGCGGGCAGGAGTGCTTTGTCACGGCCAGCATCGGCGTCGCGCTGTTCCCACGCGACGGCGCGTCGGTGACCGACCTAATGCGTGGTTCGGACGTGGCGATGTACGCGGCCAAGTCTCGCGGGCCCAACAGCCACGCGCTCTACAGTCCCATGCTCGCGGGTAAGGGGCGGGCGAAGATCGAGCTCGAGAGTGCCTTGCACAAGGCCATCGAGCGCGACGAACTCGTATTGCACTACCAGCCCAAGGTCGACGCGCGCAGTGTCCAGATCGTGGGCGTCGAGGCGCTGATGCGCTGGCGCCGCAACGGCGCGTTGGTACCTCCGGCGGACTTCATCCCGCTGGCTGAAGAAACCGGGCTGATCGTTCCGCTCAGCGAGTGGGCGCTGCGCGAGGCGGCACGCCAGTCGCGCATCTGGCGCGACGCCTTCGGCTTTGCCGAGACGATCGCAGTCAATCTGCCGAACCGTCTGTTCGAGCGCGTCGACCTCGGCGAGTTCATCGGCAAGGTCGCCTCGCAGCACGGCGTGGCGCACGATGCGATCGCGCTCGAGATCACCGAAACGGGGTTGATGAAGGACTCGGGCAACGTCAACATGACCTTGCGCCGCCTCAATGAAATGGGTGTCGAGATCTCGATCGACGACTTTGGGACCGGCTACTCGTCGTTGGCCTACCTGACCAATATGCCGATCAGCGAGTTGAAGATCGATCGCTCGTTCGTGCGCGAGCTCGGGCGGGCGCCGAAGGGCTCCGACATCGTGACCGCCATCATCGCCCTCGGGCGCTCGCTCAATCTGCGGGTGGTCGCCGAGGGGGTGGAGACGCTGCGCCAGATGGAGGTGTTGCACCGCCTCGGGTGTCGCCTGATGCAGGGCTTCCTATTCAGCCATCCTTTGCCGCCCGAGGACTTGCAGTCCTGGAGCGAGCAGGCCATCCGTGCGCACAAGGCGCCGTGGATTGCCGGGTACTTCGCGCAGGGCTCTGACGAAGCACAGGGTGACATGCATCTGCGCGCTGCCGGCGGCCGGCCTGGTATCTGAACGCAAAAGTCCCGGGGCAAAGGCCGCGACCCGCATGAATACCCAGGCACGCCCGTCCGCCGGCGCTTCGGCCCTGGCACCGATGGAACTGGCGAAGGCGGCATTGCGCTGGCTCGTCGCCAACAAGGTCGAACCGACGCCGGAGAACTACGCCCGCGCTTATCGGGCCGAGGCCGGGCAGGCCGCACCGTCGCTGCTGTCCGAACGCGCGCTGCCGCTACTAGAGCGTCTGGTCGCATCGGCCGCGCCACAGGCGGAAGCGGCTGATCGGCAGGCGCTGGCGCAGGCCTTGCTCGAAAGAGACTGGGAGCAAGCCGAGCGCGCGCTCGCTGGCCTGCCAAGCGGTGCGACACAGGCCACGGCACTGGCCGGTCTGATCGAGCGGATCGTTCGCGGTATCGACCGCGGGGGCCGCCACTGGACCAGCGCGCGAAGGAAGGAAAGCCTGCAGCGCGTGCTGGCAGGAAGTCGGATCGATTCGCAGTTGCTGCAGCGGCGACTTGCGCAACTCGTCGGCAGTTGGGACAGCGACGCCGTCGACAGTGCCGCTGCACCGCTGGACGAGGCTGCGAGCGCTCCGCCTGTGCCCGCGACCGAGTCGGCGGGCGTGACGACGCCTGCCGCACTGCCCGCGGCGCCCGACACGCCGCGCGCGTGGACGCACCTTCTGGCACGCCTCGCAGGCACGGTGCAGGCAGCGCTCCCAGCGGGCGACGCGAGCGCCTTTCCCTCTGCGCTGGCGCAGCTGGCGCAGGCGATCGCGGTCGACGGCGCGACGCCGGAGCACGCGGACGAAATGGCGCGCCTGTGCGATCGCGCCGATCGTGCCCTGCAGCATCGCCACCACCTGGTCGACCAGCTCGGCAGCCTCTGCCTGGAACTGACCAATAGCCTCGGCGATCTGGCCGAGGACGACTCCTGGGCCAAGGGCCAGCTCGACGCCATGCGCGCGACGCTGGAAGACGGCATCACCGCGCGCGGCGTGCGATCGGTCGGCGAGTTGCTGCGTCACACCCGCGAGCATCAGGCAGGGCTGCGCGTGGAACGCGCACGGGCGAGAGATGCCCTGAAGTCGCTCATCAACCAGATGTTGCAGGAGCTCGGCGAGCTCGGGTCGCGGACAGGGCGCTTCCACGACAGCGTGGGCCGCTACGCGGCCGCGATCGACCATGCCGAATCGCTCGAGAGCCTGGCGGGCGTCGTCGGCGAGATGCTAGAAGAAACGCGCAGCGTGCAGGAAGTCGTTGGCCAGAGCCGGCTGCGCCTGCAGTCAGAACATGCGCGCGCTTCGCAGTTGTCCGAGCGCGTGAACGAGCTGGAGTCGGAGCTGCGCCGCTTGTCGGAGGAAGTCACGACCGATCAGCTGACCCAGATCGCCAACCGACGCGGCCTGATCCAGGCATTCGAGATCGCACGGGCGCGCTTCGAGCGCGATGGAGAGCCGCTGTCGATCGGCTTGCTCGATATCGACAACTTCAAGCGTCTGAACGACGAGCTCGGCCACAGTGTGGGCGACGAGGCGCTGCGTTCACTCGCCGCTGTCATCGCCAAGTCGCTGCGCCCGGGCGACGTGGTGGCGCGGTTTGGCGGTGAGGAGTTCGTTGTCCTGCTTCCGGCCACGCCGGAGCAGGAGGGACACCAGATCCTGACCCGGCTGCAGCGATCGCTCTCGGGCGGCCTGTTCTTGCACGAGCGCAAGCCGGTGTTCGTTACCTTCTCCGCCGGAGTCACGGCCTACCGCCAGGGCGAAATGATCGAGCGCGCGCTCGAGCGTGCCGACGAGGCGCTGTACCAGGCCAAGCGGACAGGCAAGAACCGCACCTGCATCGGCTGACGCGCATGAAAAAAGCGGCACGGGAAACCCCGCGCCGCTTTCGCTACGAACCGGCCGCTCGGGCCGGCGCTGCAGATTACTTCTTCTTGGCAGGGGTGCCCTTGTCCTGGCCGGTGACCGACTCTTCGCCTGACGGGATCGTGCCAGCCTTGACGGCGGAAGCCGTGTCGGACTTGACGGCGGCGCGGTTGGCGGTGGACTTGGCCGCCTTCGGCTTGTCCTGGCCGGTGACGGCCTCTTCACCCGAAGGAATCGCGCCGGCCTTGTTGGCCGCAGCAGTGTCGGACTTCACTTCGGCGCGGTTGGCGGTCGACGGGGCCTTCTTCGGCGCGTCTTGCTTGGTGGTTGACGCCTCACCCTTCGGGATCGTGCCAGCCTTGTTGGCGGCAGCCGCTTCGGCCTTGACTTCGGCGCGAGTGGGTGACGAGGCAGCGGTTTGGGCCGACGCGCTCACGGCGAAGGCAGAGATCAGGGCGAGCGTGAAGATGGAAGGAGCGAATTTCATGCGAATCTCCGAGTGAAAAAGTATTGGTTGAAGGCCGGTGCCATCGACTCACTGCCGATCATCCATGTCACTTTTCGCACATGTGCCGACCGCGGTGATGAGTAGCGTGGGTTCAACGCTTGGCGTCACCAGTCCGTTTACAAGGGACGCGATATTCTACTTGGCGGGGTCGCCGGCGCGAGCAATCTGTTGCCGGCTAGCAACCATGGCGTCTTGGCGGAAGCGGTGAGATTCGAACTCACGGGCCCTTTCGAGCCGCCGGTTTTCAAGACCGGTCCAATCGACCACTCTGGCACGCTTCCATACTCCATCCACCGCACGCCCTAGCGCGATCCCTCTGGATAACCCGGCCTCGTGTCCGGCAAATGGCGGTCGAATTCTAGTCGCCCCGCTCAACGGCGCGGGGCGCGCGCCTGCGTGCAGCGGACCTGAACCACTTCGCGGCGGCCGCCGTCGACACGCACCGCGGTGAGCGAGCCGCCCCAGACACAACCGGTATCCAGCGCCAGCAGCGCCGGCGTGTCGATCAGCCCGAGCGTGGACCAGTGGCCGAAGGCGATCGGCGTGCCTTCCGTCTGTCGGCCGGGAACCTCGAACCAGGGCATGAAGCCGGGCGGAGCGGCGGCGGCGCCGTCCTTGCTGTCGAATTCGAGGCGGCCTTGCGCGTCGCAAAAACGCGCCCGCGTCAGAGCATTGACGATGAATCGCAGTCGCTCGCTGCCGCGGAGGAGTGGACTCCATTGCGCCGGCGTGTTGCCGTACATCGCGCGCAGAAACTCGCCGCGCGAGCTGGCGCGCAGTTCGGTCTCGACTTCAGCGGCCAGCGCCAGCGTCGCCGCGAGGTTCCACTGCGGGGCGACGCCAGCGTGAACGAGCAGCCAGCCGTGGTCGTACGCGGCCAGGCGCTGCTCGCGCAGCCAGGCGAGTAGCGCGTCGCGGTCGCGTGCAGCGAGTACGTCGCCGAGCGTGTCTTGTCGCTTGAGCGGCTGCGCGCCTTCGGCGACAGCGAGCAGGTGCAGGTCGTGGTTGCCGAGCAGACAGCTCGCGGCGTCGCCGAGGGCTTTCAGCCGGCGCAGCGTGATCAGCGATTGCGGGCCGCGGTTCACCATGTCGCCCAGCACCCACAGGTGGTCGCGCGAGGGCGAGAAGCCGTTCTCGGCCAGCAGGCGGTCGAGCGCGTCGCAGCAGCCTTGCACGTCGCCGACGAGGAATTCCATCGGGCGATTCTGCTACGCTGGGCGCCCTCGGCCTTTCACGGGGGGAATGCGCGGCGGCCGCCAGCACGCCAGCGCTCTGCATGGACTTTGCCCTTCTCGCCAGCCTGATCCTTCTCAACGGTCTGTTCGCCATGTCGGAGATGGCGCTCACGGCCAGCCGCAAGGCGCGCCTGACGGTGATGGTCGAGGCCGGTGACGCGAGGGCGAAGGCGGCGCTCGACCTGCACGAAAACCCGACCAAGTTCCTCTCCGTGGTGCAGATCGGCATCACCTCGATCGGGGTGCTCAACGGCATCGTCGGCGAGGCGGCCTTCACCGAGCCGGTGGCGTCGTGGCTCGTCGCCACCCTGCACATCCGCGAAAGGGCCGCCGCGATCGGCGCGACCGCGCTGGTGGTGATGATCATCACGGTGCTGACGATCATCTTCGGCGAACTCGTGCCCAAGCGGCTCGGGCAGATGTTCCCCGAGGCAGTGGCGCGCGCGGTCGCGCAGCCAATGGAGTGGCTGTCGTGGATCGCGCGGCCGTTGGTCAAGCTGTTTTCGTGGAGCACCAACGCGACGCTGCGTCTGCTCGGCATCCACGGCGGGCCGAGCCGCAGCGTGACCGAGGAAGAGATAGCCGCCAGCCTGGAAGAG
>Ga0209048_10000474_pt1 | contig 42912 bp, 41 predicted proteins | sample FrelakmetCRP12CR_FD_187146 | JGI IMG/M metagenome (GOLD analysis project Ga0209048, IMG submission 187146) | Freshwater lake sediment microbial communities from the University of Notre Dame, USA, for methane emissions studies - CRP12 CR (SPAdes)... | ecosystem: Environmental > Aquatic >...
CGAAGACGACCGGCTCGACGAAGACAACGAAGCCTGCAAAGTCGACGAAGAAGCCGACCCGCTAATGGGACCGTCCGGTCTAACCCGTTGGTAGGGAGGGCGGGGGCGGTCAGACCTCGTAGGCGGGCTTGCGTTTCTCGCGGAAGGCGCGCATGGCTTCGTCGAGATTCGGTGTGTGGCCCAGCAGCAGTTGGTTGCGGTTCTCCAGATCGATGGCCGCGGTGAGACTCGTCGCTTCGAGGTTGGCCCACGAGACCGCCTTCGTCATCGCAATGCCGAAGGGACTCAGCGCGCACATACGATCGGCGATCTCGAGCGCGTGATCCATCAGCGCGGCGTCGGCGACAACACGCGAGACGAGCCCGATGCGTTCCGCTTCGTGCGCGTCGACCTCGCGGCCCGTCAACATGATCTCGTTGGCCAGCGACGTCCCGACCGCGCGCGGCAGGAGGTAGCTGACCCCCAACTCGGTGCTCGTGAGGCCGTTGTTGATCCCGGCGCTGCAGAACACCGCCGACTCCCCCGCCACCCGGATGTCGGCGCCGAGGGTCAGGCACATCCCGCCGCCGTACGCCGGACCGTTGATCGCGGCGATCACCGGCTGGGGCATCCGGCGCAGCGCGGGGACGACGTCGCTCATGAACGACATGGCCCGGATGCCGGCCCGGTGGATCGTGAGCCCGTCGAGCCCCGGCGCCGCGCCCATGTCCTCGAGGTCGAGCCCGGAGCAGAACCCCCGACCGGCGCCGGTGAGGATCACCACCCACGCCTCGTTGTCGGCGCCAACCTCGTCGATCGCCTCGTAGAGCGCCTCCACCAGCCCGAACGACATCGAGTTGAGGCGTTCCGGCTTGTTGAGGGTGATGAGGCTCACGTGGGGCCGGGGCTTGCTGATGACGGCCAGGCTCACGGATCGTCCTTTCCGGGGGCGGGACAGGGCTCCGATCCCAACTCGGGAGGAGTGCCGTCCAGTTCTATCGGACGGGGTCGCCGGGCGTCGATGCCATCCTCCCGCCCGGCCGCTCTCGTCCCGGCCTCGAATCCGTCCATGAGACCCACAGCGCGCAGTATGCTGCCGTACCGGAACACGCTTCGCGCGGTCGAGCCGGGGAACCCGGTGAGGCCGACAGGGTCGGAGCGCTGACGTGAGCGTCGGGGGAGGCGCCGTGGGAGCCGAGCTGGCCGCACCGGATCCATCGGTGCAGAGCGAAGCGCGACCGCACCTCCCGCTCGGTCGTCGCGTCGAGCTCCCCCGCCGCGGCACCACGTTCGTCCGCGAGGTCAAGGGCCCGCCCGGCGCGCCCACCCTCCTGCTGCTGCACGGCTGGATCGCCAGCGGCGGTCTCAACTGGTTCCGCACGTTCGAGACGCTCGGTCAACACTTCAACGTCCTCGCCCCCGACCTGCGCGGCCACGCGCGGGGCGTGCGGTCCCGCAAGGTGTTCCGCATTCACGACTGCGCGGACGACGCCGCGGAGATGCTCGTCGCGATGGACAGCGGACCCGTCATCGCCGTCGGATACTCGATGGGCGGGCCGGTCGCTCAGCAGCTCTTCCGCCGGCACCGCGATCTCGTCTCGGGCCTGGTGTTTTGTGCGACGGCACCGACGTTCCTGCTCGGCCAGCGCGAGAAGCTCATCTTCACCACGATGATGGCCTCGTTCGCCGGCACCACTCGGTTCGGATCCCTCGCCCTCGCCGTGCCCGGGCTCGCGCGCCGCGTGCAGCCGATCGCGGCACGCAACACCAGCCAGGGATCGCTGCCGGCGTGGGCCGCCGGCGAGATGCGCCGGCACGATTGGCGCATGATCATCGAGGCCGGCCATTCACTGGGCACGTACAACGCCCGCCACTGGATCCACGATGTCGACGTGCCCACCACCGTGATGGTCACCGAGAAGGACAAGGCGATCCCCACCCACGTCCAGATGGAACTGGCCGAGCGCATCCCCGGGGCGACCGTGATCTCGGTCGACGACGGCCACACCGTCTGCGCGAAGGAATCGTTCGCCCCTCCGCTCCTGCAGGCCTGCCTCCAGGTGGCCGCCCGGGCGGAACGCCATCGGTTCGTCCTCGGGCCCGCCGACAACGTTCCCGTCCCCCGATAGCCTGCTCATCCACGACGCGGATCAGGAGGATCGATGCGGCGACTGAGCGGTCTCGACGCAGCCTTCCTGTACGGGGAAACCCCGTCCTGGCACATGCACGTCTCGGCGCTCGCCATCGCGGATCCGTCGCAGACGCCCGGCGGCTTCGACTTCGAGCGCCTGAAGCAGCTCGTCGTCGAGCGCCTCCCCCTCGTGCCCCAATTCCGGTGGCGTCTCGTCGAGGTGCCGTTCGGCCTCGACCGGCCCGGGTGGGTCGAAGAACGGGATTTCGATCCCGATTACCACATCCGCCGGATCGGTTGTCCGGCGCCGGGCGGTCCCGAGGAGCTCGGCAACCTCGTCGGCGATCTCGCGTCGTACAAGCTCGACCGCAGCAAGCCGCTGTGGGAGATGTGGGTCATCGAAGGTCTCGAGGACGGCAAGGTGGCCGTGCTCACGAAGATGCACCACTCGATCATCGACGGCGCGTCGGGCATGAGCATCGCGCCGCTCATCATGGACACCACACCCGAGCCGGCGGTCATGGGAATCGACCACGAGACCGCCATGTCGCTCGCCGGGCAGCGGGTACCGTCCGGCGTCGAGCTGTTCGGCCGCGGGGTGGTGCACTCGCTGCTCACTCCGTGGCGGACGCTGCGGTACTCGACTCAGCTCGGCAACTGGGGCATCACGATCGGTCGGTTCGCGCGTCGGCGCGAGATGCCGACCATGCCGTTCCAGGCCCCGCGCACGTCGTTGAACGCCGAGATCACACCGCACCGGCGCTTCGCGTACAGCTCGGTGTCGCTCGATCGCGTCAAGGCCGTACGCCGCGCGTTCGATGTCAAAGTGAACGACGTCGTCCTCGCGCTGTGCGCCGGCGCGCTCCGCAGGTATCTCGAAGCCGGCGAGGAGCTCCCCGACACCCCCCTCGTCGCGCAGGTACCGGTGTCGGTTCGTGCGGACAACGACACCGGCGTGGGCAACAAGGTGGCCGCGATGTTCGCGTCGCTCGCCACCGACATCGACGATCCGGGCGAACGGCTGCGGGCGATCTACGAGAGCACCCAGAGCGCCAAGGAGATGCAGCAGGCGCTCGCCGCCAAGCGCATCATGGGCCTCACCGACACCACGCCGCCGGGACTCATCTCGCTCGCGGCGCGCACGTACAGCGCGATGGGCCTCGACGGACGCATGGCTCCCCTGTTCAACGTGATCATCTCGAACGTTCCCGGCCCCTCGTTCCCGCTCTACATCGGCGGCGCCAAGCTGGAAGCGATGCTCCCCATGGGACCGCTGCTCTACGGAGGCGGCCTCAACATCACGGTGCTCAGCTACCTCGACAACATCGACTTCGGCTTCATGGCGTGCCGTGAGACGGTCCGCGATCCGTGGTTCATCGCCGAAGGAATCGCGCTCGCGCTCGAAGAGCTCGAGAAGGCCGCCGCCGAATTGCCGTAACGCCGCGCGACCGGGTCAGCCGTCGAACTTGGCGATCACGTCGTCGGCGAACCGGAACAGCGAATCGCGACGGGTTTCGATGGCCTCGGGATCGCCGCCGTAGAAGTACCACGGCACGACCTGGACGTCGGTGACGCCGTGGTCGGCGAGGCGACGAAAGCCGTCGAGATCGAAGACGTCGGTACACAACACCTTGATCTCGAACGGCGCGTCCATTCGCCCGTGTGCCGCCAATCGGGTCCGCAACTCGCCGACGGCTTCCACGACCTCCGCCTCTGTCGTCTGCACCGACACCCACCCGTCGCCGACGCGCGCCGCGCGTTCGAACGCCGGCTCCGAATGCCCGCCGACGAGGATCGGGACGGGTTCGGTCGGAGCCGGGCTGATCATGAGACGGCCGAAGTCGTAGTACGCCCCGTGGTACTCGACGAACTCGGGACCGCGCCCGGCACAGACGAGCTTGACGATGTCGATCGCTTCGTCGGTCCGGGCGCCCCGCGTCCTCTTCTCGGTGCCCGTCCACACGAACTCTTCGGGTATCCAGCTCAGCCCCACGCCGAGCGAGAACCGATTGTTCGACATCGCGGCGATCGAGCTCACCTGTTTCGCCACGAGGAGCGGGTTGCGCAACGGGAGCTTGACCACGTTGGTGTAGAAACGGAGGCGTTCGGTCACCGCCGCCATCGCGGGGATCGACACGAATGGATCCACGAACGGCGTCTCGGCGGGCCAGAACCGTTCGCCGTCCCGGCTGAACGGGTATTTCGCCGAGACCTGTTCGGGGAAGAACACGGAGTCCGGCACGGTGACGGAGTCGTAGCCCGCTTCCTCCGCGACGCGAGCGAGCGGTACGAGCTGGTCCGGCGCGAACATCGGGAACGGCGCCGTCCACTTCACGAGGCGGCTCCCGGCGCGATCCCGTCCGGGTCGTCGGCCGCCGGGACACTGATCCGTGGCAGCACCTTGGCCACGAACAGCTCGAGGCTCTCCCACGCGAGGTCCGGCGGCAGGCCACCGGCGAGCGGGTGGAACACGAACGCGCCGCCGTGGCCCGTGGCGGCCGACGCGGCCACGATGTCGTCGGGCGTGCCGACGAGGATCTGCGGGCTGCGCTTGAGATCGTCGACGGTGTCCGCCTGCACCAGCGGGTTCGAGTGCTGGCCCGCGGGCTGGAAGCTCGCGTACGTCTGCGCCTCGTAGAGCAAGTACGGCGCGATCTGCGACCACGTACGCTCCGGATCGTCGGTGACGTGCACGAAGGTCGGCCCGCTCGGCGTGACGACGAAGCCGCCTTCGACACCGAGCTTCGAGGCCTCGTCCTCGTATGCCTCGGTCAGGATCGGATCGTCGTGCATCGGGAACAACGGGAGTCCGAGACGCGCCGCGCGGCGCGCCGCCACCTCGGTACCGCCGCCCATCAACAACATCGGCCGGGTCTCGGGGACCGGTGTGACCACGATCGTCCGACCCCGGTATTCGAACGGCTCGCCGGTCCAGGCGGCCAGCATCACCCCCACGTACTCCTCGAGGAGCTTGCCGCGCCGGCGCTTGTCGACGCCGGCCATCTCGAACTCTTCCTCGCGGTACCCGGCGCCCGCGATCACCGAGAGCCGGTCCCCCGCCGCGAGGTGCAGCACGGCGATCTGCTCGGCCAGGCGAACGGGGTCGTGCAGCGGGACGATGGCCGCGCTGACCGTGACCATGATGCGCCGCGTGCGCCCGAGCACCACCCCCGCGATGCTGAGAGGCGCCGGCATCCAGCCGTCGTCCACGCCGTGGTGTTCCGAGATCACCGCGGCGTCGAAGCAGTGACGATCGGCGAAGTCGTATTGCTCGAGGGCCGCCGAATAGATCTCCGACACCGACGCCGGGCCGAAGGCGGGGGCGCGGAAGTCGTGACGCATCGCCAGGTAGGTCATGGAATCCTCTCGTCCGTGGGCGGCAGTCTTGCCCTCACCCGTCGCGACGAGCAACATCGCCCGATGCCCTCGAGCCGTGACACCGGAACCGGCGACCTGCCAAGCTGGCGATCGCGAACCGTGAGAACGGGCGCGGTCCGTCGATCCGAGCACAGGGAGAACCGATGACCCCCGAAGACCTCGTCGAGATGGAGCTCATCAAACGGCTCAAGTACCGCTACATGCGCGGCATCGATCGCAAGCTGTGGGACGAGCTGGAGACGTGCTTCACGGACGACGCCACGGCTGCGTACAGCGGCGGGCACTACTCCTTCACCGGCCGCGAGGCGATCATGGAGTTCCTGCGCGGATCGATGAGCTCCGAGCAGTTCCTCTCGTCGCACCGAGTGCATCATCCCGAGATCGACCTCACCAGCCCGACGACGGCAACCGGCGTGTGGGCGCTCGAGGACACCGTGATCATCGCCGACGCGGGCCTCACGATCCGCGGTGCGGCGTTCTATCGCGACGAGTACGTCAAGGTCGACGGCGACTGGAAGATCGCCCACACCGGGTACGACCGCATCTTCGAGGAGATGGGCATGCGCTCCGATACGCCGAGCCTCAAGCTGACCGCTTCCTTCTGGGCCACCGGCGGCCAGAGCGAGATCGAGATCGGATGAGCGTCGGATGAGCGAGGCCGCGCCGATCACACCGCGTTCCCAGCGCGACGTCGACACGTGGGATGCCGAAGCCGACGTCGTGGTGGTCGGCTTCGGTTGCGCGGGTGCGTGCGCCGCGATCGAAGCGGCCGATGCGGGCGCCGACGTACTGATCGTGGAGCGTATGGGCGGCGCCGGCGGCGTGTCGGCGATGGCCGGCGGGCTCATCTATCTCGGCGGCGGCACTCCGATCCAGCAAGCGTGCGGCTTCGACGACACGGCCGAGGAGATGTTCAAGTGCCTCATGGCCGCGTGCGGACCCGATCCGGACGAGGAGAAGATCTCGATCTACTGCGAACGCAGCGTCGAGCACTTCCACTGGTTGGCGGATCGCGCCGGTATCCCGTTCACGGCCGCGTTCTCGGACGAGCCGAACATCGAGGCCCAGACCGACGCCGCATTGTGCTTCTCGGGTGGTGAAGACGCGTTCCCGTTGGACCGCATCGCCAAACCCGCGCCGCGCGCCCACAAGCCGGCCACGACGAACGCCGCCGGATGGCTGCTCATGCAGTGCCTCACCGAAGCGGTCGGCGGCACGAGCGCGCGGGTCGAGTTCGACACGCGGGTGGACCGGCTGGTGGTCGACGACGCGGGTCGAGTGGTGGGTCTTTGCGCCCACCGCTACGGCAAGGAGTTCGCCGTACGGGCGCGACGCGGCGTCGTGCTCACGGCCGGCGGCTTCACGTTCAACGACGCGATGCTGGAACAGCACTCCCCCGCGCTCCGCCACGTCAACTACAAGATCGGCACCGACGCCGACGACGGCCGCGCCATCCGCATCGCCCAGGCCGTCGGCGCCAACGTGAGGCGCATGGACGCCGGCGAGGTGGCGGTTCCGATCGCGCCACCACGCGCCCTGGTGCGCGGCATCCTCGTGAACGAGCACGGTCAGCGGTTCATCAACGAGGACGCGTATCCGGGCCGCATCGGCCAGGAGGCGCTGTTCCGCCAGAACGCGCACATGTACCTCGTGCTCGACGAGGAGCTCTACCAGGTGAACCGCATCGGGATGCAGGCCACGTGGGTCTGCGAGACGATCGCCGAGCTCGAGGCGGAGATGGGACTGCCCGAGGGGTCGCTCCGGGCCACCGTCGAGCTCTACAACCGTCACGCCGAGCGCGGTGACGACCCGCTGTTCCACAAGCACGCGCGCTGGCTGAAGCCGTTGACGTCTCCGCCGTACGGCGCGGTCGACTGGCGGATGTCGAGCTCGTTGTACGCCGCGTTCACGCTCGGCGGCCTCGAGACGCGCGTGACGGGCGAGGTCGTGGGCGTCGACGGCCGCGACATCCCCGGCCTCTACGCCGCGGGTCGCACGACGTCGGGCATCCCGGCCTGGGGTTACGTCAGCGGCATCTCGCTCGGCGACGGTACGTTCTTCGGACGGCTCGCCGGCCAGCAGGCGGCGAGCGCGACGGGCCCACGATGACCCGGCCTCGGAATCCCGTGGACTCGTAGCCTCGTGACCTCGAAGGGATCGCCATGACCCGAGCCGCAGTCCTGCGCACGATCGGTGCACCGTTGACGATCGAGGACATCGAGGTGGAGTCCCCGCACCCCGGCGAGGTCGCGGTGCGGATCGCCGCGTCGGGCGTCTGCCATTCCGACCTCTCGATGCAGAACGGCAAGATCCCGTTCCCGCTCCCCGCCGTCCTCGGCCACGAGGGAGCCGGCGTCGTCGAAGCGGTCGGCGACGGCGTCACCTCCGTGGCCCCCGGTGATCACGTCGTCATCTCCTGGGTGCCGCAGTGCGGCACGTGCTTCTTCTGCGCCTACGGGCAGCCGGAGTTGTGCGAGATCGGCCGGCGCGGCATGGCCAAGGGCGGCATGCTCGACGGCACGTCTCGCCTGTCGCGTGGCGAGGAGACGCTCTTCCAGATGAACGTCTGCGGCACGTTCACCGAGCTGACCGTGACTCCGGAACAGAGCGTCGTGAAGATCGACCCCGACATGCCGCTCGATCGTGCCGCGCTCATCGGGTGCGGAGTTCTCACCGGTTTCGGCGCGGTGAAGAACGCGGGTCGCGTTCGTGCCGGCGACACCGTGGCCGTCGTCGGCTGTGGCGGCGTCGGCCTGAACGCGATCCAGGGCGCGCGCCACGCGGGCGCCGAACGGATCGTCGCCGTCGACCGGTTCGACACCAAGCTCGCGCTCGCCCGAAGGTTCGGCGCCACCGACGCCGTCGACGCGACCGCGGGCGATCCCGTCGCTGCGGTCAAAGAGCTGACCGGCGGGCGCGGCGTCGACGCGGCCTTCGAGGTCGTGGGGACCAAGACCACGATCGAACAGACGATCCGGATGACCCGGCGCGGCGGTCGCGCGGTCCTCGTCGGCATGCCGAGCTTCGACCTCAAGCTGGAGCTCGCGGTCGGTATCGACCTCTTCCTGATGGAACGGAGCATCGCGGCGAGCATGTACGGCGGCTCCGACGTCCGCCGGGACGTCCCGATGCTCGTCGATCTCTATCAGCGCGGTGACCTCGAGCTCGACGCGTTGATCTCGCGCCGAATCGGCCTGGACGGCGTGAACGACGCCTTCATCGCCATGGAGGCCGGTGCAGTCGCCCGATCGGTGATCACCTTCGACGCTTGATCAACGCTTGATCGACACCTCGTCGCCACCTGCGTACCGGCACCGATGCCGGCCGGTGCCGGACCGGTAGTTCCTCCGCCGTGCCCGCTGCGGCGTCGAGCTGCCAAGATACGACCGCTCACCACGAATCCACGGAGGAACGCATCGTGTCCGGACCACTCTCGGGAATCAAGATCATCGAGATCGCGGGCATCGGCCCGGGTCCCTTCGCCGCCATGATGCTCTCCGATCTCGGCGCCGAGATCATCCGCGTCGAGCGGGCCCAGGCCGTGAGCGGCGACTTCTCGAAGCCCAACCTCGACCTCATGAACCGTGGGCGGCGGTCGATCGGCGTGGACCTGAAGTCTCCCGACGGCGTCGAGACCCTGCTGCGCCTCGTCGAGCAGGCCGACGCGTTGATCGAAGGGTTCCGGCCCGGGGTCACCGAACGTCTGGGCATCGGGCCCGACGCGTGTCTCGCGCGCAACCCGAGGCTCGTCTACGGCCGCATGACGGGTTGGGGCCAGGACGGGCCGTACGCGCAGGCCGCGGGCCACGACATCAACTACATCGCCCTCGCCGGCGCGCTGGCGCACTTCGGGCGCGCCGGCGAGAAGCCCACCCCACCCATCAACCTCGTCGGCGATTTCGGCGGCGGGGGCATGCTCCTCGCGCTCGGGGTCGCGTGCGCGCTCGTCGAGTCGGGCCGTTCCGGACAGGGCCAGGTGATCGATGCCGCGATGATCGACGGCTCGGCCGCGCTGATGGCGATGATCTGGGGACTCAGCGCGATGGGGCTGTGGGGCGAGCGTGGGACCAACGCCCTCGATACCGGCGCACCGTTCTACGACACCTACGAGACCGGCGACGGCAGGTTCATCTCGATCGGCTCGCTCGAGCCGCAGTTCTACGCCGAGTTGATGGAACGAACCGGTCTCGGCGGCGAGGGACTTCCCGCCCAGATGGATCAGTCGGGTTGGTCCCAGTGGCGGGAGCGGTTCACCGAGCTCTTCAAGACCAAGACGCGCGACGAGTGGTGCGCGGTGCTCGAGCAGACCGACGTGTGCTTCGCTCCGGTGCTCACGATGAGCGAAGCGGCCGAGCACCCGCACCTCAAAGCCCGGAACACGATCGTCACCGAATTCGGTCTGCAACAGCCGGCACCGGCGCCACGATTCAGCCGCACGCCCGGCGCGATCCGTCGCCCTCCCCCCTGGCCCGGTGAGCACACCGACGAAGTGCTCGCCGACTGGGGCTTCGGCACCGACGAGATCGCGAAGCTGCGCGACGCCGGCGCGGTCAGGTAGGGGCCGGCCGTGTCTCCCGAAGACACCGACGCGCCGGTCGTCCACCGGCGCACCATCGAGATCGAATCACGCGACCGCGGCAATGAGCTCGACGTGTTCTGCACACTGCGCGACGAACGGCCGTGGTCCCCGGTCGAGTCGCGCCGGTTCGTCCACGACATGGAGCTGCGGATCAAGGTTCGGATGAATGATCTGGTGATCACGTCGGCGGTGGCGACGATGCAGCGGTTCCCGCACGCGGAGTGCACCAACATCGAGCCGGCGTTCGCGGATCTCGTCGGGATGCAGGTGGGACGCGGCTTCAGCCGAGCCGTGCAGGAACGCTTCGGCGGGCCGCGCGGCTGCGCGCATCTCACCCACCTCGCCACGATCGTCGCGCCGGTGGTGATCCAGTCGCTCACGTCGGCCCGGGCGCACGCCGACCCGGTGGCCGCGGGCGGGATCGAGCAGATGGGGTTCCTCCGCAACAGCTGCCACCTGTGGACCGAAGACGGGCCCGGGGCCCAGAAGATCGCCCTCGGGTGGCGCCCGAACATGGTGAACCCCGAGTACCCGTTCCCCGCCGTCGACGAGATTCGCCGGAGAAGCACCGCCGCCGAGTGACACCCGCGATCGGATTCCGCGGCGCCCTGTACAGCAGAATCGGCGGCATGTTCCTCGCGTTCCGTGAGATGAGTCGGGCCAAGGGGCGATTCGCGTTGCTCTCGGCGGCCATCATCCTGCTCGTCTTCCTGATCATCTTCCTCCAGACGATCGCCGCCGGCCTCGTCGGCGCCTTCACCGGCGCGCTTGCGCATCAGAGCGGCCCGGTGGTGGTCTACGGGGCCGACGCCCGCAAGAACCTCTCGGGGAGCGTCGTCACCCCCGACCAGCTCGCGGCCACCCGCGCCGTCCCCGGGGTCGCACAGGCCGATCCGCTCTACGAGGGCGCCTTCACCATGCGGGCCGCCGGCACCGACGTCGATGGTTTCCTCTTCGGCTACCGCCTCGGCGGCTTGGGCGCGCCGACGCGCCTGGTGCGCGGTCGCCTTCCCCGCACGGACGGCGAGGCCGTCGCCAGCTCGGCCGATGCGAGCAGGGGATTCGGTCTCGGCCGAACGGTCGAGCTGGTGCCGCCGACGCCCGGGACCCCGCCCCGGTCGATCCGCATCGTGGGTCTCGCGGACGAGAGCCAGTTCTCGACGCAGCCGACCCTCTTCGTGTCCACCGGCACGTACACCGACGCGCGAAAGTTCGTGAACCCCGACGCGCGCGTCGTCTATCCGTCGGCGATCCTCGCCGAGCCCGAACGCGGCCTGTCACCCTCCGCGCTCGCCGGCCGGATCAACCGGGCCGTGGCCGGCGTCGAGGCGCTCGACCGTGACACCGCGGTCGCGTCGTTGCCGGGTGTCAAGCCCGTCGAGAACTCGTTCCAGGTCCTCGTGTCCCTCACGGCGTTCGTCGTGATCGCCGTCGTCGGCCTCTTCTTCGCCATCCTCCGGGTGCAGAAGACGCCCGCCATCACGTTGTTGCGCGCGACCGGCGCGAGCAACGCCTACATCCGCCGGAACTTCGTCGCGCAGGTCGCTGTGGTGCTCCTCACGGCGTTCGTCGTCGCGTTCACACTCCTGGTGCTCGTCGTGACGACGGCCGACTTCTCGATCCCGATCTCGATCGGGACCGGCGCGTTCGCCTGGGGGGCCGGCACGATCGCGTTCGCCTTCGTCGCCGCGCTGCTGGCCTTTCGTCGGGTGTTCAAGGTCGACCCGCTCGACGCCACCCGCACCGCGGGGCTCTCGTCATGAGCTTCGCGTTCGCCGAGCTGCGGCGGCGCCCCGGCAAGTTCGCGTTGACCGCGTGCGCCCTGACCCTGCTCGTCGCGCTCCTGCTGTTCCTCGGCGGCCTGCTCGACGGGCTCTTCCTGGGAAGCACCGGCGCGCTCGAATCCCAACGCGGCGAGCTCATCGTCTTCTCGGCCGCCGCCCGTGGCCAGCTCGTCCGTTCACGAGTCACGCCCGACGTCCGCACCATCGTCGAAGGGGTCCCCGGGGTCCGGCGCGTCTCGGGCCTGGGTGTGTCGCTCGTCGGTGCCCGACCGCCGGACAACGGGGACTTCCTCGACGCGGCGGTCTTCGGCTACGAAGGCGGGGTCCGCGGGGTGCCCGCTCCCCCGCCGGAAGGCCAGGCGTGGGTGGATTCCACGCTCCGAAAGCACGGCGTGCGCACGGGCTCGACGATCCGTCTCGGCCGCGGCGCGGTGCCGGTCAGGGTGCGGGGATTCGTGCACGACACCTCGTATCTCCTGCAGGGTGGGGTCTGGGTGGCCCCGCCCACGTGGCGGCTCGTCGCCCGGACCAACCGGCCCGACCAGGCCGTTGCGCCCGGCGTCTTCTCGGCGCTCGTCGTGACGCCCGCATCGGGCACGTCGGCGCCGGCACTCGCACGACGCATCGATCGATCAACCGGTGGGGCGACGTCGACGCTCACGAAGCACGACGCGATCTACAAGATCCCGGGCGTCAAGGAGCAGGAAGGCACGTTCCGCGGCATCATCAACATGACGTTCGCCATCAGCGCGATCGTCGTCGCCCTCTTCTTCGCGTTGCTCGTGCTCGAGCGGACCCGCCTGTTCGGTGTGTTCAAGGCGATCGGGGCGTCGAGCATCCAACTCGTGTCCGGCGTGCTGCTCCAGGCGGTCGTCCTTTCGCTGCTCGCCCTCGCGGTCGGCGGTGCGCTCGTGCTGCTGCTCGCTCCCGTCCTGCGGCAGGCCTTTCCGTTCACGGTGACGCCGGCGCGCGGCACCACGGTTGCGATCGGCGTGCTCGCGGCATCGACCCTCGGCGCGTTGATCTCCCTCCGGCGCATCGTCCGCATCGACCCCGCCTCCGCCATCGGCGGTTCCTAGCAAGGATTCCCCGTTGCCCGCACTCGAGCTCACCGACATTCGCAAGGTCTACGGCCACGGCGACAACGCCGTGGTCGCACTCGACCACGCCACCCTCACCGTCGGCGACGACGAGATCGTCGCGCTGGTCGGGCCGTCCGGGTCGGGCAAGACGACGCTCCTGTCGATCGCGGGCGGCCTGCTCGCGCCCACCGACGGGGCGGTGCGCGTCGGCGGCGCCGACATCTCCGGCTACAACCGCAAGCAGCTGACCGCGTTCCGTCGCGACAAGGTCGGCTTCGTCTTCCAGCAGGTGAACCTCGTGCCGTTCCTCACGGCACGCGAGAACCTCCTCGTGGTCGCCGACTTCTCCGGTCGGCGCCGCGCCGCCGCGGGTCGGGCCAACGAGCTGCTCGACGAGCTCGGTCTCGGCGCCCGGGCCCGCAACCTGCCCGGTGAGCTCTCCGGTGGCGAGCGCCAGCGCGTCGCCATCGGTCGCGCGCTGATGAACTCGCCCGACCTCATCCTCGTCGACGAGCCGACCTCCGCGCTCGACACCAAGCTCGGCGAACAAGTGATGGCGCTGATCGTGCACGAGGTCAAGAGCCGCAACACGGCCGCGGTGATCGTGACCCACGACGCCCGCATGACCCACTTCGCCGATCGTTCGGTGGAGATCGTCGACGGCGTCCTCGCCGCGAACTGATCGGGCCGCGAACTGATCGGGCCGCGAACTGATCGGGCCGCGAGCTGAGAGGACCGCGAACCCCGACCGACCCGACCTACCCGAGCGCGACCATCTCGAACGTGACGGCCGCGGGCACACCCAGCGCCGGTCCGGTCGCCTCGGCCATTCCCCGGAGGAAGGGTTCCGGATCCTTCCCGGTGACGCCCGGTTCGAGGGCGTCCAGATAGGTCTGGTGCGCCCGCAAGGATTCGATCCCGGCGTCGATCGTGTCGGTGACGTCCACTCCGTGGGTGGCGTGGGGCGATCCGTTGAAGACGGCGAAGCGCACGCCGCTCCAAGGGTCGCCGCCGACGCCGGGAAAGATCCAGCGGTTCCCCGCGTCTCGAGCCGCGTCGAGCAGGGCGAGGCCGGTGGCTCGATGATCGGCGTGGTTGAAGCCGCCGGGCCACTCGGCCCGGAAGTTGATCGAGATCAGGACCTCGGGTTGGTGCCGGCGAATGGCCGAGGCCAGGTCTCGCCGCAGCACGATCGAGGCCTCGACCAGACCGTCGGGATACGAGAGGAACTCGACGGTGTCGACGCCCACGATGGCGGCGGACCGGCGCTCGTCTTCCATCCGCAGCGGCGCGCACGCCTCGGGTTCCAGGGTGTCGATGCCCGCTTCGCCGGCCGTGACGAGGACGTAGCCGATCCATTTGCCCTGACGCGTCCAGCGGGCGACAGCACTCGCGGCGCCGTATTCCAGGTCGTCGGGATGGGCGACGACCGCCAGGGCACGCGACCAGTCCTCGGGAACGTGTTCCAGGAGAGAGCTCATCACCGGAGCCTAGGGCGGGGACGTCACGCGAGGGGCCGAAGGCACGGTCCCGGCAGACCGCAACCTGACCTTCGCCTCTGGAGACCGACCGGTTCGCCGCGCAGACTGCAGTCGAACGCTGGACCTCGACGAGAGAGGAGCGTCCAATGGCGTCGACGTCTCCCGAATCGGCACTCGACACGAACGGCGCGCTGCCGGCCGCCGGCCATCCCGGCCCCGTGCCGCCTCCCGTCGCCCCTCCCTCTGCGATCCCCCCGGCGGCACCTCCGCCGAGCCCGGTGATGCCGGGGGTCGTCGCCCTGGGTTCGATCTGGACCGCCGTGCTGCTGATCAGCGTCTTCTCGCCGGACTTCGTCTCCGGCTCACAGCAGGAGCACATCCCCCTCATCGCCATCGGTACCTGGATCTGGGGTGCGGTGTCGTCCGGTTACATCCTGACCACGTTCACGAAATCGCGGAGCTGGCCCGACGCGGCGTCGTTGTGGCGCAACGTCTCACGCGTCGTCGCCGTGGTGTGGGCGGCGGCGACCCTCGTCTCGATCTTCGTGCCCCGCGTCGAGACGGGCAGCGATCCCACCCGCATCCCGCTCGCCGCGATCATCGCCCCCATCGCCGCGACCGTCGTCACGAAGATCTTCTGCCAGTTCTTCACCGAGATGGCGAGACCGCAACCGCCGGCCGGCGTGGGGTAGCCCGACCGCAACCGCCGGCCGGTCCGTGTCGATCGGCCCGCCGATTCGAGTGGGCCGCGCGATGGGTCGGTCAGCCGGCGACGGGTTCGTCGGCGAGTATCCGGCCGAGCGCGACGAGTTGCCTGCTCGCGCCGCCGAGCGTGAGCTCGAGTTGCTTGTTCCACACGTAGTAGCGGTACAGCGGGTAGTCGCGATCGACGCCCATGCCGCCGTGCAGATGTTGCGCGGCGCGCGCCACCCGCTGGGCCGCCTCGGACGCAAAGAACTTCGCCACCGCGACTTCCTTCGACGCGTCCCGTCCGTCGGCCAACCTCCATGCCGCGTGCAGCATCGTGAGGCGGATCGCCGTCGCGTCGATGTACGCGTTCGCGGCGCGTTGTCCCACCGCCTGGAACGTGGCGATCGGACGCTCGAACTGCTCGCGCGTCTTCGTGTACTCGGCGGTGAGGCGGATCGCGCCTTCGGTGACCCCGGCCTGCACCGCACTCGACGCAACCGTCACGCGCTCGAGCAGCCAACGCAGCACCGTGTGCGACGTATCGACCGGACCGATCGGCTCCGCCGTCGCGCCGTCGAAGACGATCATCGCTTCGGGGATCTCGCTGGTGGTGTCCTGGCGCTCGCGCACCACACCCGACGCCGCGAGGCCCACCAGGAACACACCCGTCGACCCGTCGGCCGTCGACGCCGACACCAACGCGTGATCCGCCACGAGCCCCGCCGGTACGCAGATCTTCGTGCCGTCGAGCACCCATCCGGACGCGGATTCGTGAGCCGTCGTCCCCGGCCGCAACGGATCGCCGAGCGCCTCCACGAGCGCACCCGTCAGCACCGCGTCGCCGCTCACCACGCCGGGGAGCAGCGCGGCCTGCTGGGCGTCGGAGCCGAACTCGACGACGGGCAGCGCGCCGTACGCCAGCGAGGCGAGCACCGGTACCGGCGCGACCGTGCGCCCGAGCTGTTGCAGCACGAGGCACAGCTCGACGAGGCCGAACCCGAGACCGCCGTGCTCCTCGGGCACGCACACGCCGAGGAGATTCGCGTCGGCCAGCTTGGCCCACAGCGCGCGATCGAAGCGCAGCTCGTCGGTCGCGACGATCTCCTTCAGGCGATCCGTGGTCGCCTGTTCGGTGAAGAGCTGCGCCGCGAGCTCGGCGATCGCCTGCTGTTCTTCGGTGTGGGCAAAGTCCATCGTCGTCTCCTACCGCTTCGCCATCGGCATGCCGAGCCCGAACACGCTGATCAGATCCCGTTGGATCTCGTTGGTGCCGCCCCCGAACGTGAGGATGGTGAGGCTCCGGTACAGGTTCTCGAGCCGCGAGCGCAACACCGCGCCCGGTGATCCGTCCTTGAGGTACGCCGGCTCGCCGACGACCTCGAACAGGAGATTGATCGCGTCGAGGTAGTGCTCGGTGCCGAACACCTTGATCGAGCTCGCGTCGGCGACGTCGAGCTTCTGGGCGCTCGCGTCGCACGCCACCTTCCAATTGATGAGGCGCAGGAAGTCGAACCCGGCGTGCACGCGCGCCAGATTCATCTGCACCCACTCCTGGTCGATCACCCGCCGCCCGTCGGGCAGCCGCGTCTCTTGCGCCCACTGCCGTACTTCGGTGAGCGCCCGGTCCACCATCCCCGGGCTGCACAACGTGACGCGCTCGTGGTTGAGCTGGTTGACGATCAGGTTCCAACCGTTGTTCTCACCGCCGACGAGGTTCGCGGCCGGGACGCGCACATCCGTGTAGTAGACGGCCGCGATCTCGTGCTCGCCCATCAGATGCAGCGGCGCCACCTCGATGCCGGGCGTGTCCATCGGCACGACGATCATCGAGATGCCGCGGTGCTTCGAGGCTTCGGGATTCGTGCGCACCGCGAGCCAGCAGTAGTCGGCCGTCTGCGCGTAACTGGTCCAGAGCTTCTGGCCGTTGATGATGTAGTCGTCGCCATCTCGCACGGCGGTGGTCCGCAGCGCCGCCAGGTCCGTGCCCGCGCCCGGCTCGCTGTAGCCGATGCAGAAGTGGATCTCGCCCTTCAGGATCTTCGGGAGGAAGCGGTTCTTCTGCTCGTCGTTGCCGAAGTTCATGATCGTCGGGCCGACGGTGTTGATCGTGAGCATCGGTACCGGCGCGCCGGCCCGCATCGACTCGTCGAAGAAGATGAACTGCTCCATCGGGCTGCGGCCCTGACCGCCGTATTCGGCTGGCCAGCCGATGCCGAGCCATCCATCGGCCGCCATCTGCTTCACGACCCGCCGCATCACGGGACCGGTGGGATCGTCGTGCACGGCCCGTTCGGTTTCCGGGTCCAGGAGTTGCTCGTAGTACTCCCGGAGCTGCTGGCGGAGCTCCTCTTGTTCTTCGGTGTACGCGAGATACATGCAGGCTCCCGGCGGGTTGGATCGGCCGGGACATGATGGCCGAAGCTGCCACGGGTTCACGATTCCGCCTGTGCAGGGCGCTGCGTCGGGTGTTTCAATGGCGGGCGACACTCACCCGCCCGGCCCGTCCGTGGGAGCATTCGTGATCGACCTCAACCTCGACGAGGAGACGGCCCGCCCCCGCACGTCGACGCGTGACCCCGACGATCTCCGCCGCCGTCTCGTCGTCTGGCTCGGCGACCGCGTGCCCGACCCCGAGATCCCCGCGTTGGACGCTCCGACGACCAACGGGATGTCGAGCGAGACGCTCCTGTTCGATGCGACGTGGACCGATCCCGCGGGTCCCGTCACGCAGTCGTTCGCGGCCCGGTTGCAGCCCGATCCCGCGGCCATGCCCGTGTTCCCGGTCTACGACCTGTCGGCACAGCATCGGGTGATGGAGCTCGTTCGTCTACGAACCGGCGTTCCCGTGCCGCGGGTGTGGTGGATGGAGCCCGACGACAACGCGCTCGGTTCGCCGTTCTTCGTGATGGAGCGCGTCGATGGCCTCGTCCCTCCCGACGTGATGCCGTACACGTTCGGGTCGTGGGTCACGGAAGGGTCCGCGGAGGAACAAGCCCGGTTGCAACGTTCGTCGATCGGCGTGCTCGCCGCGTTGCACGCGCTCGAAGCACCGGGCGACGAGCTCGCATTCCTCGAGTTCGACGTCGACGGCGACACCGCGCTGCGTCGCCACGTCGCGAACCAGTACGCGTACTACGACTGGGTGACGGCCGACGGCATCCGCCATCCGGTGCTCGAACGCGGCTTTCGCTGGCTCGAGGAGCACTGGCCCACCCACGAGGGGCGCGCGTTCGTGAGTTGGGGCGACTCGCGAGTCGGCAACATCCTGTACCGCGACTTCGAGCCCGTCGCGGTGCTCGACTGGGAGATGGCCGCTCTCGGCCCGCGCGAGATCGACCTCGGCTGGATGATCTACATGCACCGGTACTTCGAGGACTTCGTGCCCGACGAGCTTTCCGGCCTGCCGCAGTTCATGCGCCTCGACGACGCGGCCGGCACCTACGAGGAGCTCTCGGGTCACACACCGAGGGACCTCGAGTGGTACGCCAACTACGCCGCGCTCCGGCATGGCATCGTGATGGCGCGCGTCATCCGTCGGGCCGTGCACTTCGGCGAGGCCGCGATGCCCGACGATCCCGACGACCTCATCTACCACCGCGGCACGATCGACGACATGGTCGCCGGCACCTACTGGCCCCGGGTGCTGGCGCGCTGAACGAGCTCCCGATCCTCGTTTTGGCGTGAGCCACTCGGTCTGAGACCGAACAACCAACGCTGGAACGATGGAAGGCGGGGGTCAGTCGCCGGTGCGGCGGAGGGTGTTGCGGTCGCTGTGGTCGAACGAGCCCGGGATCTCGGTCATCTCGAGCGTCGTGTGCTCCTCGTACGACAGGGTGCCGTCGGCGTTCACCGTGATGGTCGTCTCGTAGGCGGTCGTCTTGGCCCGCTTCTCGAGGTACTGGTTCTGGCCGATGCAGTAGAGCGGGTCGCCGGCCTTGGCCCGCATCGTGAACGACGACGCATCGGCGCTCGCGGTTCCTCCGGCCAGTACCGTGATGCCGCGCGGCACCACGAAGCCCCGGAGGACCTCGCCCGTCGCCGGGTCCCAGAGCCAGTAGCCCACCTCGGTGTGAAAGGGGTCGTCCTCGCTCTCGCGCCACATCGCCGTCTTGTAGTCGAGGCCGTAGAGATGCTGATCCCCGTTGTCGACGGGACCGAACGGCTTGAAGGTCAGCGACTCGCGGTACGGCGTCTCGAACACGACACCACGTGCGTGTGAGAACGCGGTGTCCAGCCCCTGGTCGCCTTCCCACGTGCCCGCCAGCGCCGACAACGGCCCCCACTCGGTTCCCGCACCCATGTCGCCCTCCTCGAGATCGATGTGAGGCGCACACTAGCGGCCGCGGTCGGCGTCACGAAGAGCCGGTCAGCCCGCCATCACCGCTTGCGCCCGTTCGAAGAGCCCGACGGCCAGTGCGTGCAGGAGATCGCCCACCTCACGAGGCGCTTTCCCGGCGTCGGCCCGGGCGTTCGTGCCCTCCAGGACGATGCCGAGCTTGTAACAGGCCATCACCCGGTACCAGCCGATCGACGCGAGGTCCCTCGTGCTGCGGCTCGCGTACCGCTCGATCAGCTCCGTCGTGGTCGCCATGCCGTCGGTCATCCCGGGCGGCAGCGGCAGACCGAGGCTCACGCCGCGCTCGTCGGGCCACGTCGCGAGCAGCCAGCCGAGATCGAGCAGCGGATCGCCGATCGTGCACATCTCCCAGTCGACGATCGCCGCGACCCGCGGGCTGTCGTACTCGTACAGCAGGTTGGCGAGGTGGTAGTCGCCGTGCATGATCCCCGGAGTCCACCGCGTCGGGCGCCGTTCGTCGAGCCACCGTGCGACGTCGTCCACACCGGGGAGCGCGGGCCCGGGATACCCGTCGAAGCGAGAGTACGAATCCAGCTCCGACCGCCACCGCTCGACCTGGCGTTCGATGAAACCTTCGGGCCGTCCGAAGTCGGCGAGGCCGCGCTCCACCTGATCGAGCGCACCCAGCTCGGCGACCGCGTCGACCGCCTGCAACCCCATCTCGTGGCGGATGTCGGCGTTCGACGAGTGGAGCTCGGGGAGTCCTTCGGTGGGGTTGAACCCGTCGACCGGCTCCATGAGGTAGAAGACCGCGCCGTGCATCACCCCTTCGTCGGCGCAGGCGGCGATGAGTCCCGGGTGCGGCACGTCGGTGCCGTCGAGCGCGGCGAGCACCGTGGCCTCCCGCCGCAGGACGTCGTTCGTCTTCGGCCGGAGATGGAGCGGTCCGCGGCGCAGCACGTACTCGCGCCCGCCGCGACGGAACCGCACCAACACGTTCTGGGTCCCGCCGGTGAGTTGGGTCAGGTCCTCGAACCGGCCCGGCGGAAGTCCCTGCGCTTCCATCCACGGACCGAGGACGTCGAGATCCACGCCTTCCGGTGCTTCCATGCCCGGGGACGGTACTTCGCCCGCACGCTCGACGGCGGCAGGGTGACCGTGCCAATCTCGCGGCGCGACGAACCCGAGGAGCAGCGCCGTGGGGCACAAGGTCATCGTCTGGGGAACCGGTTACGTCGGCAAGCTCGTCATCCGCGAATTGCTCGACCATCCGGAGTTCACCCTCGCCGGCGTCATCGTGCACGATCCGGCCAAAGACGGCGTGGACGTCGGCGAGTTGATCGGCGGCACCCCGGCCGGACTCGCGGCCACCACCGACGTCGACGCCGCCCTCGCGCTCGATGCCGACGCCGTTGCCTACTTCGGCCCCACCGCCGAGCATGCCCGCACCAACGTCGTGAACATGTCGAAGGCGCTGCGCGCCGGCAAGGACGTCGTCTCCACCGCGATGACGCCGTGGGTGTACCCGAAGGCCTGCGCCGAAGGCGAGCTCGCGGCGATCGAGGACGCCTGCCGTGACGGCAACACGTCCTGCTTCACGACCGGCATCGACCCCGGCTTTGCGAACGACCTCTTCCCGATGACCCTGATGGGCGTCTGCGGCCGGGTCGACTCGGTGCGCATCCAGGAGATCCTCGACTACGCCACCTACACCGGCGACTACGCGCCCATGGGCCTCGGCGACCCGATGGACCAGAAGGCGCTGCTCGAACACGGCGAGATCCTCGTGTACGCCTGGGGCCACACCATCCCGATGATCGCGGATGCCATCGGCGTGGAGCTCGAACGCATCGACACCACGTACGAGAAGTGGGCCGCGCAGGAGCGCATCGAGTTCGCCAACGGCGTGATCGAAGCGGGGAACTGCGCGGCCGTGCGCTTCGAGATTCGCGGCTGGGTGAGCGGCAAGCCGGCCATCGTCATCGAGCACGTGAACCGCATCACCAACGACACCGCGCCCGACTGGCCGCGCTCCACGTCCGTCGACAACGACGCCTACCGCATCATCATCGAGGGCAGCCCGAACATCACCCAGGAGACGGTGTTCCGCGGCGAGCTCGACGACGACCCGATCACCGGCGGTTGCCTGGCCACGGGCATGCGCGCCGTCAACGCCATCCCGGCCGTGTGCGCGGCGCCGCCCGGCGTCCTCACCGCGCTCGATCTGCCGCTCATCCCCGGCCGCGGCACTGTCCGGTAGCCCGCCCGCCTTTCATGAACCTCCCTGCGCTCGTTTTGGCGGGAATTATTCGGCGTCAGACCGTGTAACTCCCGCCGGAACGTTGGCGGCTGGGTAGTCGGGACGGACGACGGTTCCGGAATCGCCGCGGGCGACGGCATCGGCGTCGTCGAGACTCCCGATGACGGCCGAACAACCCGTCGCCTCCACGAAGCGGCACGCGGACTCGACCTTCGGACCCATCGAACCCGGCGCGAACGCGCCGGACCGCAAGGCCCCGGTGGTCGTGTGCCGGATCGCCCGGGCGTGGTCACTCCCCCAGCCTTCATAGACCCCGTCGACGTCCGTCAGCAGCACGAACGACGCGGCGCCGAGCTCGGTCGCCAGCAACGCCGCGGCGAGATCCTTGTCGACGACGGCCTCGACGCCGTCATGGACACCCGGCTCGCGCTCGACGACGGGGATACCGCCACCACCGGCACAGATGACGACCACGCCCGCGTCGAGCAGCACGCGGATCGATCGCAACTCGATGATCGCCCGCGGCTCGGGCGACGCGACGACGCGCCGCCACCGCTCGCCGTCCGCGGCGATCGACCATCCGCGGGAGGCCGCCAGGTTCTGCGCCGCCGTTTCGTCATACCCCGGCCCGATGAACTTCGCCGGGCGGCGGAAGGCCGGATCATCGGCCTCCACCACGACGCGAGTCAGCAACACTGCGACCTCGCGCTCGCCGAGCGCGTTGCTCAGCCCCTGGGCGAGCACGTACCCGATCATGCCCTCTGTCTCGGCATCGAGCGCATCGAGTGGACGCGTATCACCTGACGCATCGGCTCCCTCGGCGAGCAGACCCACCTGAGGACCGTTGCCGTGCGTGATGACGAGTCGGGCACCCTCGGCGATCGGCGCCAACCGACGGGCCGCGTCCGCGGCCCGGTCCCGCTGCCGCGCCCACTCGATCGGCTCGCCCCGTCGGGTGAGCGCGTTCCCGCCGACGGCGACGACGACGATGGGCTGTTCACTCATCGGCGCCACCGCTCGAGAAACGGCGCCAGCACCTGCTCGATCCTCGGCACACCGAGTTCTTCGAGCTCGTACGTCGCGTGGCGCACCGGCCTGTTCACCGCGAGCACGTTCGACAGATCGATCGGAGTCCCCGTGACCACCACATCGCAGTCGGTTGCCTCGATCGTGGCCGCGAGCTCACGGAGTTGCTCGTCGCCGTAGCCCATGGCCGGGAGCACCCGTCCGATGTGCGGGAACCGGGCATACGTCTCCGCGATCGAGCCCACCGCAACCGAACGCGCGTCCACCAATGTCGTCGCGCCCTCGTCCTCGGCGGCCACGAGTCCCGCGCCGAACGGCATGCCGCCGTGGGTGATCGTCGGCCCGTCCTCGATGACGAGCACCCGGAGGCCGCGCAGGTCCGGACCGCTACTCAACGCGACCGGCGACGCCGCGCGCACGATCACGGCATCCGGATTCACCGACCGGACGTTCTCGACCACCGTCTCTGCGTCCGCCGTCGCGGCCCGATCGATCTTGTTCACCACGATCACGTCGGCGAGACGCACGTTGGTCTCGCCCGGGTGGTACGACAGTTCGTGACCGGGGCGAAGCGCGTCGACCACCGTGATCGTGAGGTCCGGCCGGTAGAACGAGAAGTCGTTGTTGCCGCCGTCCCAGATGATCACGTCGGCCTCGGCTTCGGCCCGGTGCAGGATCGCCTCGTAGTCCACGCCCGCGTACATCACCATGCCGGCCCGGACCGGCTCCTCGTATTCCTCGCGCTCCTCGATGGTGGGATGTGACGCGTCGATCTCCGCGAGTGTCGCGAACCGCTGCACCCGCATCGCTTCGAGGTCGCCGTACGGCATCGGGTGACGTACGAGCGCGACCCGCAAGCCCGCGTCCATCAACAAACGGCCGACGTACCGACTGGTCTGCGACTTCCCGCATCCCGTCCGGCTCGCGCACACCGCGATCACCGGCTTCGTCGACGTCAACATCGTTGCGTCCGGCCCGAGGAGCCGGAAGCTCGCACCCGCCGCGAGCACAGTCGACGCCTTGTGCATCACGTCGACGTGCGCGAGGTCGCTGTACGCGAGGATCACGTCGTCGACGGCTTCACCCGCGATGAGCTCGGCGAGCTCGGATTCCGGCCGGATGGGGATGCCGTCGGGATACTGCGGTCCGGCGAGCGACGGCGGGTAGCGGCGGTCGTCGATTCCCGGGATCTGCGCGGCGGTGAACGCCACGACGGTCGTACCCGGGTCGTCGCGGAAGACAATGTTGAAGTTGTGGAAGTCCCGTCCACCCGCACCCATGATCACAACCCGCGTCACCGGACACCCTCCCGTTCCGCGCGCAACGCGCTGACGACCTCGGCGAAGTGCCGGGGGTCGGGAGCCCGGTTGTTCACCAGGCTCACATGATCGGAGATGCCCGCGAGCCGGGCCGTCAGCTTCGGCGCGATCTCGTCGGGCGCGCCGACCACGGCGACGGTCTCGAGGAGATCGTCGTCGATCAAACTCGCCATCTCGTCCCAACGCCCCGCTCGGGCGAGCCGGTGCAGGTCGACGTGCAACTCGCCGCGATCGTGGAGCTCGAGCACGGGGCGATACGCCGGCGTGGACCCGTAGAACGCGAGCTGCTTGCGAACGCCTTCCCGGGACCGCGCCATCTCCTGGTCATCGCGACCGGTCACGACGATCGTGACGCAGACGATCTCGACCTCTGCGGCATCCCTTCGCGCCCGCTCGGCGCCCCGCGCGATCGCCGGCACCGTGATCTCCCGGAGCGATCGACGGGTCGTGAAGGGATGTACGAAGAACCCGTCGGCCACCTCGCCCGCGACCTCGGTCATCCTCGGGCCGTAGCCGGCGGTGAACACTCGGGGCCGGCCGAACTCGTTCGGGCCCGGGTCGAACGCGGGGATCATGCGGGTGTGCCGGTAGAACTCGCCCTCGAAACGCAGCGGTGTCCCGAGCTCCCAGCAGTCGAAGATCGCTCTGATCGCGAGGACCATCTCCCGCATGCGTTCGACGGGCTTCGTCCACGGCATGGAGAAGCGCTGCTCGATGTGGGGCTTGATCTGGGAGCCGACCCCGAGCACGAAACGACCGCGGGTGATCGTTTGGAGATCCCACGCCGCGTTGGCGAGTGTCATCGGCGTGCGTGCGAAGCCGATCGCGATCGCCGTCCCCAGCTCCAGTCGCGTCGTGTGCTCGGCCGCGACGGCAAGCGGCAGGAACGGGTCGTGCTTGGCCTCGAACGAGAACGCGCGGTCGTAGCCGATCTCCTCGAGCGTCGGGTACAGCGTGCGGATGTCGCGCAAGCTGTCGGTGGGCACCGTCATCGAGATGTGCACGGCGGTGGCCTCGTCTAGCTCGCGACGCGTTCGATCCGCTCGGCGACCTGGTCGTCGAGGCGATCCAGCACGTCGAGGGCGCCCATGTTCTCGACGACCTGCTCGGGGAGGCTGGCCCCGGTGATCACGGTCGACACGTGCGGATTGCGAGCGCACCACGCGATCGCGAGCTGCGACAGCGTGCAGTCGAGTTCGTTCGCGACAGCAACCAGTTCCTTCACCTTCTCGTTGCGCATGGGTTCGGTGAGCATGTCGCGCAGCCCTTCGTAGCCGGGCAAGGTGGCGCGACTGCCCTCGGGAATCCCGTGGACGTACTTGCCCGACAGCAGGCCCGACGCCAACGGACTCCAGGTGGTGAGACCGAGACCGATGTCGTCGTACAGGCGGGCGTATTCCCGTTCGACCCGACGCCGTTCGAAGAGGTTGTACTGCGGCTGTTCCATCACCGGCTTGTGGAGATGATGATGTTCAGCGATGTTCCATGCGGCGCGGATCTCGTCGGCCGACCATTCCGAAGTACCCCAGTAGTGGGCCTTCCCTGCGCTGACGATGTCGGACATCGCCCACACCGTCTCCTCGATCGGCGTCTCCGGGTCGGGACGGTGGCAGAACAGGAGGTCCACGAAGTCGAGGCCGAAACGCTCGAGCGAACCATCGATCGCGTGCAGGAGGTACTTGCGATTCAAGGTGTTGCGGGTGTTCACGCCCTCGGTGAGGCCCCAGAACATCTTCGTGCTCACCACATAGCGCTCGCGCGACCAACCCAACTTGTTGATCGCTTCGCCCATGATGCGTTCCGATTCACCATCGGCGTAGGCCTCGGCGTTGTCGAAGAAGTTCACGCCGCTGTCCCAGGCCGCAGCCAGGCACTCCTGCGCCCTCGCCGTGTCGAGCTGGGTACCGAAGCTCACCCACGACCCGAACGACAGCACGCTCACCTTGAGCCCCGAACGACCGAGGCGGCGGTATTCCATGGTGGTCCTCGCTCTCCGGACTCGCCGACGGGGCCGCGGGCAGCCTACGCGCCGCGCGAACCGACACCAGCCGTCCGTCGACCGCGGCATCATTCACCCTTCTCTCAGGAATCTCCTAGCTCCCCCACAGGTTGAGAGCGCAAGGTGGAGATGCGCTCGACGACGGCGCCGAGCAGCCCGAGGAGCACCGCAGCGATGACCGAAGACGAGATGCCCAACCACGAGACGCCCCCGCCCACACCCGCTCGCGCCACGGGCGCCGCGGCGAGCGACGATCCGACGATCCCCGGAATCCCCGCACCGGCGACCTGGTCGCAGCATCCGTGGCCGGCCGCGTTCGACCCCGCAGGCTCCCCCCTGCCGCCGGGCGCCGCCCCGGCATCGCGCTCACACCGTCACCGCTGGATGGCCGGCGCCGCGGCCGTTGTGATCCTCGTCGCATCGGCCGCCGGCGGCGCGGCGCTGGAGATCGCCCTCCACCGCAACTCCTCGGCCGCGCCGGCACCGTCCCGATTCGTCCGACCATCATCCCCCGACACCGGCAACGGCTCCGGCCAGTCACCGTTCGACGGCGGATCCGGCGATCCGTTCGGTTCGGGCTCCGGCTCCTTCGGGTCCGGCAATTCGGATGGTTCCGGCAACTCGGACGGTTCCGGCAGCTCGGCGGGCTCCGGCTCGACGACACTCGACATCGGCGCGATCACGGGCAAGGTCGACCCTGCCGTCGTCAACATCGCCACCGACCTCGAAGGCGGTGGCCAGGCCGCGGGCACGGGCATCGTCCTCACGTCGTCGGGTGAGGTCCTCACCAACAACCACGTCATCAACGGTGCGACGCGGATCCGCGCCGAGATCGGCGTCACCGGCAAGACCTATGACGCCAAGGTCGTCGGGTACGACGTGAGCGACGACGTCGCGGTCATCCAACTCCAAGCCGCATCCAAGATGAAGACGGCGGAGCTCGCAGATTCGAACGGCGTCCGCGTCAACGACGAGATCGTCGCCATCGGCAACGCGCTCGGCCGCTTCGGCACACCCAGCGCCGTGGACGGAACGGTCACGGCGACGCACCGCACGATCACGGCAGGCGACAGCGCGTACGACACCGAGACGCTCACCGACATGATCCAGGTGGAGGCGGCGATTCAACCCGGCGATTCCGGAGGACCGCTGGTCAACGCACAGGGCAAGGTCATCGGTATGGACACCGCGGCCGACGCCGGCTCGGGCCGCTTCCAGTTCCGTTCCGGCAACGCAGGTTTCGCCATCCCGATCAACAAGGCGATAACGATCGCCCGCCAGATCGAAAGCGGAACGGCGAATGCTCGCGTGCACATCGGCGCCAACCGGGCGCTGCTCGGCGTCCGGCTCGACGAGTCCGCGAGCCCCGCCGGCGGGTTCGGCGCCGACGCGCCGGCCAACGGAACCGGTGATGGCGCGGCCGTCGCCGGCGTCGAGTCCGGCAGTGCCGCCGACAAGGCCGGGATCCAGACGGGTGACACCATCGTCGCCGTCGGCGGGACGGCGATCTCCTCGGCCACCGAGCTGCGGGGCGCACTGAATACGCATCGGGCCGGCGAGACGGTCTCGATCGCCTGGACCGATTCGAGCGGCGCCAACCGCCACGCGACCACCAAGCTCGGTTCCGGACCGCCCGCGTAGCCCCGGACAGCTCGAATCTTTCGTTCTCCACCTCGCCCACGACCCGTAAGGAACGACCATGACCGACGAAACCCCTTCCGAACCCACTCCCGCTCCGCCGATGCCCCAGGCCGAGGCGCCGACCGAGGCGGCGCCCGTCATCGCCGACACCGCGAGCGAGCCGTCCACGGCGGGCTTCGCGCCGCCGCCCCCGAACGCACCGGCCGACGCGGCCGCGCCACCCCATCGGTCGAGTCACTTCCTCGTCCCGAAGTGGCTCGGACTCGTGGTCGGCGGCCTCCTGCTCGCAGCACTGGGATTCGGCATCGGGTGGGCCGTCGCCCCCGACCACCACGGCGGCGACCGATGGTCTGATCGAGGCAGCGGGATGCCGCAGGGGCGCACGCCCGGCGCCGGCCTCCCGTTCGGCGGCCAGGGCATGCCCGGCATCGGCGGACGCGGTTCGGGCGGCATGATCGCGCCGCGCCGCACCGGCGCCTACCTCGGCGTCGCCACCCAGGCCCCGACGGGCGGGTCCGGCGCCCAGATCGCCCGGGTCAGCAGCGGGAGCCCGGCCGACGGCGCCGGCCTGAAGGTCGACGATGTCGTCACCAAGGTCGACGACACGACGATCGCGAGTCCGTCCGACCTCGTGCAGGCCGTGACGTCCCACAAGGTCGGCGACGAGGTGACCATCACCTACACGCGCGGTGGCAACTCCGCGACGGTCAAGGTGAAGCTCGCCGACCGGAGCACGATCTCGACGCAATAGCCGCCGTTCGCCATTGCCCCCACCCACCCCCGAACTCGCCGGCGCAGCTCCCGCGCCGGCGAGTTCGCGTCCGCGATGATGACGGGATGACCCACCGTTGTCCGGTCGCCGTACGGTTCCGAACCCGGCACCCGTCGTGACCACGTACGTGGCGCTGCTGCGCGCCGTGAACGTCGCCGGGGTCAAGGTCGACATGCGCGAGCTGCGAGAGCTCGTCACCGCACTGGGCCACGGCAACGTCCGCACGTATGTGCAGAGCGGCAACGTGCTGTTCGACAGCGGGTGGCGAAGCCCGGCCAAGTTGCGTGACGGCATCGAAACCGTCATCCGGGGCGAGCTCGGGCTCGACGTGACCACGATCGTTCGCCGCGCGACGGATCTCCGCGCGATCGTGCAGACGAATCCGTTCGTCGATTCGGAGCCCGACCCCACCAAGCTGCACGTCACGTTCCTGGCCGAACCCGCCCGAGCCCCGATCTCGATGGCCGACGCGCCGGCCGGGATCCCCGACCGGTTCGTGGCCACGCCGAACGAGATCTTCGTGCACTGTCCCGGCGGCTACGGGCGAACGAAGCTCACGAACGCATGGTTCGAGCGGCGCAGCGGCGTGGCCGCCACGACGCGCAACTGGAACACGGTCACCAAGCTCGTGGAGCTCGCCGGCGCGTGAGCCCACGAGCGCACCGGCTCTCAGGGCAGCTGTGCTTCCAGCTTCTTGATCGACGCCGTGCAGACGTTGGCCGGCTGGTCGTTCGTGAGCTTGCAGATGGTGGCGGTCAACACGTTCGCGCCACCGATCGCACCCTTGGCGATCTCGCTCTTGGGATCGCTCATGGCCGTCGCGATCTGATCGTGTGTCTTGCCCGCGAGCACTCCCGGGTCGTACGTGCCGTTCAGCTTGTACTTCCCGGAGAAGTTGATGAACGGGTAACCCTGACCGTTCGCCTGCCAAATGGGTAGCTGCTCGGCCGACGGCTGTTCGAGCGGTTTGCCGGCGTTGGTCTCCACCTCGGCCATACCGAACTTCAAGTACTTGCTCGTGTACTTCGACTGGTAGAAGGACAGTGTCGCAGTGTCAGGGAAGGCCTCCGGGGCCGGGCCCGACGTCGTGATGTTCACGCCCGAGAAGGTGCCGAACCGCGACAACGCGTTCAGGATGGACCACCGTTCCGCAGCACAATATGGACAGTACTCGGCCCCGATGTAGTACACGTCCGGCGTTGCGCTCTCGGTCGCACCCGTCAGCTTCACGACCATCGGCGCGGTGCCGGCTCCGATCTTCTCGTTCACCGAGGCCGGCACGCTCGCCACCTTCTGGACCAGCCCGACCGGGGCCGGCTTGCGTCCTTTGATCGCCGTCGTCGAGGAGCTGCCGCCCATCGTCGCCACGACGAGCGCGACGCCGACCGCCACGATGACCAGGATCACGATCCACCACGTGCGATTGCTGCCGCCACCGGATCGGGCGTTGCGACGTCGGGCCGCCCGGGCGTACTTGCTCCCACGGTTCTTCGGGCTCATACCACTTCCTCGTGTCGGGGGTCGGCAGTCGACGCTTCGAGATCATCCCAGTCGAGCTCGTCCGACTCGATCGATCGCGTCAACAACAACATGGCGCTGATGAACAACAGTGCGGCCAGATCCATGAGCGGGAGCGACACGAAGCCGAACTCCCACACCCACCGGGCCGTGCAGTCCGCGGTCTTCGAGCAGAAGTGGGCTTGATTCGGGAACGCCTGGAGTTGCGTGTGATAGATCGCGATCACGGTGCCGATCGCGGTGAGGGGCAGGGTGTACCGCCAGATCGCTCGATCCCGCCGGAGCATCGCGATGAACAGGATCACGCTCAGCGGATACATGCAGATGCGCTGGTACCAACAGAGCTCGCACGGTTCGAAGTGGGCGACGAGCGAGTAGTAGAGGCTCCCCAAGGTGGTCACCATCGCGACGACCCACCCCAACCAGAGCGCCAGCGGCGCCACGTCGTCCAGGAGCGCCGCGAGCGCAGCGTCCGGCCGGAACCGGCGCATCACGGCCGCGACGATCACGACCGCGGTGGCCGCGAACGTCAGCAGGGCCAGCGTCGCGAAGAATCTGGACATCGTAGGCGTGCTCATGCCGGGAGGATTCTTCCATCCGGGAGGCGTCAGGATGCGGCACCGGCTCCTGCCGCCTGCCGACACCTCGGGTTCGGCACTCCCATCGGCGCGAAGCCGGCGCCCCTGAACCGGGAATACCCTCCGATCCGCGGCGATCGTGCCGTTCGCCTCTGGTCGCTTCCCGAGCCCATCGATAGCGTCCAAGGCGAGGGACGACTCGGAGGTGACGGCATGAAGACGGTCGTGGTCTACGAATCGATGTACGGCAACACCCATCTCATCGCCGACGCGATCGGCCGCGGCGTCGGTGGCGACGTCCGGGTCGTGCCGGTCAGCGGCGCGATACCGGAACTGCTGAGCGTTACGGACCTGCTCGTGATCGGCGGTCCCACGCACGGCCACGGCATGACCCGTGAGATGACGCGGAAGGCGGCGATCGACGCCGCCGAGAAGCCCGATGCGGAACTGGTGCTCGACGAAGACGCCGAGGGCCCCGGGCTCCGCGACTGGTTCGACACCCTTGTTCCCCGCCACGGTGCGCCGGCGGCCGCGTTCGACACTCGGTTCGACGCCCCGGCGGCCTTCACCGGTCGCGCGTCCAAGGGAATCGCGAAGCGTCTGCTCCGCCACGGGTACACCTTGGTCGCCGAGCCGGAGAGCTTCCTGGTCACCAAGGGCAATCATCTCGAGGACCACGAAGACGAACGGGCGGTCCGTTGGGGGAAGCAACTCGCCAAGGACCTCACCCGCGCCCGGCCCGCGGCCGCCGGCTCCGCGAGTTGAGCTGAGCAGTCGAGCCGACTGGCCTCAGACGGTCGCGTCGGGGATGAGCACCGTGCCCTGAGCGAGCGCCACGAGGGAGTCGTCGTTCGTCACCTCGATCTGCACCACTGCCGTCCGGCGGGTCATCGACACGATGACGGCGTGAGCTCGCAGCGTTCCGTCACGCACGGCCCGGAGCAGGTTGATCTTGAACTCGGTCGTGGCCGCCCATTTCCCGCGCTCGATCACGGGGTACAGCACCATCCCCAACACGTGGTCGACGAGACTCGCGACCACTCCCCCGTGAGCGGAACCGAACGGGTTGAGCAACTCGTCGCGAACATCGAGCTCGGCGGTGAGCCACGCCGGTCCGACGGCAACGGTCCGGATCCCGAGGTAGCCGGGCAACCCGGTGAGCGTCGCCTCGCCCGCTCGCATGGCCGCGGCCACGGTCTCGTCGTACTGGCGGGGCGCGATGGGCTCGGGCATCCGACCAGCCTGTCACATCCCGACCGGAGCGCCGCGTTCGATTGGTTGCACATGTCCCGCACGCAGCCTACGTTCATGCCATCGTTCGCCGATTCGTCACGCTCGCCACCACCGTCGTGCTCACGACCCTCCTCGCGGCGTCTCCCGACGCGTCCGCGCACTCGCGTCCGCGTCGAGCAGCCTCCGGCCGGCCGAACTTCGTCCTCATCCTCACCGACGACCTCGACGCCACGACCACGCCGTACTGGAAGGTCCTCCCCAAGACGAAGAGGCTCCTCGCCGATCGCGGCCTCACGTTCACCAACGCGTTCGGCCCCACGCCCATCTGTTGCCCGGCCCGCACCACGATCCTCACCGGCAAGTACGCGCACAACACGGGCGTGATCACCAACGGCGGGGATCACGGCGGCTACGCGACCTTCAACCGCAACGGCAACGAGCAGCACACGGTGGCCCTGCAACTGCAACGGGCGGGCTACCGGACCGCGCTGATCGGCAAGTACCTCAACGGGTACGCGGACGATCCGACGCACGTGCCACCGGGTTGGACCGAGTGGTACGGCGCCCCGTCCAACACGTTCTACAACGGCTACGACTACACGCTCAACGAGAACGGCACGCTGGTGAAGTACGGCCACGCCCCCGCCGACTACTCGACCGACGTCGTCAGCCGGAAGGCACTCGTCTTCATCGACCACACTGCCGCCGCGGGTTCGCCGTTCTTCCTCTATCTCGCGTCGACCGCTCCGCACCTTCCGCTCGGCCCACCACCCAGGTACAAGAACAATCGCTGGGCCCACGCGTCCGTCCCGAAGACGCCCAACTATATGGAGCCGGATCTCTCCGACAAGCCCCAGTGGTTGCGGGACTCCGGTGCGAAACGCCTCCAACAGAAGGGGTGGACCGAGCGGGACTTCCGCAACCGAATGGGTTCCCTGCTTGCCGTCGACGACATGGTCGCGGCCCTGATCAAGCGGCTCGAAACGAAAGGGCTGCTCTCGAACACCTACCTCGTGTTCGCGTCCGACAATGGCTACAACAACGGCTCACACCGGCTGATCCACAAGATGGCGCCCTACGAGGAGTCTCTCCGCGTCCCGCTCGTGATCACCGGACCGAAGATCCGTCACGGTACGACGAACGCGTTCGCGCTCCACACCGACTTCACCCCGACATGGCTCGAGCTCGCCGGGCTCCCGATTCCCGACGATGTCGACGGCGCGTCACTCGTCCCGATCCTGCGCAACAAGACGCCGGCGAGCTGGCGAACCGATTTCGTCGCCCAGTACTTCAGCGGCGGCGCCGGCGACGGGATCGGCGCCGAGCTCACGCCCGATGTGTACTACGACACGGCTGTGATCAAGGCGGGTCAGGAGATCCCCACGTACGAAGCGCTCCGCACGTCGCGCTACCTCTACGTCGACTGGCACGAGTTCCCGGCGGGCGGAGCGATCACCGAGTCGGAGCTGTACGACCTCCGCGAGGATCCCTTCCAGTTGCAGAACCTCCTCGCGGACCCCGCCACGGCCACGGCCAACGCCGCGCTCGTCGCGCGCCTCCGGACGCGTCTCACCGCGCTCCTCGCCTGCAAGGGTGCGACCTGCCGGCAGTGACGGCGGCACCGAACGCGAGACCACCGTCGGCGCTGGTAGGACCGGGGCGTCGCCGGGATACGCTGCACCCAAACGAGAAGGAGGGTTGCGATGGACGAGCACGTCGACGTGCACATGCGCGACAGCGACGCCTTCTCCTGGTACATGGAGCAGGATCCGCTCCTGCGTTCGACGGTCGTCACCGTCATGATGCTCGACGGCAACCCCGATTGGGAACGCCTTCCGGACCGATTCGAGCGGGTCACCCGGTTGTCGCCCGGTTTCCGGCACCACGTCGTGATGCCTCCGCTGCGCTTGGCGACGCCGCGCTGGGTCGTCGATCCGGACTTCGATCTCTCCTGGCACCTCCGGCGCATCGAGGCGGCACCGCCCAGGACGTTGGCCACCGTGCTCGACTTCGCCCGCAAGACGGCGATGGCCGGCTTCGACCGTGACCGACCACTCTGGGAGGCCACCGTGATCGAGGGCCTCGAAGGAGGCCGCGCCGCGCTGGTCATGAAGCTCCACCACGCGCTGACCGATGGCATCGGCGGCATGGAGCTCGCCCGTGAGCTCTTCGACCTCGGCCCGGAGTCGGGCGACCTCGGGCCCATGCCCGACGCGCCGGTCGCCGAACAGCTCGGGACACTGGACCTCGTCCGGGACTCGCTCGCCTACGACTGGTCGCGGCTCTTCGACTTCTCGAAACACCGCCTCGGCTCGGCCGCGGGCGACGTTGCCCATGCCGTCCGGCACCCCATCCAGACCACCGGCAACGCGATCGCGACGGGTGCGTCGATCGCCCGCACGGTGCAGCCGATCTCCGACACGCTGTCGCCGGTCATGACCGAGCGTCATCTTTCGTGGCACTACGACGCGCTGGAGTTCTCGGTCGACGACATGCGCCGCGCCGCCCACACCGCCGGCGCCACGTTGAACGACGCCTTTCTCTCCGGGATCACCGCGGGATTGCGCCTCTACCACGAGCGCCACGACACGCAGGTCGACGAGCTGCGCGTCACGATGCCGGTGAGCATCCGCAAGGCCGACGACCCGATCGGCGGCAACCGGATCACGCTGACGCGCTTCAAGGTCCCGGTGGCGACGGTCGACCCGGTGCAGCGAATGACCGAGACCCACGAACGTTGCGAATCCGTGAAACGCGACCGCTCGGCCCCCTTCACCAACGCGATCGCCGGCACCCTCAACCTGCTGCCGCGCGGCTATGTCGGCGGCATGCTCAAACACGTGGACTTCCTGGCCAGCAACGTGCCCGGCATTCCGGTACCCATCTACCTCGCGGGCGCCCCGGTGGAGCGGTTCTACGGGTACGGCCCGACGATCGGCGCCGCGGTGAACCTCACGCTGGTGTCGTACTGCGACACCAGCTTCGTCGGCGTCAACATCGACACCGGCGCGGTCCCCGATACCGACGTGATGCTCGACTGCCTTCGTGAGGGATTCGACGACGTGCTCTCGGTGGCCGGTTCGTACACGGGTGTCGTCCTACCCACGCGCGAGCCCTGAAGCCGCGACGCGGCCGGCACCGGGCGCCGATCGCGCTCCGTTCGCTCAGAGCAGCTTCGCCGACGCGATCACGAGGCTGCCGACCCCGAGGATCGAGATGAGATTGCTCGCGATCACCGTACGCATCAGCTCACCGCGAAACGACGCCGTCACCCGGTGCTGGAGCTGGGCCCGGGTCGAAGCGTCGGCGATGCCGCCCTCCGAGGTGTGCGACAATCCCCGCCGAACACGACACCCCGGCAACTCCGCCGATCGACGAGACGCACGTGGAGCCCGGGACTCAGCCTCGACCACGACCCGATGCCCAAGGAGTCTGCACATGGAACACGGTCCGAGCCCCGAGCACGTCCTCCAGATCGGCATGGGCTTCTTCGCCTCGAAGACCCTGCTCTCGGCCGTCGAGCTCGAGTTGTTCACCGTCCTCGGCTCCCAGCCGATGACGGGTCCCGAGATCGGCGACCGGCTCGGACTCCATCCCCGCAGCCTGTTCGACTTCCTGGATGCGCTCGTCGCCCTCGGCTTGCTGGCGCGAGACGGCGACGGACCGGCGGCAAAGTACGCCAACACAGCCGACACCGCGTTCTTCCTCGACAAGAACGTCCCGAGCTATCTCGGCGGCATGCTCGAGATGGCCAACACGCGCCTCTACGGGTACTGGGGCGGGCTCACCGACGCCCTGAAGACCGGTGAGCCCCAGAGCGAGGCCAAGACCGGCGGCGACTTCTTCGGCACGCTGTACGCCGACGAAGAGCGGCTCGAGCAATTTCTCCGGGCCATGCAGGGCATCCAGATGGGCAGCTTCATGGCCCTCGTCGAGCAGGTCGACTTGTCGACGTCCACCACATTGTGCGACGTCGGCGGGGCCAACGGCGCACTCAGTGGGGTCGCGGCGCGGCGTCATCCTCATCTGCAATGCACCAGCTTCGACCTGCCGCCGGTCGTGCCGATCGCGCAGCGGCACCTCCAGGCCCTGGGCGTCGCCGACCGCGTCAGCGTCGTCGGCGGCGACTTCTTCGCCGACGATCTGCCCTCGGCCGACGTCATCACGATGGGCAACATCCTGCACGACTGGGACGAGGACCAGAAGAAGCTGCTCATCCGCAAGGCGCATCGAGCGCTCAACGACGGCGGCCGGTTCATCGCGATCGAGAACGTCATCGACGACGCGCGCCGCGAGAACGTATTCGGTCTGTTGATGTCGCTGAACATGCTGATCGAGGTCCCCGGCGGCTTCGACTACACCGGCGCCCAGTTCGACTCGTGGTGCCGCCATGCGGGCTTCACCAAGACCGAGATCATCCCGCTCGCGGGCCCGACGAGCGCAGCGGTCGCGTACAAGTAGGAGCGACGGATCGGTCGGACGCCGGCGTCCTCTCGGACAACGGCCGCGACGGCACGCGAGGATCAACGCCATGCCGAGTGAGTACGTTCGAGAACAACCCGACTTCTTCGCCGTCGGGCCGGCGTCGGAACCCGCGGCGATCGGCATGGGCGCGGGGATCTGGTGCTCCCCCGGCCTGTCGAACGCCTATCTCATCACGAGCGCCGACGGGCGCATCGTGGTCAACACCGGGATGTGGTTCGAAGCGAAGGTGCACAAACGCAACTTCGACGCGGTGAGCGACTCGCCGACCCGGGCCATCGTGTTGACGCAGAGCCATCCCGACCACGTCGGCGGTGTCGACGCCTTTCGCGCCGACGGCACACGCGTGATCGCGCAGGCGAACAACCCGGCCGGCCAGGCCGACGACCATCGGATTCATGGATTCCGCATCCGGCGATCACTGCCGTTCTTCGCCGGGGTCATGGGACAACCGGGATACGCCCGCGGCGACGACGTCGAGATCCCGCCCACGCCAACGCTCGTCGAACCCGACGTGATGTTCGACGACACCTACGAGTTCGAAGTCGGTGGCCGTCGCGTCCAACTTCTGAGCGTGCCAGGTGGCGAAACCACCGACTCGCTCGTCGTGTGGCTGCCCGACGACCGCGTGGCACTGGTCGGCAACATGTTCTCCGCGTTGTTCGGCCACTTCCCGAATCTCATCACCATGCGCGGCGATCGACTGCGTTCCGCGACCGCGTTCGTCGCGAGCGTCCAGCGCGTCATCGATCTCGAACCGGACGTTCTCCTCCTCGGCCATCACGGCCCCGTCCGTGGCCACGACCTGATCCGTGCCGAATGCGAACGGATTCGCGACGCCGTGCAGTCCGTACACGACGCCACCGTCGACGCGATGAACCGCGGCGACGACGTGTGGACCGCGATGCGTTCCGTCGAGCCACCGGACGATCTCGCGCTGGGCGAGGCCTACGGCCGCGTCGACTGGAGCATCCGGGCAATCTGGGAGAGCTACGGCGGTTGGTTCCACCAACGTTCGACGTTGGAGCTCTACCCGGTGCCACCCGAACACGGCTGGTCCGACGTCGTGGCGTTGGCCGGCGGACCCGAGGCGGTCGTCGCCCGCGCCGCCGAGCTCGTGGACACCGACCCGCTCGCCGCGATCAGACTGTGTGAGATGGCCCTGCACGTCGACGCTCGCCACCGCGGCGCGCTCGAGACGTACCGAACGGCGCACGAAGACCTCTCCAACGCGCAGGACCGCGCGAACTACTGGCTCACGAAATGGCTCGACGGTGAGATCCGCGGCACCCGGGCCCGTCTCGAACGATGATCCGGGTCGACGATCTCCGAGAGCCGTACCTCGACGACACCCAGCGCGCCGCGCTCGACTTCGGCGCCGGACTCGACATCACCTTCGAGCTCGACGCGCTCCTCGGCGCCGCCCGCGCGCGGACCGGTCTCGACGATTTCGGCGCGGACGACTTCCTCCCGCGATTGCAGGCGACGATCCAAGCCGTCGACGGCGATCGCGGCCTGCATCAGCTCAGTCGGCTGACCATCCGCCAACGAATCGTCCGTCTGCTCTCCGGCCGCCTGCTCCTCGAGGATCTGTACCGGCGCCATCCCGAGATCGGCGACGTCGAGATCGTGGCTCCGATCATCGTCGTCGGACTCCCCCGCTCCGGCACCACCCATCTCGTCAACCTGATCGCCGCCGACACGCGCCTGCGGTCACTCCCCTACTGGGAGAGCCTCGAGCCCATCCCGCAACCGGGCGACGGTCCCGGGCGCGACGGCCTCGATCCCCGGTACACGCGGTGCCTCAGGGCCTACGAGGTGCAGAGCAACATGCTGCCGTTGCTGCGAGCCATGCACGACCAGCACCCGACCGCGATCGAGGAGGAGATCGAGCTCCAGGATCTCGACTTCGCGTCCTACACGCTCGAGTGGCTGGCGCGCGTGCCGAAATGGCGGGACTTCTACTTCACCCTCGATCAACGCGCGCACTATGCGTACCTCGCGAAAGCGCTTCGCGCGTTGACGTTCCTGCGCGGCCCGAACCGGTGGGTGCTGAAGTCGCCGCAGCATCTCGAACAGCTCGGCCCGCTCGTCGAGACGTTCCCCGATGCCACGTTCGCCGTCACCCATCGCGATCCCGTGTCGGTGATCAGCTCGGCGGTCACGATGCTCGCGTACGGCGACCGGATGCGCCGCAATCGGATCGACACGGAGACGCTGGCCGCGTACTGGGTCGACCGCGTCGAACGACTCCTGCGTGCGTGCGTCCGGGACCGCGACCTGCTGCCCGACGACCGCACCGTCGACGTGCTCTTCCACGAGTTCATGGCCGACGACGTCGCCACGGTCGAAGACATCTACGCCCGGGCGGGCCTCCCGATGACCGATGCCGCGCGCGTCCAACTCGATACGTACATGGCCGAGAACCCGCGCGGGAAGCACGGGCGCCTCGCCTACGACCTCCGGCGGGACTTCGGCCTCGATCCCCACGAAGTCCGTCGGCGTTTCGCGTTCTACTTCGAACGGTTCCCGGTCCGAGAGGAATCGTCGTGACCCTCTCGTTGGCCGTGGTGGGTTGCGGCGCAATCGCGCACTGGCACCTCGATGCGATCGACCGCGCCGGACTTCCGATCGCCGCGTCCGCGGCCGTCGATCCCGTCACGGCCAACGCCGAGCGCATCGCGCAACGCACCGGCGCGGGCGCGTTTTCCTCGCTCGCGGAAGCCGTCTCCGGAGCCCAATTCGACGCCGCCCTGATCGCGGTGCCGCATCACCTCCACGAGCCGGTGGCCACACAAGCACTGGAAGCCGGACTCCACGTCCTCCTCGAGAAGCCGATCGCGACCACGGTCGATGCGTGCGAGCGCATCCTCGGCGTGGCCCGTTCGGCCGGGACGGTGTTCATGGTGGCCGAGAACGCGCAGTACTGGCCCGAGATCCACACCGTGCGCGACCTCCTGGCCGACGGCGCGATCGGCGATGTCGTGACCGCCCGCTCCGCCACCTTCTTCCCCGCCCTCGGCGACTTCTACGGCGGCGAACGACCCTGGCGCTTCGATCGGCAGGCTGCGGGCGGGGGTGTGGCCGTCGACACCGGTTCGCACTGGCTCCGGCCGCTGCGCGTGTGGTTCGGCGAGGTCGACGAGGTGGTCGCGTCGCTCGGCTATCCCCGTCCCGAGATGCAGGGCGAGTCCCTCTGCCGGGCGCTGCTGCGGTTCGAGTCGGGACTCGTCGCCTCGTTCGACGCCATGCTCACCACCGGCGCGATCGCGCCGCAGCCGCTGTTCACGCTCACCGGTACTGCCGGTGAGATCACCGTCGAAGGGTCCGGTTGGGTGAAGCTCTACGACGGCACCGATTGGAAGGGAACGAAGGTCGGCGAACAGGGCGGATACCTGCGGTCCTACGAAGCCGAGTGGCGCGACTTCTACGGTGCCGTCGTCCACGGCGCCGCCCCGGCGGTTCCTCCGGAGTACGCACTCGGTGAGCTGCGGTGCGCGCTCGCGATGTACCGGTCGGCCGAGACCAAGCGCTGGGAGAGCGTATGGACCTGACGTTCGATTTCCGCGGCTGCTCGGTCGTGGTGACCGGAGGAACCTCGGGCATCGGACACGCGGTGGCCCACGCCTTCGCCGGCGCGGGTGCGGCGGTCACGGTCACCGGTACCCGCGCCAGTGCCGATTCCTACGACGTCGATCTCACCCCGTTCACGTATCGACAGTGCCGGATGACGGCCGCTGACGAGATCACCGCGCTCGCGGCGTCACTCGCTTCGCTCGACGTACTCGTGAACAACGCGGGCCAGAACCTGCCCGGCGGGAAGAGCGAATGGGATCCCGATGTCTTCGAGGAGACCGTCGCGGCCAATCTCTTCGGCGCGTTCCGGCTCGCGACCGCGTGCCTCCCGTTGCTCGAGCGCAGCACCGTCGACGGCGGTGCGTCCGTGGTCAACCTCGCGTCGATGGCGTCGTTCTTCGGGATGGAGATCGTCCCCGCGTACGGCGCGGCGAAGGCGGGCGTCGTGCAGATGACGAAGACGCTCGGCGTGTCGTGGGCCCGCCGCGGGATCCGGGTCAACGCCGTAGCCCCCGGTGTCGTCCACAGCGCGATGACGGCGCCGATGATGTCCTTTGACGACATCACGCAGCCGCTGCTGACGCGCACGCCCATGGGCCGATTCGGCACGCCTGACGACATCGCACCGGTGGTGTTGTTCCTCGCGAGCCCCGCCGCCCGCTACGTCACCGGCCAGACACTGGTCGTGGACGGGGGCTTCTCGGTCTCGGGTTGACAACCACGCTCATCGCCACGGCATCAGTTGGCGCATCATCCCGTCGGGATCCTCGACCATCTCGACATAGGCGCCGAACACGTCCCACGTATCGAGGTAGGCGAAGCGGAGCGTGCCGAACCGGCCGGCCATGATCTCGTCGAAGCCCGAGCGCGCGATCTCATCGTCGAGCCGCTCGACCATGAAGCCCAGGTGGTGCGCGCCGGGACCGTGCTGCGCGAGGAACTCGACGTGTAGTCCCTCGCCGCTCACCGGTTGAATCAGCTCGATCTGTACATCGCCCGATCGCGCGAAACCGATCGTCAGCGCACACTCGACGTCGCGACCGCGGTACCGATAGGGCAACGACGAGGGGGGCAGCGTCGCGAACGGCGAGCACCCGAGCGTCGCGACACACGCGTCCTGCGCGGCGGTCAGGTCCGCCACGATGAACGCCTGCTGGAAGAACCCCGGCCCCACTCGTGCGAGCAGCTCGTCGATCATCGGCCCCCGCCGATCGGCAGCACCCGGCCGAAGTCGCGGGTCGCGCCCAGCTCGGCGACGACGCAGCCATCACGCCACGCGACCCGGCCGTTCACCAGCACGGTGCGCACGGTGGCGTCGTTGCGGCGTACGAGCCGTCGCAGTCCGGGGAACCCCGGCATCCCGGCTTCGTGGATCTCCTCGACCGACTCGTCGAGACGCTCCGGGTCGATGACCACGAGATCGGCCCGACCGCCCGGGGTGAGCCGTCCCGCGTCGATCCGCAGGAAGTCCGCGATGTCGGCGGTCAGCTTGTGCACGGCGGCCTCGACCGTCATGAACGGCCGTCCGGCGCGCTGTGCATCACGAACCCGCTTCAGCATCCGGAGCGGAAAGTTGTAGAACGCCATGTTGCGCAGATGGGCGCCGGCGTCCGAGAAGCCCATCATCGCCGCGGGGTTCGCCATGATCCATTCCAGGTGCCGGGGGTTCGCGTTGGCCACCACGCTGTACCACCGCAGGTCGTTGCCGTACTTCGACTGGAGATCGAGAAACGTCTCGAGCGGATCGGCGCCACGCGCCACGGCGACCTCAGCGAACGTCATCCCGTCGAGTGCCGCGTCCGGGCAGTGGATGATCCGGGCCTCCGCAAGATCGCGGTGGTACGCGCGCGACGCGAGCTTGCTCGTCCACTGCTTCCGGAAGCGATCACGGTAGACCGGCGCCTTCATGAGGGCGCGTCGTGCGTCGAGATCTTCCAGGTGCAATGCCTCCGTGCCCGCACCGAGCTCCTCGAACACGGGGTTCTCGATGCCGTCGGTGTACAGGTCGAACGGAGTGGGCAGCGCCTGGAAGCGCACGTTGGCACCCAAGCGGGAGTTGTACAGGTTCGCAGCCGCGGCCATCACCCGGTACGCGCCCATCGCGGGCGGTGCGTCCATGAGCGTCAACAACGACGTCCGCATGGGAACACCGTGTCGCGGGCGGCTCATGTCGAGCAGCGGGCCGATGCTCCAGCGCGTTTGCAGGTTCGGAATGGCCTGGAACACCGCGTCGCGGCGACGCACCACGGCACTCAGGGCGCGGTACTCGGCGAAGCGCGCAAAGACCGACGGTGTCGAGCGACTGCGGTAGCGGTCACCGCCCATCTTGTCCCAGGGCAGCAGGTTGACCGAGAGCCCGAGGAGGCCCGCCTCGATCGACTCCTCGACCAGTCCCTGCATCGCCGCGACCTCGCCGTCGTCGGGCCGTACACCGCGGTCGAGGCTCCGGCCGAGTCCCATCACGTGGGCGCGGAGCGTCGAGTGGCCCGCCATCCCGACGAGATTGGGTCCGAGGGGCAACGACGAGAGATGGTCGACGTACTCCGACGGCGACTTCCAGTCCACGATCTCCCGAAGCAGCGGGAGCACCACGTCGTGCGGGATGCCTTCGACGCGACAGAACGTGTCGGCGAGGTCCTCGGGGTCGCCCACCACCATCGACAGGCCGCACGAGCCGATGAGCGCGGTCGTGACGCCGTGCCGAACCGATTCCGCGAGCGCCGGGGCGACTTCCAGCTCGGCGTCGTAGTGCGTGTGCAGGTCGATGAACCCCGGCGTCACCCAACAGCCCGAGGCGTCGATGACCGTCGCGTCTTCCGGTGCCTCCAGCGCCGCGCCGGTCGCCAGGATCCTCCCGGCGTCGTCGACCAGCACGTCGGCCGGGCGAGCCGGCGCGCCGGTGCCGTCGAGCACCGATCCGTTCCGGACCACGATGGACATCACAGAACTCCTTCGTCGACCGCTCGCGGCCCGTGCGGGAGCGCGATGCCTTCAGCCTACGGCCCCGGCCCTCGACGATCGGCCCCGGCGGCTCCGTACCGAGCAGGGCCGCGCTCGCGATGGGCCAGAATGACGACGCATGACCGTGGCATCGCAGGACGTGGCCA